>Ga0182032_10000108_pt1 | contig 30227 bp, 22 predicted proteins | sample tim00Cox00000000_FD_125970 | JGI IMG/M metagenome (GOLD analysis project Ga0182032, IMG submission 125970) | Lab enrichment of tropical soil microbial communities from Luquillo Experimental Forest, Puerto Rico - timezero.00C.oxic.00.000.000 | ecosystem: Environmental > Terrestrial > Soil >... | reverse complement strand
CGATGGGACAGATTTCCGATGTGAAAGACATCGTGGACGCGATCGTTTACCTGACGGAGGCCCGTCAAGTGACCGGGGAGGTGTTGCACGTGGATGGCGGTGCGCACGTTGGCAAATGGTAACTCGGGAAGACTCTCAACCACTCGGCGCCGAACACCGATGCAGCGGAACCGCGCGGACTGTCCGTATGCATCGCCGAGCGACAAACAGCAGCGGGAGCTCCGCGCCCGCAACACGTGGCTAGTCGTCGATGGAGATCTGGACGCCGGAGCGCCGACGTGGAATGGCCGCCAAAGAGTTGATTGGCTCGTCACTCCAACGGCTTCAACTCACCGAGCATGGTCGGAATCAATTCTGAGACAGTCGGGTGAATGTGCATGGCGCGCTGAATCACCGTGTATGGCGCGTTGGCGTACATCACGTCTAGGATCGAATGAATTACCTCATCGCACTCGATCCCTAGGAGCGACGCTCCAAGGATCTTTTTCGTTTCGGCGTCCACCAAAACTTTCATGAATCCGTCCGTCTCGCCTTTTTCCCGCGCACGGCCGACTTGCGTCATCGGACGCTTTCCAATCAAAGCTTTCCGTCCTGATTTTCGCACTTCCGCCTCAGTCATTCCTGCTCTGCCCAGGGGCGGATCAATGTAAAGGGCGTAAGCGGGGATCCGGTCGCTCACGCGGCGCTGGTCGCCGTCTAAAAGATTAGCGGCGACAATTTCATAATCGTTGTATGCGGTATGAGTGAAGGCTCCGCGTCCGTTGCAATCACCCAGCGCGTAAATGCCGGGCACATCGGTGCGAAGTTGATCATCAACCTGGATGTAACCGCGCTCATCGACTTTAATCCCGGCGTGTTCCAGACCGAGATCGCTCGTGTTCGGCACGCGACCGACTGCGAGAAGCGTATGCGAGCCGATGACAGTCTTATCGCCGCTGCTGCATTCAACCTGCACGGCCACTTTGTCGCCGCGTTTTTCAAAGCCGACGCATTCAGCGTTCAGACGGATGTTGATACCTTCGCCTTCGAGAATGGTTTTGATGTTTTCGGAAACGTCTTCGTCTTCACGCCGACACAGTCCCGGGCCCAGCTCCACAACGGTGACCTCACTGCCGAAACGGCGATACATCTGAGCAAACTCCAGTCCGACATAGCTGCCGCCGATGACGATCAGGTGATCGGGCAGAAAGTCCGCGTCCATCATCGTTGAATTGTTCAAATAGCTCACCTGATCGATGCCACGGAGCGGAGGAATGGATGCGCGTCCGCCAACGTTGATAAAAAATTTGTTTGCCTCGAGAAGTTCGTCGCCGACACGAACCTGACGCGGGTCGGCAAAGCGCGCGTGTCCTTGATAAACAGTCAGGTTCTGAGTGTTCTTTAGCCAGTTCTCCACGCCCTCTCTGCTCTGACGGACTAGTGCATCTTTACGCGCTTTGACTTTTTTCATGTCAACGGCGATGGGGCTGCCAATCGTCACGCCGTAATCGCCGGCGCGGCGAGCAACATGAGCTGTGCGGGCACTCGCTATTAGCGTCTTCGTTGGGATGCAGCCGTTATTGACACAGGTGCCGCCGAATCGCTTGCGCTCGATAATCGCCACCTTCATTCCTGTCTCTGCCAAGCGGACCGCTAAAGACGGTCCTGCCTGCCCAGTGCCAATAACGATCGCATCATATTTAGTTGCCATAGGGATACCTCCGCTCTTGTTAAGGTCGCTTACAATCTTCAGCGTTCCTACCAGCCGTTACGAACTATGATGGCGGCGGAACGCATTTAGCGCATCTGGAGTGAGAACCACGGACACTACGTTCTGCGTATCGCGGCATTTACTGGCTAGAGCATCACGCCAGACCCAGCAGCGCGCCCGCGGACGAAAACCGCAGCTTGGCTTGTCCTGCTACTCTGCAGATTAAGGTGTGTAACGGGTAAAGACGAAGTCGCGCTCTTTGCAATATCGCTACGCTCAAATCCGAGCCACCGGTCATGTTGTTCGGTCCGCAGCCATTCGTGTTGGTGCGTGTCGGCGTCCCTGATTACAAGCCGCCCACCTGGTTTCAGGACGCGCGTCATCTCGTGGTGTAATTCCCCCTCAGCTTGCCGTGATCGGGAAGGTGGCCGTTTCCAGACTGGGTCATGTTCACGTGAACAGTTACGCTGCTTCAACCAATTCGCAATTAATCAAGTCGGCAAAAGTAACAAAGTCGTTACTTTTCTTTTGCAGCCCCGGGTACGGCTTGTTGCGAATGTACGATCAGGAGGGAATTCCATGAATCACAATATGCCAGCTTACGTAAGAGACCACGAAACTACGCCTAGGATCAAAAACCGGATTACCAGGCTTCTTTTCGCAGGAATTGCGCTCTGCGGAGTTTTTGGCGGAATGCGATGCGTTGACGCCGATGGCTTTCTACCAGATCAGATGATCGTTTCCACAGTTCCGCCAAACGGAGACGTGAATCCCTATGGCGTTGCGTTTGTTCCGCAAGGCTTCCCAAACGGTGGGCCCCTGCAAGCGGGAGATATTCTGGTCTCAAATTTCAATAACAACATGAACCTGCAGGGCACCGGCACCACCATTGTGCGTGTTTCTGCAAGTGGGACAGTCTCACCTTTTTTTGCTGGGCCGCCTCACCCAGCGGGATCATCCGGCCTTGGTCTTTCTACCGCACTGGCAGTGCTGAGCCAAGGCTTCGTCATTGTTGGAAACGTGCCTTCAACGGATGGCACCGCTGCAACCGTTACACCGGGTTCGCTGCTAGTCATCAGCAAGACCGGCCGTTTAGTCAGCACGATTACCGGTCCGAATATTAATGGGCCATGGGATATGACAGTGCTGGACCAAGGCAGTCAGGCGGTTGCCTTTGTCTCGAACGTGCTTGCGGGAACCGTTGTGCGATTGAACCTCAATGTAGCCCCGAACGGTGTGACGGTGGCGAACCAGACCGTGATCGCATCCGGATACGCGCACAGGGGCGATCCGACTGCCTTCGTAGTTGGGCCAACCGGCTTGGTATATGATCAAAACCAGGATGTGCTTTTTGTGGCATCCACAGAGGACAATGCCGTATTCGCTGTTCAAGGGGCCGCAACAAGAACCGGCAGTGGAGGCAAAGGCACGCTTATTTACGCAGATGCCGTTCACTTACATGGTCCACTCGCTATGGCTGAGGCTCCCAATGGCCACTTGCTCGTTTCCAACAGCGACGTGATTAATTCCGACCCGAATCAGCCGAGCGAAATAGTCGAGTTCACTAAACAGGGCCAGTTTATTAAACAACTGTCCGTCGATCCCGCACAGGGTGGATCATTCGGGTTAGCCGTGAGCGTTAATGCCGCCACATCGTTTTTCGCTGCGGTTAATGATAACACAGCAACTCTAACCGTGTGGAGGATTCCGCTTTCGCCGTGAGCGTTAATGGCGGCACATCGTTCTTTGCTGCGATTGATAACAACACAGCACCTCTAACCGTGTGGAAGATTCCGCTTTCGGAGCGCCCGGTAAGCGTAACGAACCCCCTTTTGCGATGCATTACGTGGAACTGCGAAGTTTTGCAGACAAAATCTTGAGACCGTAGAAGAGGACCGTGACAAAGATTAGCTTTCTTTTTGCCGCGCTTTCTCTTCCGCGTTCAGACCTAATTTGAGCTCAACGAACCTGCTTCAAGCACCGGTCGGCCGTTGTCAGTGTCTTCTGCGAGCGCAGTCCGTTGGGGGACGTAGCCATTGACGTGACTTAACGTTAAAAAATAGACGACCGGCGGTTCGCCCACTCACCCTCTTTGCGAATTCCGCCGGTCGATCCCGAAAAGATTGTACGACGCGACTACCACCTGCCATTGTCACCAGTCACTGGAAGAAACTCGCTCAACTTGCGTACCCGTGGTTGCGCTCGTAGGCCCGAATTGCTTGGCGCGTTCGTGGTCCTAAGACGCCGTCAATCGATCCGTGATAATAACCGGCGTGAGCGAGCTTGCGCTGTAGCTCGGCTACTCTAGACGGGCTGGCGTCGCCGTAGTGACCATAGCCATATCCGTAGCCGTACGGGTCACTATAACCATAATACCCGTACGGATAGTACCCGTACGGATAGCCCCAGCCCCACCACGGATCCCAGCCCCAACCCCACCACCACGGAAAGCCGAAGGAACCGATAAAGATAACGTCATTGTCCTCATGGTGATGGAAATGATCATGGTGATCGAAATGATCAAAATGATCATTGCGGTGATGCAAATCGCCAACATGCCGGTTGCCACCGCTCAGCATGCCCATTCCGGGGCGACCAGGCATACCCATTCCGGGGCGACCAGGCATACCCATTCCGGGACGACCAAGCATGCCCATTCCGGGACGACCAGGCATGCCCATTCCGGGACGACCAGGCATGCCCATTCCGGGACGACCAGGCATGCCCATTCCGGGGTGACCACCGTGCGCGCCGGCTGTGACTAGTGGAGCAGTGAGTGTTGCCGCAAAAAGGCAACTCGAGAAAATCAGAACTCTTGAATCATTCATAGGAGGGCAGGTTTCTAAACATTAGACCCCCAAACGTTCCCGAAAGTTGCGCTTTCTCGATCGCCGGGCCGCACCGGAAAAGTAACGCGATTGTTACCTTTGCGAGGCGGCGCTACGACATGCACGTTGCCGCCAGCAACCATCGCTCTGACCCGAACAGCCGGCGGCACGACTGGCGCCGTGAACAAATCCACTTATGTAATGCCCTCCGACACAGGTTCAAATTTTAGAATCGATAATTGCCAGTACGTATACAACCTGGACTCAAGCGCACTTGGTGCCGGTACGTATCGCGTGGACATCCAGATCAACGGCGTTCCCGTAGGTAGAGCTACCTTCCAGCTTAAGTAAGCGTTCGCACAACCCTGCTCGAATCGAGATCAGCGGCAAAACGGCGACAATTCCGATGTCAACGAATCGAGGCTCGGCCCGTTGCCCGTGTTGACCTACACACGTGACGCGTCCTTTTTCACATCGCCGCGCGGCCAATTGAACATGGATTCTGGAATCTTACATTTCATGGCGCATTCGCGGCGTTAGCTTTCGCTTGTCCTCAAAAATGGATACCTGCTCGTTTCAAACGAGCTTGAATCGCTGCGGACCAATCTCGTTGCTTTGAGACATTTTTGCCGTGGGCAGTCTCCGCGTCATACCGGTCCTGCTCCCTCTGTGCTTCTTTAGTTACGCGCTCAGCCAGAGCTTGCAGCTTTCGCCCTAAGTCAGCGGATGCTGCTTGCGGGTTGGCGCCTTCTCCAAGGGGCAACTTATCGAGTGGCATTTCGGCCAAGTGCCTACCGTGAAGTTCGCTGATGTCTAAGTGACCTTGCTCGTGTGGCAGAGCCTCTTTCACGGGTTTGAACCAACTCTTGCGCCATGATTTATTTCGGTTGAAGCCTGACCAAACAAGCCATTCGGTGACCCGGTCCAGCACATGGCCGTTTTGCATAATCCAATGACCCTTGAACCGGTAATGAATAAACCCCATTGTGTACATCCCCATCTCGTTTCCTGGATGGACGGCATCGTTAATTGGAAAATCGCCGACTGCGAGACGATGGTAAGGAAAATAGCCCTTTGCTATTTCCTCTTTCCAAGGCGGTGCCTCATGAATTGCTTGTCCCCAAGACGTGAGCGCTGCGCCCTGCAGCAGCAGAATGAAAACCCATTTATGGACAAAAATCGAGCGCTGTTGGTTCATCGCTGATTAGACTAACTATATGCGGGGTGCGGATCTGCGTCGTCGCGCTGCGCTGCGCGGCCCCGTGTATTGTAAAGGCAGCGTTATACATGCCGAATTGTTGGCGACGGCGCGACACACTTGGGTTTAGCCGACGCGACCCCTCTCGGGCCCTCGCGAGGGGTGGCGAGGTATGGATTTTGTGGCGCGGAGTTGTTCGATTGTCCAGCCGCTGCTCTACCATTTCCCAAATACATGAGCGCCCTGGGCCGCTGATAGATTGAAGTGGTGTTTCCCTTCTCGTCGGCTGTCCTTTTGTAGCGCATTTCTGTGAAACGCCGCGGTATCCGACACAGAAGCCTTACAGCTTCGGCCGCTGTTTGTGCCAGTCGGTGCTTTGCTCGTACGCATGCGCGACTTGGAAGATGCGAGCTTCATCGAGCGCTTTGCCGAGAATCTGAAGACCGATCGGTAATTGGCTCCCCTTCACTTTCGCCAGACCGCAGGGAACGCTAATCCCACAAATGCCGGCGAGGTTTCCGGTGTTGGTGAAAATATCGGCGAGATACATCGCCAGCGGATCAGCCGTGCGTTCGCCAAGCTTGAACGCCGGCACCGGCGAAGTAGGCGAAATGATCACGTCCACTTTTTCAAACGCCTTCACGAAATCTTGGCGGATCAGCTCGCGAACTTTTTGGGCACGAACGTAGTAAGCGTCGTAATAGCCGGAGCTCAAAACATATGTTCCGAGAATGATCCGCCGTTTTACTTCCGCGCCAAACCCTTCCTCCCGTGTGCGTCCATAGTGATCGAGCAAATCCTTCGGATCTTTCGCGCGATATCCATAACGAACGCCGTCAAAGCGCGCGAGGTTCGCCGACGCCTCCGCCGTCGCGAGGAAATAATAGACGGCAATTCCGTAGTCGGTGTGGGGCAAGGTAACATCGACAATTTCCGCGCCGAGAGATTCGAGTTGCTTGATCGCCGCATTGACTGCCGACTTCACCTCTGGGTCGAGTCCTTCGATCCGGTACTCTTTCGGGGTCCCCAGCCGAATTCCTTTCACATCGCGCCCGAGATTTTTCGTGTAATCCGGAACCGGATCGGGCAGCGACGTCGAATCCTGCGGATCGTGACCGGCCATTGCGTTCATGATCATCGCGGAATCGCGCACCGTTTTTGTGAGCGGGCCAACCTGGTCGAGCGAGGACGCGAATGCAACCAGCCCGAATCTCGAAACGCGGCCGTAACTCGGTTTCAAACCGACGACGCCGGAGAGCGACGCGGGCTGACGAATCGATCCGCCGGTGTCTGTTCCAAGCCCACCGAACGCAGCATCGGCCGCCACCGCTGCGGCCGAGCCGCCACTGGAGCCACCCGGCACGCGCGACAAGTCCCACGGATTCCGCGTAACCTTCACACTCGAATTTTCGGTCGACGAGCCCATTGCGAATTCGTCCATGTTCGTTTTGCCGAACGGAATCGCACCGGCTGCGCGCAATTTTTGAATCACGGTTGCGTCGTACGGCGGTCTGTAATTTCCCAGAATCTTCGAACCGCAGGTGCACGGCTGACCCTTAACGTTGATAATGTCCTTGATCGCGATCGGTACGCCGCCAAGTGAAAGAGCGACGTCGACTTTTTCAGCTTCCCTGATCGCGGTATCGAAATCAATTGAAAGATAAGCGTCGATTTTCGGCTCGACGTTTTCAATCCACGTGCGGAGCGATTGGATAACTTCGCGCGGCGATACCTCTTTGCGTCGAAGCAGTGATTGGAGATCGGCGATCGTTAGCGCCGGCAAATCAGGCCGGCTCATTCGACAACTTTGGTAACGATGAAGAGCTGATTCGCTTTATGCGGCGCGTTGGCGAGCGCTTCATCGGCCGTAAACCAATCGTGCGGCTCGTCTTCGCGAAAAACGTTGAACATCGGGACAGCGTGCGCCGCTGCTTCCACGTGAGTGACATCAACTTCGCGCAATTTCTCTGCGTATTTCAGAACGTCGGCCAATTGCTTTTGGAAAAGCTGTGTCTCTTCGTCGCTCAAATTCAAGCGCGCGAGTTTCGACACGTAGCTAACATCGAGATCAGTTGTCTTGGCCATTGTTAGAAATGGAGATAATTAAGCAACCAAATCGCCGCGAGCAAAAGGGCAATGACCAGAACCAGAAAAAGAATCCGTCCCTCGCGTGCTTGCTTCCGCAGCGACCCGCGCGGCCGGGAGGGTACACCACCGCCATAGCGTTCATCATGCAAGGCCAGCGAAACATCCAGACGGCTGCCGCCCTGGCTCGCGCGCATCAGCAATTCCTCGCGTTGGCGCTTTTCAATTTCTTCCGCGACGCGGGGCGCGTCATCGATCATTCGTTGCAGTTTTTCCATTTCTTTGCGCAGCTCGGATTCCTGCCGCGCCAATTCTTGTTTCGTTTGATCGAGCGCGGTTGTCGACCTAGGCGAACGACGAAGCATGCAGCGTCACCGGCTTGTTGACGCCATCCAGAAAAAAAGGAAAAGCGCGATAAAACCGAAAATGATCAACGGCAAACTGAATGCGAACCCGATTTTGAACCATTGAAAAAGCGAACGTCCGCCGCTGGAAAAAACCGGTTCCATCTCTGGTAGGGCTTCGCCACTATCGCCGTCGTCGGTCGCCTGCAAACGACTGCGTTGCTGAGTGTATTCAACGCTTGCGCCCTCGACGGTGCTGAGCGCGCGGCTCAGTTCCTTGTGCAAATCAGCCGGATTCCAGCTCTTCGGGTCGATCGCTTCGATCAATTCCAAATGTTGTCCAAAACTCTCCCGCATCGCACGGAGTTGCTCGAGTCGTTTCTGTGCATCGTATGCTTCCCGCTCCAGAACAACCAGCGCCCGGGTCAGCTTATCGGTCATTTCCGCCCGACCGCGTTCTAGTTCCTCCTGTTTTCGGCTCAGCTCCTCGAGCTCACGCTTTTGTTTCTCGATCTGGTCCTGTTGACGTTTGAGTTGAAGCAGCTGTTCCTGCGCTTTTTGGACTTGGGAATCGAGATGTTCTGACGAGAGCGGCTCTTCTTCACCCAACTCCAGCATTTGTTCGATCGGTCGAATTTTCTCCGGCATGTCAAACTTCTTCAAACTATCTCACCTCGCGTCGTTGCCGCCGACGGCACATTAATGAGGAGAATCCAGAATTCCAGATTTTTTCGTGGTTAAATGCTAAGTCAACGTCCCGGCATCATCTCGAGCAAAGCGCCTTTGAAGTACTCCGTTTCTGGAATCGCTGGCAACACTGGATGATCCAACGCTTGTTCGAAACGTTGGAGTTTTCGGGCGGATCGGCGCGCATCCACGAGCGCATTGGCGATCGTTTGATTGAACGCCGCGTCGCCCACGTGATGGGAGCACGAAAACGTCGCGAGTAGACCATTTTTCGAAAGCAATTTGAACGCACGTAGATGCAGCTCGCGATAACCTCGTAACGCGTCGCGCAGGCCGCTTTTTGTTTTCGTGAACGACGGTGGATCAAGAATGATCAGATCGTATTGCGCTTCCGCTTTCTCTGCGCCGCGCAAAAACGCAAAAACATCCTGCTCAATCCAGCGCACTTTGAGTCCATTTCGTTCCGCGTTTTGTTTTCCGGCCGCGACGTTCTCCGGACTTTCTTCGACCGCGGCCACGTCGGCCGCGCTGGCGCGCGCACACGCGAGCGCAAACGCGCCCTGATTGGCGAAACAGTCTAGCACACGCCGTCCGGAGGCGAATTGCGCGACCGCCGAATAGTTTGCCGCCTGATCCAGATAAAATCCGGTCTTCTGCGCCTGCAAAAGATCGACATCGAACTTCAAACCGTCGATATCAATCGTGATCGGCCCCGCTGGCGCCGTGCCTTCCAGGACACCGGTTCGCGATTCGAGTCCTTCAGCTTTGCGAACCGGCGCGTCGTTTCGTTCAATGATCGTGACCCATCCGAGAAGATGGACAATCGCATCAATGATCAGCGTTTTTCGCAAATCCATCGCCAGGGTGAGCGTTTGGAGCACAAAATGATCGCCATAGCGATCGAGGATAACGCCGGGCAGGCCGTCGCTTTCGCTCCAAACGATTCGCCGCAATTTCGGATTCATTTTTCGCCGATCTCGATACTCGGATGCCTGTGCTATTCGGCGTTTGAAGAAATCCAAATCGAGATCTTGCCGCTGTCGCGAAAACCGTCGCGCGACAATTTGCGATTTCGAATTGTAGATCGCACTTCCAATCAAGCGGTCGCGTCCGTCCTTGAGCGAAATGACATCGCCGTTGGTGGGTTTTCCGAAGATTTTGAGTACCTCGCTGGAAAAGACCCAGTCGTGGCCGTGAAGAATTCGCGCTCGCGGTTTGACGATTAATCCGGCCATGGCAAAGAATGGTAAATGCAAACCGGCGCACAATCGATTGTCGATCTTTCAGGGATAAAAAAGCTGCGGAGCGGAAAAGTCCGCGAAGTTTTCGATCTGGGCGAGACGCTGCTCTTCGTCGCGACTGACCGGCTCTCAGCCTTTGATGTCATTTTGCCCGATCCAATCCCGAAGAAGGGCGCAGTGCTGAATCAGCTCTCGACTTTTTGGTTCAACCGCTTCAGCAAGATCGACAATCACTTTGTTACCGCGGACTTCGATCAGTTTCCGAAGAGGCTCCGTCCATTTCGCGAACAGCTTGCCGGGCGCTCGATGATCGTGAAGAAAACGAAGCCGCTCGCGGTCGAGTGCGTGGTGCGCGGTTATCTCGCCGGTTCGGGTTGGAAGGAATATCAGCAGTCGCAGAGTGTTTGCGGGACCAAATTGCCGGCGGGATTGAAGCAGGCCTCGAAACTACCGGAACCGATTTTTACGCCCGCGACCAAAGCTGAAACCGGTCATGACGAGAACATCGGCATGAAAAAGTGCGCGGAGATTCTTGGAGCCGAAATTGGCGAGCGCGTGAAAGATTTGAGTCTGCAAATTTATTCCGTCGGTCGCGATCATGCCGAAAAAAAAGGAATCATTGTCGCCGACACCAAGTTTGAATTTGGAACGATTGACGGTCAGCTGCTCTTGATCGACGAGGTACTGACGCCGGATTCGTCGCGCTTCTGGCCGGCGGACCAATACGTCGTCGGCCAGAGTCCGCCGAGCTTCGACAAGCAATTCGTCCGGGATTATCTCGAAACACTCGATTGGAACAAAACCGCGCCCGGTCCGAGGTTGCCGGGCGACGTGATTGCGCGCACGGCGGCGAAATACGTCGAAGCGTGTGAAAGATTGACCGGTAAAAAATTAAACTTGTAGGGCGTCTTTGTCAGACGCCGCGGCGTTTCACAGAAACGCCCTGCAACAAATCGGCCACCATCGATTTCTCTTCCTTCAGCTCGGTGACCGATTTGTCGATCTTCTCGCGGCTGAACTCATTGATCGGAAGTTTTTGGACGATCTCCAGTTTGCCGCCACGGACGTGGAGCGGAAACGACGAGATCAAATCTTTGTCGACGGAGTAACTTCCATCCGAGCATATCGCGACGCTGTGCCAGTCATCTTTTGGCGTGTCGTTGGTGAGAAAGCGAACAGTATCAACGACCGCATTCGCGGCTGAAGCAGCCGATGAAAGCCCGCGTGCTTTAATAATTGCCGCACCGCGTTGCTGAACTGCGGCGATGAAATCTTCCTTCAACCATTTTTCATCACCGATCACTTTGCCGGCGGGCTCTTTGTCAATCCTGGCGTTGTAGAAATCTGGATACTGCGTCGAGGAGTGATTTCCCCAGATTGTCATGGTCGTGACACGGGTGATTTCGACGCCTGCCTTGTGCGCGAGCTGTGCGCGAGCACGATTTTCGTCGAGCCGCGTCATCGCGAACCAGCGGTGTCGTGGAATCTGCTTTGCGTTGTTCATTGCGATCAGGCAATTGGTGTTGCACGGATTTCCGACCACAAGGACGCGCACATCCGCAGCGGCGTTGCGTTGAATCGCCTGACCCTGGCCGACAAAAATCTTTCCATTAATGCCTAGCAGATCTTTGCGCTCCATGCCGGCTTTGCGCGGCACGCTCCCGACCAGCAGCGCCCAATTGATGTCGCGAAATCCTTCGTCGAGGTCGGTCGTTGGGACGATCGATTGCAAAAGCGGAAACGCGCAGTCGTGCAATTCCATTACGACGCCTTCGAGCGCGTTAAGCGCTACCGGAATTTCAATGAGATGCAATGCAACCGGCTGATCAGCTCCGAACATTTCGCCGGAAGCGATCCGGAACAAGAGAGCGTAGCCAATCTGTCCGGCGGCGCCGGTAACTGCGACTTTGATTGGGGACTTCATTTCTATTCTTTAGTCACACTCACTGTCATGTCGAGCGGAGTCGAGACATCTCCAAATATTTCCAAGCTACCGAGGCCAGACAATGGTAAGAGATTCCTCGACTTCGCTCGGAATGATAAGGAAACGCAAGTCGCTGATCAAATTCTGCCAGTCGCTTCAAGGAGACCGCGGATCAATTGCATTCGTTTTCGTTCTTTCGGGCTGGAGCGCAATTGTGAAATGCTGCGCTGCATCCGGCGGACCCAATTCGAGCTCGCTGCGGTTCCGGGAATGTTGAAACGATATTTGCGAGCGAGCAGGTCAGTGACCATCACGATCGCGATCCACGATTCGCTTTGGAAAAGAGCGTGCATTATCGCAGGGTAAAAATCGCGCTCGAAACCGATTTGCTCGCTAGTGTGTTCGAATTTCGCGAAAGTAGCGATCTTTTCCAAATCGGAGCGTGCCTGGTCAGCGGTCGCACCGTCGCCATTCAATGCTTCTTCCCACATCGCGCGAATCGGCGGATGATCGTGAGTGGCGTAGGTCGCGACCGAAAGCCGTTCGTATTCGGTACCGGGCGTGACCCGGCCATGATAGTATTCCCATTGCGGAATTTTGAATCCAGCAATGCCTAAAGAACGCAAGCTCGGCCGGACATAATCCGGGACCATGCCGAGATCTTCACCAATCACTCGCGCGTCGCCCGATTCCTCGAGCACGGCGCGGAGGTATTGCTCGCCTTCGTGGCGATTTGCTTCAGAATGTTGCGGGCCTTGATCGTCGCGCGGGTGAAAGTGTGGTGCGCGTCCACCGGTTTTCTCGAGCATTTGGTTCCAATCGAGCAGCAGAAATTTCTTATTCTGCTTTGGCCGCCAGGGAAACGCATAGATCCGAAAAAATCCAAGAATGTGATCGATCCGGAAAAGATTAAAACTGCGTCGAACGCTCCGGACCCGTTGTCGCCACCAATCGAGGTTTCGTTGCTGCATTACGTCCCACCGAAAAAGCGGAATGCCCCAGTTCTGGCCCCATTTTTGGGTGAACTGATCGTCCTTGAAGTGAACTTCCGGGGGTGCGCCGCCGCACCAATCGAGCGCAAATTCATTCGGCCGCGCGAAAACGTCGGCGCTGTAGTAATTGATGCCGAACGGAATGTCGCCCATCAGCGCGACGCCGCGTGCCCTGGCGTACGACTTGATCGCTGACCATTGTTCGTCCGCGATCCATTGCACGTAGCGAAAAAATTCCTCGCGATCACGAAACTGTTTTTGCCTTTCTGAAGACTGTTTCTCGAGCCACGTGCGCGCGGAGCCGATTTGCTGCTGCTCAGCCGGCCATTTGTCCCAGGCCTCGTTGCCGCCATTTTCTTCAAAGAGTGTTCGGAAAAACGCGTAGTCGTTGAGCCAGGCGGCCTCGTGTTCGCAGAAATGCCGGAACTTTGATTGTCGATCCTGCGCCGCGTGCATTGAAAAAATCGCAAATGCTTTCTCAAGCAACTCACGCTTCAGTTTTTTGACCGGCCCATATTTGACCGGGCCATGCCGCAGTTTCCCAAGGTCGGCATCGGCAAGAACTGTTTTGTAATCAGCATGTGTTAATTCTTGCGGTGAACCAGGCGCCAAATGAAGCGTTGTTGGCTCGACCGCCATCGCGCTGATCGCGTTGTAAGGGCTGTTGTCGCGCCCCATCTCATTGATGGGCAACAGCTGCACCAGTTTGAATCCGATCTCCGCCGCCCAATCAATGAACTCGCGCAGCACTGCCACGTCACCGATTCCAAGATCAGTCTCGCTGCGCAATCCGAAAAGTGGCGCCAGAATGCCTGCGATTTTTTTCTCCGGCGACAATTCCATTCTGAAACTTCTTAACCCCGCTGCACCTGCCAGTCTTCGACGAGCTTGTTCGGAATTTCTTTCAAGAATCGCGACGGCCGCTGGAAAAGCTCGCCATGACCGCCGGTTAATCGCATATGTGGATAAGTCAGATAAAGCTCGTCTTTCGCGCGGGTGATCGCGACATAAAACAATCGCCGTTCTTCTTCCAAATCTTTCCGTTCGTCCATTGATCGGCTGCTCGGAAACATTCCGTCGGTCAGCCAAATCACGAACACAGTGTGGAACTCGAGCCCCTTGGCTTGATGCACCGTCGAAAGATTGACCGCTTCCTTATCGCTGGTTTGGTTCGGCGCTGCTTCCGCGTCAACATTGCTGATCAACGCCAGCTGGGAGAGAAATTCGTTCACGTCCTTGAATTGCCGCGCGAATGCGGCGAGCTGATTCAGATCTTCGCGGCGCAATTCGTAGTTCGTGAAATTCACTTTTGCGTAATCGTCATAAACTGCCTCGACCACGGACGTAATCATTTCCGACGGCCCGTTCAGCTGACTGTCAGGCGCAATCTCATCGAGTGTGTGCGCCAGTTGCGTCCAGTGTTTCTTCGATTTCGCGCTCACGCTCATCGATAACAGCCGTTCGCCCCACGAGCTAGTTTCGCCGCGCTCGCCCAATGACTTGTCCCAATTGGTCCAGAGATTTTCCGCGCTACGATTTCCGATTCCGGGCAGCAATTTCACCATTCGCTTGAACGCGACTTCGTCCCGCGGGTTGGCGACGAAGCGTAAAAACGAAACCACGTCCTTGATGTGCGCTTGTTCAAAAAATCGGATGCCGCTCGTGATCTGATAAGGAATGCCACGGCGCGAAAGTTCGAGCTGCAACTCGAGCGCGTGATAATGCGCGCGGTAAACCACCGCGATCTCGCTAAGATCGACATTTTCATCGCGCAGCTCAAGGATCCGTTGCGCCACGAACTGCGCTTGTTCGCTGCCGTCATTCAACGCCACGACCGCCGGCTTTACGGAATTCGATTCGCGCACCGGTTGCAAATTTTTTTGAAACTGATCGACGTTGGCGGCAATCGCCGCGTTGGCAACTTCCAAAATCTCCGGCACGCTCCGGTAATTCATCTCGATCTTAAAAACCTGCGCGTCGGGATAACGTTTCGGAAATTCGAGAATGTTTTGGAAATTGGCGCCACGCCAGGAGTAAATCGACTGCGCGTCGTCGCCGACGACCATCACGTTGTGATGTTCGCTCGCGAGCAGGTCGATAAAGTCCGCCTGGATCTTGTTCGTGTCTTGATATTCATCCACGAGAATGAATTGAAACTGCCTCCGATAAAACGACGCGATCGCTTCGTGCTTTTGCAGCATCGTCAGCGTTTTCTCGAGCAAATCGTCGAAGTCGACTGAGTTCGTCGCTTTCTTTTTTTTCTCGTAGCGGCAATGAACATCGAGGATTTTTTCGAGCAGCGGCAGGAAATACGGTAACTTCCCGGCCAACAATTCTTCCAGCGGCGTTTCGGTGTTGACGACAAAACTGAAAATCTCCGCGAGCACGTCGCCTTTCGGGAATCGGATTTCTTTCGGATCGATGCCGGCGCTCGCCACCACGGTGTTGATCAAATCCTTTTGATCTTCCCGATCCATGATCGTGAATCCGCCGTTGTAGCCGAGCGCTGTGCCATGTCGCCGCAGCATCCGATTTCCGATTGAATGAAATGTTCCGCCCCAAATTCCCCTGGCATCGATCGGCAACAGATTCGCGACGCGATCGAGCATTTGTCGCGCTGCTTTGTTGGTAAACGTGAGCAGCAAAATGTTTCGGGGATCGATCCCGTTCTCGAGCAGGTAGGCCACACGATAGGTGAGGGTGCGCGTTTTCCCTGATCCTGCGCCCGCAATGATGAGTTGCGGTCCGGGTTTTGCCGTAACCGCGGCAAGCTGTTGTTCATTCAGCTCCGCCACGTAATCGATGTGGATCGATGTCGATCTTGCGCTGCGGAGCGTGTATTGGCGGGACACATTTTACCTGTAGCGGCGGTCAATCGCCGTCGCAATCGCGCTTCAGTGAGCGATCACGCGGCAGGAAGTCGCGCGGCCATGATCGTCTAGCGCAGTGATTTCGTAGTCCCCTGCGTTCGCGTCCCATCCTAGAAATTCGTCTGGGCCAGCCTGTCCAATGAATTTTTTGCCAGCAAACCAGTAAATCTTTTGCACGTCACCATCGACTTTCGCGCGAAGGGGAATTGTTTTCGCCGATGCGAGCAAAATCTCTTTGTTCGCCGGCGAGATGATCTGCGGTTGGTGACCGGTTCGGCCGGTGAGCTCGCTGCCGGTCCCCGGCAAGAATGGCGGCGGAGTTTTTCGCGGAACACCTGCCTGCTCAAACAGTTTGAGAATGTCTCCCGGCCAAAATTCATAAACCTCGCGCTTCAGCTCGCGTATGCCGTTGTCGATTGGAACGCGCAACCCACTGGCCCGATCGATCAAAACTTCGCGATGCACATCGCAGGTCTTGATCGGTGACATACCGGGAATGAACCAGCCTTCGACGCGCTGCGAGCAATGCTCGTTCGGCAAATCGCCGGAGAGCGCGCAGAACTCGACGCGCTTCAAATTCGCTCCCGGCGGTGGAAGATGCGGCGTGTTCGGCTCCGGCCAGGTCGTGCGCAAGCTATCGATGATCTGAAACAACAGCGGCGCCGCTGCGGTCCGTCCAACGAATGCAGGATTCGCGTGGCCGTCGAAATTTCCTACCCAGACTCCGAGAACGTAATGATCGAAGACCGCGATTGACCACGCGTCGCAAAATCCATGAGACGTTCCCGTCTTCCAATAAACTGGCGGGCTCCGAGTTCCATCCGTGCAGTTCATCTCCGGCCGCGGAACGTTCGCGAGCATCTCCAGAGTCAGGAATGCGGCTTCAGGCGAGAGAATTTTCTTCGGCTCTCCGACTTGATCCTGCATCGTGTATCGGAGTGGCCGCAGCTCGCCGTTGTTCGCGAGCGCCCCGTAAAGTCGAACTAAATCCTGCATCGAGACTCCCGCGCCGCCGAGTGGAAGCGCGAGTCCGTAGAATGATTCCGGCCTCGGCAATTGGACGCCGGAGGTTTTCAGGAATTCGTAGAGAGTCGGTTGCGCGAGATGAGATGTCAGCTCGACGGCCGGAACGTTGCGACTGCGTGCCAGCGCATCGCAGGCGCGGATCGGTCCAAGAAATTCGCGATCAAAATTTTCCGGATTGTAATCGCCGAAACTGCGCGGCGCGTCTGCCAGCATCGACAGCGGATGAATCAATCCCTGCTCGACCGCGAGCGCATAAACGAAGGGCTTCAGCGTTGAACCGGGCGAGCGCCGACTGCGTGTGCCATCGACCTGACCATTAATGTCGATCTTGTTGAAATCTGCCGAGCCAACCTGCGCGAGCACGTCCATCATGCGCGCATCGACAAGGAGCGCCGCGGCGTTCTCGATTCCACGATTGCGACTCCATGCAATGTAATCGGCGATTCTTCGCTCAATCGCTTGCTGTTTTTCAAAATCGAGGGTGGTTACGATCTCATCGCGAGCGTGTGAATTCTGCAGGACTTGCTGGACAAAATGAGGCGCCAGAAATTTTCCATCTCCTTGCGTTCGGGCTCGAAACTCGCGCGGAGAAAGTTCTCCGCTTCGGTCGCTCTGCGTGCGGTCGTACCAGTTGGATTGCGCTCGATTGACTGAATGGTTGTCGCGCTCAGAAAGAAGCGCGCGTCGGCTCGGGCTTTGGGGAATAACGCTGAGCGCGACCGATTCCGGTCCGGTCAACTGCGACGCCGGCTTATCGAAATAAATCATACTGGCCGCGCCGATTCCTTCGATGTTGCGGCCGTAGGGCGCGAGATTTAGATAGGCTTCGAGAATTTCGTCCTTCGAATAATGCCGCTCCAGTTCGAGCGCGCGCACAATCTGTTCGAGCTTTCCCGAAATGGTGCGGGTGTGAAAATGAAAGCGTAGCCGCGCGAGCTGCATGGTGATTGTCGATCCACCGCCGGTTGCGTGATGAAACCGAATCAGATCAAGCGCGGAACGCGCAAGCGCGACCAAGTTCACGCCCGGATGTTTTGAGTAGTATTTGTCCTCGTAGCGTAATGTTGCGTTGATCAGGTCCGGCGAAATTTTTTGGAGCTCTGTCCAAATCCGGAATTTTTGATCGGCGCTGAGCGTTACCCGCAGTAATTTTCCATTGCGGTCCCAAACGATTTGCGAGAACGAAATCCCATCGAGCAACGGCGGCTTTGGAAGCACCAACCAAAGCACGCTGACAAACGCGCACGCCAGCAGCAGAGGCCGCAATATTTTTCGAAGCGGAATCATTCCGTCACCGTGATCTTTCCGCCGATGCCGCGGCCTTTGACGTTGCGATCGTACATCGATTGGGCGAAGACAGGCGGGACGGTGAAATCGCCGCGGTTGCAAGATTTGATTTGGTAATCGATCTCGAGCGCGTTTATTGGCGCGGTCACGAAGAATACTGCGCGGTCTTCGCGAACATCGACATAATCAAGGCCCAGCGTCGCGCCCGTTCCGGTGTGAATCGAGGAATCGACCACCTCGAATCCGCCCGGCAGGAGATCGACAATCGCAACGTTTGTGATCGGCTCACGCAGCAAACTACGTACGTGCACGCGGATATGAAGTTGATCGCCGAGCTTGGTTCGCGACACGGTTTCATTGTTTTTCCCGAGGACTTCACGGTAGACCTCCAGACCGTTGCTCAGTATTTGATTCGGAACTTGTCGATCAAATCCTGCCTCAATGAGCTGGAAAAACGCGCCGAGACCGCTCAGGCGTTGTGCTGAATTGAAGCGAAGTGCAGTCGCCTTATCGGAAAATTCCGAGCGCAGCAAAGCCTTCATACCATTTATGAGGCGCGTTTCGCTCTTGTCTTTGTGAATTTCGGCCATGCTGAGTTCCGGCGGATTTTGCGCAACCGCATACGAGTACACTTTTAACGCGCGCACGGCGTAGGCGGACGAAAGCGTGTTGAAGTTGCCGTCACCGATTGGCTTCAGGATTTTTTGGAATTGTTCGGCTGAAATTTTGCGCAGCCGCGCCGGAAATTCGCGTGCGATCACAGCAATGTATTGCGAATTGGTCCCGAGGGGCTGACAGAAATCATCGCGCGCTATCGCGTTGTTATTATCGATCTTGTAATTGTCGATCAAACTCTCGGCGTCGCGGTCCTTGTGGAGCAAGTGCAGCGCGCCGGCCAGATAGACTCCGGTGAGGTCGTTCTGCCAACTGTCCTTTTCGTTCTTTTCAAGGTAATCGCGGAGATTCAAAATGTAATTCGTGGCGGTGACGCCTTCACGACTGAGGATGTAGATGGCGTAGGCAAGCGTGCGCGCGTCAGCAAGATTCTGCGGCTGACGTCCGACCATTTTTTGCAGATTGCGCAGACCGTTCGCGAACATTTCGTTCGGCGGCGCGAACCCGGTCGATTTCGATTCGCTCAGAAAATCCATCACGTAAGCGGACACAAAACTGATGTGATCTCCCGTTTCTGGGACCCAGTAACCGAAACCGCCCTGATCACTTTGCCGGCGCGCTAAAATCCCGAACGTGTGTTCGAGTTGTTTGTTGATCTCGGCGCGGCTGAGCCCGAAATCGGCTTCATCCGCCAGCATCAATCGGCAGAATGCGCCACTGGTGATTTGTTCGCTGCAACCGTAGGGAAAATCTTTCAGATAAACGTCGAGTCCATGCGCGAGCCCAAGTGGCAACGCTGAAACGCTCGCATCGAGTTTGCGAAACTCGAGATGCATATCGCGTGTCAACATCACGTCGATCTTGTCCTTGAAACTGCCGCTGTGGACTTCGGTCATGTACGGTGCAGGCGGTCGAATGCTCAGAGTCGCACGCCGTTTCGTTTCCTGCCCGTTCGCTTTCGCGACAAATGTGATTTCGCCGGAACCGAGCTTGTCGTTTGCACGGAATTTAAAAATCGCGGTTTGTTCGCGGCCTTCGGCGACACGCAACGTCTGTGTCGATCCACTGAGAATCGTCAACTGTTCGTTGGTTTGGACGCGCAGCTCGATCCCAGCGTTTTGACCGGACCCTTCGACGTTATTGGCAATGGTCACACCGGTTTCGAACTCGTCGCCGGGTGCGGCAAACACCGGCACGCTCGGCGTGATCACAAACGCTCCACGAATCAGCGCGTCGCGATCGCTTGAACCGACGTTGTCGTTTGCAATCGCAACCGCCATGATTTTCAATGTGCCGTCGAAATAATCTGGGACGTCGTAAACGACTTCGCGTTGCGTATTGTCGGCTTCGATGATTCCTGACCAGAATACGACCGGCTTTTCGGTGATACGTTTGAACGGATTCAGCTTTTGGATGTCACCACCGCCGCCATAGGCCGAGACTGAGCGCAGCAGCGAAAATTCCGGAATGATAAGATCGACAATCTGCGCCGTGTCGACGCGGAGCATGCATTTGCGGAAATAAAAGGCGAGCGGGTCGGGGGTCTTGTAATCGGTGACCTGAAGAATTCCTTCATCGACCGCGAAGATGACGATCCTGCTCGGACGATCCGTTTTGTAGTTGATGTGTAGCGGTTCGCCTGGTTTCGCGGCCGTGAGCGCGTTGATATCGACTTTGAGCCGGCGTTTCTCTTTGTTTGCGGTGAAAGGGACAACTCCGTAGCTCAGCGGACTGACGAAGATCTCTTTGGAATCCAGAGCGCGCACGAACGCGACGTTGACGTAGCCGCTGCCCTCGAAGTTTTCGGGCAGACGAATGTGCTGGACGCTGCTTGCGCTGTTGGCCTGAAACCATTGTTGCGCATAGACACGGTCGCGCTCGATCGTGATCAAACCGCTGCCGGCGTAGGGCGCAGTGATGCTGATCGCGATCTCGTCGCCACTGTTGTACTGCGCGCGATCGAGCTTCACGTTGAGCTCGGAATTTTTCTCGAGGGATCGCGAAACCGCGCCGTGACCAACGACACAAAATTGCAGCTTGGTCAACCTGCGGTCCTGGTCGTCGCGCAATTCGAAGATGTAGTTGCCTGGCTCATCGGTCGGCAGCGAGTAATGAGATCCATTGGCAGCCACGGAAATCTTTTCTGTTTTGGTGGTGCGCTCCTTTAAAACGGATTCGTAGGCGAACTTGCCGCTTTCCTGTTTCGTGAGAACAGAAACGTATTCCTGGGCGATGATATTCGCGGTCACGTTGCCGAGCGCGATCCGGTTTAACTGCGGATCAAGCGCGACAAGATCGACTGTGCGCGGTTTGTTCATATCGATGTAACGGAGGTCGCCGTCCGCCATGTAGCCGATTACATAGGGCAGCGCTGAGATCAGCGAGGTCGTTGTGGTCGTGACGCTGCGGCCGCCTTCAGCTTCAAAACCTTCGGCGATGAAACGCATCGAATAAGTCGCGTCGGCGAATCGCTCGAGCTGTAAATCGAACTGCGTTTGGCCGGCCTCATCGGTTTTGTTCTCGCCGAGCTCGATCGTTTGTTCAGTCCGTTCCTTTTTCGGATCGTAGAGTCGATCGAAGAAGACGTAATCGCGAAATTCCGGGAATGAGAATGCAGTCGGCATCAGTTCGATGCGCGAGACAATTCGACGATCGGTCGCCGGCGTGCCGTATAGATTGGCCAGCGAAACTGACGCGCGCATTTCTTTGGGCTGGATCCAGCCACGCGGCGACGTTTGCGACAGGCGACTGTCGATCTTCATCCGGTCGGGCACAAATTCCTTTACGTTTGCCGTCGTCGAACCGAGCAGGGTCGAGCGTTTGCTGTTTTTGACGAGGTAAACGTTGAATGTGTAGAGGCCGGTGGGCGATTCGGTCGCAGTCTGGTAAGTGAGTTCCGTGAACGCGGAGTCGGGCAAGTTGATTTTCTTCGTTTGCACGCCGTGCCCGCGCGCATCGACAACTTCGGTTTCGAGAGGCAATCCTTTGAGATTTCCCTGCCAGTTCCGCTGTTTTACCGCGACTGCGATATGAATTTCGTCGCCGGGTCGATAAACGCCGCGCTCGGTGAAGACGAAGGCATCAAGATTTTCCGGCAGTGCATTGTCGACACCGTCGATGTCGAAGCGGGAAAAGTTTAATTGTCGATCTTCGCGAGCGTAGGGGATGAACGAGACGTCGTCGCCGTTACGCGCCACGAACGCGACCGGTGTTTTCTCGCGCGTCGACTTTTCAATCGACGTAAACGCGCAATGGCCGTTGGCGTCCGTCTTCGTAGTTTGGAGTGGGATGCCGTTCTTCCCAAGAAGATCGACAACCACGTTCGCGAGAGGTTGGCCTTCTTTGATCGACATCAAAAAGACGTCGTGACCGCCGTCGGCACTTTTCTTGGTCAGAATGCCGATGTCGGTAACGAGAACGAAACGCGAATCACGGACCCCGATCGGCTTCTTTTGGACTGGGTCCCAACCGTGCGCGGTCAGGAAAAAGAGGCCGCGTTCGCTTCCGCCATCGGCCGGTTTGCGAAGATGTTCGGTGAAATCGAACGCGGAGTAATTCGCTTTCCATTTGTTTTGCATCGCGATGCCTTGCCGTTCGGTCGCGACGCGGGAGATGTTTTCGTTGTTGAAGTAATCCGGGTTCTCAAAAAGCGGATTTTCAAATTTTCCTTCGGTCTGACTGACGAGGTGATTGATCTGGGTTGTTGCGACCCGGCTAATCTCGAATTCGATCGCGCTCAATGCGCGCGAACGGATCGACAATTTCTTCTCGCCATTGACGGCCAGGACGCCGCCCTGGCCTTCGATCTGCAGTTCGCGCGGCAACGATGGCACGTTGACGACCGCGTCGTAATCTTCGCTCAACGGATAATCGCCAAACGCGCGAACGCCTTTTTTTACTCGAACGTAAAGCTCGCCGTCGGTTTCAACGCGGATACGAAAGGCGTGCTGTCGATCCTGCACTTTCTCAGAAGGAAGAGGCATAAAAGCGATTGGGCGTGATTCATCCAGAACATCCTCGGGAACATCGGTCGCGCTTTTCCAAAGCTCCGTTTCCTTCAATTGTGAGCCGACTGTTTCTTCGTTCGAGTCAGTTTCATCGTTGGAAGTTGGGGACTTTTGTGCCGTCGGCTCGGTATCCTCTGAGCTGTCCACTTCCGCTTCTTTTTCCTCCTCAGAGACTTTGCGCTTTGGCAGCAATCGAACCTCGAGCGCTTTGGCCAGATCGCGCGTGCGGATGTCTGCCGTGGTGGTGAGAACGATTAGCTGTTCGGGCTCGCCGCTTTTGTTTCGAGCGATCGTGGTTTGGATCGAATCGACTTTGAACATCGAAGCGATCGACGGAATTTGGAGCTTCTGCTCGAGGCTATTCTTCGTCTGCGCGCCGCCTTGGATTGTGCGGACGCCTTTGCTCAAAGTCAGTTTTATAAAGTCGTCCCGTTCGGGAAGAGTGAGTGACGAGCTCTGCACAAACGCAACCCGATGATGTAGACCATAAGTAACTGTGAAGTGCGGCGCGGGATCGTTCGGCACGAAAACGTTCGCGCCGCCGACGGTGGTGAATTGAAGATGTTGATCTAACTCGCCGGGCTCGACCGCGTGCGTGAGCTGGAGTGTCGCAGTGATGGTTCGCTGTGCCGGGTTCGTCGGATCCTGATAAAGCTGGATTTGTTTGATCGTGATCTCGAACGAGGGGGTGTGCGTCTCGTAAACGAAACGTTCCATTCGCACGTGGCTCGGGAAGAATTTCTTGTCGAAGTTCACTCGGAATTTCTGATCGGCCGGCCAATCCTCTGTCGGCTCAAAAACCAGGACGTCGTCTTTGATCCAATGCCAGGTTCCGTTGAGGTGGGGCTGAAGTTCCACGCCTTGGACCGATTGTTTTTTTAAATCGTCTAGGCGCGCGGCCGACTCGCTGAAATAAACAACCAGCCGCGGAAAGTTGAGGTCCTTGTCGAGTTTCGTGACTTCAACTGGCGTGATGGTGACGGTGACGCGCCGCGGTTTTGGCAAATGCGAATACCAATTCCAAGTCCACGCACCTATGCAAGAGATTCCGAACAGCGCCAGGATTGCAGGAGCGATCAAGCGGGGGTAGGCGTTTTTGAGGCGGTTCCAACCTTCGGCGGTTCGACTGAGCCAGCGCGGCGGTCTCCAGGAAATGCTTCCGAAGATTTGTTCAGGAATCCGTCGCACAAGAACGGCTGCAGCGGCAAGCCATTTCATCGCATTCGAGAGAGGCGCGGGAGTATTCATGAGGGGAATACGAGCCACTCCGCGAAAATCTTTCAGGGGACTTTTCCTAGGCCGCCGAACCCGCTACAAACGTCGGTATGAAGATAGCGGGATTGGCCAGTACGCGCCGAAGTTTGGTCGATCGGCTTGCGAATTGGGATGACCAAAAGCGGTGGCAGGAATTCTTCGATACTTACTGGAAGTTGATTTATTCAACCGCGCGTAAAGCCGGGTTGACCGATGCCGAAGCACAGGAGGTCGTGCAGGAAACCGTAATCACCGTCGCCAAAAAGATCGACAAATTGAAATACGATCCGGCGATCGGTTCATTCAAAGGCTGGCTCCTTCAAATCACGCGCTGGCGAATCGTTGATCAATTTCGGAAACGCAAACCCGGCGAAGCAAAACGTCTGTGCGAAACGGATGACCGACTCACGGCAACGATCGAACGCGTGCCGGACCCGCGCGCTGTCGATCTTGATGAGGTCTGGGAAACCGAATGGAAAGAGAATTTGTTGGAGGCAGCGATCGCGCGAGCGAAAAAAAAAGTCGATCCGAAGCAATTCCAGATTTTCGATTGTTACGTGCGCAAAGAGTGGCCGGCCCAAAAAGTGGCAGATCAACTACGGATCAGCATCGGGCAGGTTTATCTCGCGCGACATCGCGTTGGCGCAGTGTTGAAAAAGGAAATCAAAGCTTTGGAAAAGGCTGGCCGTTAGGGCATTAGCGTGCGGCGAGCGCAATTGCTTCACGCTCGCAGCTTATGTAAAATCGCGACATCGAAGTTTCTGCTCGAGTTCCAATCATTCCTGATCACGAAATGCTGCGCGTGATCGGGCACGGGGCCTATGGCGAAATCTGGCTGGCGCGGACCATTACCGGCGCGTTGCGGGCGGTGAAAATTGTTTACCGCAGCACGTTCGAAAGTGAGCGCGCGTTTCTGCGCGAATTCGAAGGAATGTCTGCATTCGAACCGATCTCGCGCGGACATGCCGGATTTATTGACATCCTGCACGTCGGCCGGACCAACGAATATCTCTACTACAGTATGGAGCTGGCGGACGACCACGTGGCCGGGCGCAAGATCGACATCACGAATTACGAGCCGCGCACGTTGAAGAGTGATCTCGCACGCCACCAACGTTTGTCGGCGGAGGAGTCGATTCGACTCGGCTCCTCATTGACTGACGCCCTCGAGGCGTTACACGCGCACGGGCTCACGCATCGCGACATTAAGCCGTCGAACATCATTTTCACCGAAGGCGTGCCGAAGCTTGCCGACATCGGCTTGGTCGCGGCGAGCGGACAACAATCGTTCGTCGGCACGGAAGGTTACGTCCCGCCGGAAGGACCGGGCACGCCACAGGCCGACATTTACAGTCTCGGCAAACTTCTCTACGAAACGTGCACTGGCAAAGATCGGCTCGATTTCCCCGAGATCGATTCGCAGTTGAGTCAGCGACCGGATCGTGAGCAGTTGCTACTGCTTAACAACGTTCTCGTCAGGGCATGCGCGAACGATCCGAAGAATCGTTACGAGTCGGCCGCGGAAATGCATCGCGATCTCCTGGCGCTCGAGCGCGGCGAGGGGCCAAGGAATGCGCGGCCGAAAATCTTGCTCGCGACGATGTCGATCCTAGCGATTGCAATCGCAGGCGCCTACTTTTTGTTGCAACACCGGCAACCGAGTCCCGGTTTGCATTTGCAAACGACTGTTCGAACCGAGCCGCCGGGCGCGCTGGTGGTTTTAGGGGATCACGCCGAAAAAAGTCCGGCCACCTTCCAGGATCTGGAGGCACGCAAATACAACCTTCGGATTATGGCTCCGGGCTATGATCCGATCGAGACGGTGGTCGAGTTTAGCCCAAGGAACTCGTTGATCTTGCCGCCATTTCATCTGGTTCGAAGCAAAGGCGCGATCGAGATCCAATCCGATCCGCCAGGCGCGCAGTTTTCGATTCACAGCCAAGACGCTCAGATTTTGCGCGAAGGAACGGCGCCACAATCGATCACCGATCTTCCAACTGGAAAATATTCGGTGGAGGCGCATCGCGGCGATTGGGAAATTCGCGATGAAGTCGAGGTGCAGCGTGGTGGCAAAACGATCAAATCTTTCGCTTTCATTAGCGCGATGACGAAGATCACAAGCGAGCCGACCGGCGCCGAGATTTTGGTTGATGGAACTTCACGAGGACAAACGCCGTTGCGACTTGAACTGCCCGCCCGGTCGCACGAACTGAGCGCCCATCTGGATGGCTGGCCTAACGAGCAGCAGAAGTTCGATGTCGATCCAAAGCACGAAAACAGTGCGCATTTCGTTTTCGCCAACGGCAGTGTGAAGATCACGAGCGCGCCAGGCGGCGCGATGGTGAAGGCGAACGGTAAGGAACTTGGTCAAACGCCGCTCGTGATCGAGGAAATAAAGCCCGGCGATGTGACTTACCAATTACAGCTTGCCGGTTACAAGCCGACTTCGATCAGCGGCAAGGTTGAGCCACAACAGCAAACATTCCTGGCGGCGCGTTTGGAAAAGAGCGTCGGTCCGGCGCCGGGACAACCCTTTGCTAATTCGTTAGGCATGAAGTTCGTTCCGCTAGGCGATATTCGCATCTCAATTTGGGAAACGAGAGTGCAGGATTACCAATCTTTTTGCGCTGCGACCGGGAGGCGGTACGAACCGCCGGATTTTCAACAAGCGCCGAATCATCCAGTCGTGAAAGTGAATTGGTTCGACGCGATGGCGTTTTGTAAATGGCTGACTGAAAAGGAGCGCGACGAAAATTTAATCGAAGATCGACAATCGTATCGTCTGCCGACCGATAAGGAATGGAGTCTGGCAGTCGGATTGCAAAATGAAAGCGGCGCTACGCCGCAAGCTCGTGACAGCAAAATTAAGAATGAGTTTCCATGGGGGAAACAATGGCCGCCGCCCACCGGCGCGGGCAATTATGGAGCGCCACAACGGCGAGGCGCAACGATGCCCGTCGGAAGCTTCAAGGCGAACTCGCTGGGCCTGTACGATTTGGGCGGCAACGTTTGGGAGTGGTGTGCGGACACCTACAAAGGCGGAAGCAGCGGGAGCGCACGTGATTGGGGCGTTCTTCGAGGAGGATCGTGGGCCACAAGCAATCGCCTGGAAATGCAATCGTCTTATCGCAACGTGATTGACCGAAACGATCGCGATGTGATTTACGGATTTCGTTGTGTCCTTGCGCCGGAGACGACGGACAATCGCTAAACTCACGACTCCGCTCAGTGGGCACCGCGTCCCGCACCTGTATAAAACCAAACGGGCAAAAGCGCGAGTGCAATCACGAAGGCTAAGAGAAAGAACACCGGCTGAAGCGCGATGCCCAGTCCAACCAGCAATCCCAGTAACAAAGCGGTCCTCGGCGGGTCCAGCATCTCGTATGTTTTCATAACGCCTCCTTCGTCAATTCTAATTTAGAGATGCTGCTTACCGAGCGCTAACTGCGTCTTGCTTTTGGTTGGGCGAATTTTGTGGGGAGCTAGATCCCCCAGGATGGTGCGGAGCCGTTTGAGAAACGGCAGTTGTGCGGGATTGATCTTCCGCCCGGCGATTTCTTCGCCAAGAAACTCTGCCCGATCGATTTCCGGAAATTCTTTGAGCTTTCCTGAGTGCGGCGGCCACTCAATTTGAAATGTGTTCGAGTGTGCCTTGAACGAAACGGGCAAATCGCCTTCGACGGCCCAGGCGTGCACGGTTTTGCCTCCTTTTTGTCTAATTGAACCGAGCTGAGCAAAATCTCCTGACGGTTTGATTCCGATTTCTTCTTCGAATTCGATCCGCGCTCGAGCCAGCAAATCCTCGCCCGCTTCAGCTTCGCCTTTGGGAATCGTCCAGGCGCCGTCGTCTTTGTTTCTCCAAAACGGACCACCGGGGTGAACAAGCAAGAATTCAATGCTTTCGATCCTGCGCCGAAACATGAGCAAACCGGCGCTGATGTTGCTTCGCGTTTGTTTTCGTGGCCGGCGCGAATCTTCCACACCGAATTTCAACGCCGGACTGCGCGAAGTTGCAACTAATGAATGATCTCGAGCGAACCGAGCGTGGCCGGATCGATGCCGGACGTAATCGGTAGGCGATGATCGCGTTGATAACGCGCGATTGCCGAGCGGGTTAGCGGACCCATCTGCCCGTCAATCGCGTAAGTGTAGTAGCCGAGCTCCTGCAATGCGGCCTGAACACTGGCGATAATCTGTTCCGGCGAAAGTCCGTCGTAACCGTAGATCGGTTCGTTGTAGGCATAGTACGAGTAAGGATCGTAGCCCCAGGCCGGATACCACCAGCCGTCCCACCATCCCCACCAGCCCCAATCCCAAAAGATGAAGGCGATACAGTGGTCATGCCACCAATCGTGGTCGTGATGATGATGGCAATTGTTCCAGTGGTTCTGATGCGCCTGGGCAGTGGTTGAAACATTTCCATTCCAATTGCGCAAACGAGCCGAGGTTTGCAGAGCAAGTCTGCTCTTCGCGGTAATATTTACAGCGCCAGTGTGCTGTAAATTTCTGTTGCCGCTGCGTTGAAGTGCGCGCGTTTGGTTCAAATTGCTTGCGCCGGAATGCACCGAGTGATGCACCGTAGAAGGTCCGACTGCTGAATAGATAAATACGCGGTTACCGTTGCGATAGGTGACGACCGGGTGGTACATGCCCCGGGAATAACGATACGGCATACCATAGAAAGAATGTGGGCCCCCACTGAGATGTGACGCTCCCGCGGCGGATGGTGCTGATGCTGAGCTACTATGAGCCGCCGGCGCGGCCGAGCCACCGCTGTTACCGTGAGCCGACGCGTTACTGACACCAAAGGCGAGCGCCGCGATCGCTACGATTACAAAGAGATTTTTCATAAACAGGACTCGCCAATGAAACCATTCCACCTTCCTTTAGTTGCAGTATTCTAAGCTGATTTTAGCCTTGGAAACGGTCAATCTGCCGGCGAAAGCATGTGATATTTGCTTCGTTCCAGAATCGGTCCTTCCACGCTGCCATTCAAAAATTGGACGACTGCAGGGTTGGTCGATTGTCGGAACTGCTCGGCTGTTCCTTGCTCAATAATCTTGCCGCGGTGCAACATCGCCATCCGCGTCGCAACGTGAAATGCGCTATCCATCAAGTGCGTCACGATAATGGATGTTGTTTTCGTCTGGGTCGTGAGATCGATGATCAACTTGTCGATCAGTGCGCCGATCACGGGGTCAAGCCCCTGGGTCGGTTCATCGAAAAGGATCAATTCCGGTTCCATTACTAACGCGCGCGCCAGGCCAACGCGTTTCCGCATGCCGCCGCTCAACTCGAATGGCATCAATTTGTCTTCTCCGGACATCTCCACCATCTCGAGTTTTTCGTCGACGATGCGATCGACCTCGCTCGGCGTTTTGTTGGTGAGCTCCTGCAAAGGCAAGGCGAGGTTTTCCCGCACCGTCATCGAGCTAAGCAGAGCCGCGTCCTGATAAACCATTCCGAAATGAGTGCGAATTCTTTCCAATTCGTGATCGTTCATTCGCGAAATTTCGTTCTTTTTGAAAAAAATCGCGCCGGCAGTTGGTTTTAAGATCCCGAGAATCAGGCGCAGAATCGTTGTTTTTCCGGCGCCGCTTTGACCAATGATGACCAGCCGCTCCTGTGGATCGACTTGGAGCGAAACTTTGTCGAGCACGCGCTTGTCGCCGAAACTTAGCTCGACATCGCGCAGTATGACGATTGAGCCCGTCGACTTCTGAGCAGAACATGTCGACATTAGTGTGGCGGTCATGGCGTCGCCTTACAATTGTGCACGGTCTCGATCAGTTTGCGTCTCGTCGCTTGAAGCCGGTGCGCCATCACTTGGCAGATCCGCTGAGAGAGATCGTGAGCGAGCGTAATATCTTCGTTGTAGTGTTGGCGAAGAATGTCGGCGTGGAAAAAGATTGCCGTCGTCGGCTCAATCGCTCGCGCATCAAAGTGCCAGCGATAAGGCGGGAACAACCACGACCATCCGAGCGGTTCGCCGGAGTGCACCGTGTCGGTCGCGATCGGCCCATGCTCCATGACCGAGCCTTCGAGCGCGATCGCTCCTGTTTGAATCAGAAAGAATCCGTGGGCCGGTTCGCCGGCACGAAAAATCATTTCACCGGCTTTGAATTGTTTCTTGGTCGCGTAACGGGCGAGCAACTCGACATGATGTGGGCTCATTCCGG
>Ga0182032_10000107_pt1 | contig 30414 bp, 22 predicted proteins | sample tim00Cox00000000_FD_125970 | JGI IMG/M metagenome (GOLD analysis project Ga0182032, IMG submission 125970) | Lab enrichment of tropical soil microbial communities from Luquillo Experimental Forest, Puerto Rico - timezero.00C.oxic.00.000.000 | ecosystem: Environmental > Terrestrial > Soil >... | reverse complement strand
TTGCGACCTTGTGGGCTATACCGAGCTGTCAGAGCAGCTGGATCCCGAGGATTTGCGGGATTTGCAGCTGCAATACCAGCGGCTCGCCCTGACGGTAATGGAGCGCTATGGCGGCTTCGTCGCCCAGTTCAGCGGCGATGGGGTGCTGGTCTATTTCGGGTATCCAGCCGCCCACGAAAACGATGCAGAGCGTGCGGTTCGTGCCGCCCTCGAACTCAATGACCGGCTCCATAAGCTCAACGCCGAGCTTCGCGGCCAGCAACTGCCTGAAATTGCCATCCGTGTCGGAATTCACACTGGTCTGATCGTGATCGGGTCGGAGCTGGCCAGCGGCGGTGCACAGGATCACAGCATTGTGGGTGAGGCGGCGAACCTCGCCGCCCGGTTGCAGGCGGATGCGCCGACCAATTCGGTCATTGTCAGCGGCGAAACCTTCGAAATGATTTCCGGGATGTTCGACTACGAATCGCTCGGACCGAGGCGGTTCAAGGGCATCAGTCGCAACATTCCGATCTACAAGATAACCAAACCTCGCGTCGGGATCGGGCGGACATACCATCGAGGACGCCGCGGCACGCCACATTTTGTCGGCCGCGCGGAATCGGTCGAACGTCTGGTTAGCTGTTGGAACAGCGCGAAGGAGAAATCCAGATGCGAGACCATCTTGATCACGGGCGAGGCGGGTGTCGGCAAGACAAGGCTCGCGACTGAGATCGTCAAGCATCCCGAGTTCGTCGATGCAATCGTGCTGCAGATTCACTGCCATGACATATTTGCGAGCACGCCACTTTACTCGGTCGGAATGTTCGTGTGGTCGGAGGCGGGCCTGACCGTCGACGACGACAAGGCCATTCGTGCTCGGAAGATCGCAAATTTCCTCGACAACCTTGGATTAAAGAATCCGGAAAACGAAGACATCATCAGTAGCCTGATCGGCACGTCGCTCACTTCGGCAACCGAGGCCAGCACGCCGACTCCATTTCTTTTCAAGCGAAAGCAGTTCGCCCTGTTGGGCTCGATCTTCGAGCAGATGGTGCGCAAGCAGCCGACATTGATATGGGTTGATGATGTTCACTGGATCGATCCATCGTCGGCGGAATTGTTGCAGGAACTTGTGAAGCGGCTGGCGGACACCCCCGTTCTGATGGCATTGACAGGCCGGTCTTTTCCAAAGAGTCCGAACCTGCCTAGCACAGAGAATGCCATCGAGCTCGGTCAGCTCAGTTTGGACGAATGCTACGAACTGGCCCGCGCCATTCCGCGCGCGCAAGATCTGTCGGATGAGGAGCTCAAGCCCGCCGTCGAAGCAGCCGATGGCGTTCCGCTTTTCGTCGAATATCTTGTATTGTCTCTCGTCGATCAGAAGGAGCAGGCAACGAATGCCTCGCGTCGGCGTAGTGACCTGCCACTGACACTTGCCGCGATGATATCCGAAAGGCTCGATCGGGTTGCTAATGGAAGGCGAGTCGTGCAGACCGCTGCGTGTATCGGACGGCCTTTCACTGCCGATTTCCTGGCGGCGTTGCTGCAGGAGAACGCGCAAAACGTTGTTGAGCCGCTGGAGGCATTGATCGACGCGGAAATTTTACGATCAAACCACGCAGATCGCGAGGCACGCTTCGAATTCAGGCATGCCCTGCTGCAACGCGCCGCCTACGAATCGATGGTGCAATCGGAACGGCGGGCGACCCACGCCAACATCGTAAAACAACTGCAGCATGACAGCGCCGCCGGGCCCTTTGTCCCCGAACTGATTGCCTACCACCTGACGGCATCCGCGCAATTCCAAGAGGCGATCAAGACCTGGTTGGATGCTGGCACTAACGCGGCGCGGCGCTCTGCCCATATCGAGGCTGTCGAAGATTTACGCCGCGGTCTCAGCTTGCTGAATGAAATTTCATCCCCCGAGCTGCGCGCGAAGCTCGAACTGGGTCTCCAAGGCGCGTTGATCCCCTCGCTCATATCAACGCAGGGGCCAACTTCGCCCGCCCTGTCGGAATGTTGCCAGCGCGGTCTTGCACTTTGCCGGGAAGGGGAGGCGTCGCCGCTGGTATTTGCATTTCTGTTCGGGCAATTCACCTTCGCAATGTGTCGTGGCCGGAATGAAGACGCGGCGCCATTGGCGCAGCTTTTCCTCTCGGTGGCGAGCGACAAGTCCTACGCCTCCGGACGTGTCATCGGCCACCGCCTGTGCGGCATGACGCACATAAACGCCGGGGCGGCCTTGAAGGCCAAGGAGCAGTTCGAGCAATCGCTGGAACTATATTCGGCAGAGCGGGACGCCGCCGCGACACAATTGTTCGGCCAGAACACACAGGTCCATAGCCGGTCATTGTTGAGTATCGCGCTGCTCTGCCTTGGCCAGGTCGACGAGGCCCTTCAGGTCGGACTCGACGCCCTCGAGGCCGCCGACGCCCTGCATCATCCGCAGTCGACGGCGTTGGCGCGAGCGTATGTAGGCGGCTGGCTGTTCGGTCTGTGCGGCGCCAAGACTGAAATGATGCGCGAGGCGCAGCAATTGATCGCTTTGGCGGACCAGCATCGCCTCGGCCCGTTCCGTCTGTTCGGCTCGGCATTTATGGGCTGGGCGCTATGCCAGGACGGTGATCTCGAAAACGGCATTGCGATGCTGACGAAAGCAATCGACAGGCTCGAAAGCATTGACTTTCGTCTTTCTCTTCCCGGACATCTCGCAAGCTTGGCTGAGGCGCAGCGTCGTCAAGGAAATCTGGAGGAAGCAAAGAAAACCTGCGCGCGTGCTCTGACAATGATATCCCAGGGTACCGATCTTTGGATCGAGGCGGAAGTCCGCCGCATCGATGCACTTATTGCAGCCGACATGAAGGTCGAAAGTGCAGAAAAGGTGGAAGCAAAATTTCGCGAGGCAATCAAATGCTCGCGAAGTCTGGGATTTCCGATATTCGAGCTTCGCAGCCTGTTGAGCTTGCAGAATTTTCTCGGTCCAAACCGGAAAGACATAGAGATTGAAGCCCGCCTCAAAAAGCTGGCGCATTTGCAAAATCTTGATCGCCGTGTCGAGGCTGCCATCAAGGCGCGAGGTTACAGCCTTCTTGCAGTAGCGCATTAATTCGCACTTTGAGAATTGGAGCGGCGGACATGCTTGGTCGATTTGCCGACCATTTTTCAGCTTCGCCGGTTTCGTTCGACGTCGTTTTGCCGGACAAGACGGTACAGCATTTTGGGCCCGACTCGCCCAGCTTTCGGGTCACTATCAGAAATCACAAAGGATTGTGTGCGATCCGAAGTATCGACGAAGGTCAGATCGGAGACGCGTATCTCGAGAGCGATATCGATATCGATGGGGATATGTTGCGACCGTTCGAATTGCGCGGCGCCATGAAGGACTTTCACCCCCTCGTTGCCGCCTGGCGGTTCATACAGCCTTTGTTGTTTGGTCAGGTCCACACCAACAAGCGTGCCATCGGCGCTCACTACGACATCGATCCGACGTTCTTCCTAAGTTTCCTTGATCCGCAGACGCCCTGTTACACGCAAGGTGTGTATGAAGACCCAGGCGAAACGCTCAGCACCGCGACCCTGCGGAAGTTCAAATACTGCTTTGAGAGGCTGGGATTAAAGAGTGGCGACCATCTGCTGGAAATAGGTCCTGGCTGGGGCGCGTGGTTTGAATACGCTTCGCAACGCGGCGTTCGTTGCACCGGGATCAGCAATTCACAAACGTCAGTTGATTACCTTACCGGCCGCGCAAGGCAACTCGGATTCGACTGGGAGCTTATCATAGGTGATTTCCTGCAGTACCGGACTGAACGAAAATACGATGCGATCGTCATCATGGGCGTTATCGAGCATCTGCCGGACTACGGTCGCGTGCTGGGAAAGTTCACGGAACTGCTCAAACCTGGACGACGCATCTTTCTCGATGCGAGCGCCTGCACGCAAAAATACGAGCTCTCGTCTTTTATGGTGAAGCACATCTACGGAGGAAACCACTCGTTCCTCGTTCTCCACGACCTCCTCGACAAGATGTCCAGAACTCCGCTGCGTGTGCAGGAAATGTTCGACGATCGCTTCAGCTATTTTCTCACGTTCCAGCAGTGGGCGCGCAATTTTGACCAAAACCGCGACGCTGTCGTGGTGCAATTTGGCGAATTCAACTATCGCCGTTTCCGGCTGTACCTTTGGGGCGCCGCCTACGAATTTCTCAGCCGTAGCCTCGATTGCTACCGGATGATCATCGCTTGTCCGGAGGCCTAGCCGGTTGCCGTAGACGTCGGCCCAAAACTGGTCCAAAAGATTTCTCGCCGTCAATTCCGGAGCAGAAGGACCAAAGGGAATGGTTGCTGAATGTTTGGCGGCGCTCATGGCATTCTCCTGAAGTGTATTGCAGACGAGGAGCAGAAAGAAATAAATTCCTTGTCTCCGTTCGTGAGAGGCCTGAAATGCCGGCCAGATAACAGCGTCGTTTGTTAATTCCCACCAAATAAACGATGAAACTCATTGCCCCGGCAAAACGAAGGAACGTCAGATTCCGGCGTTTATCCCGGTTCGGGGCCGCTGTATTAGTAGGAAAACCTTAGCCGAGCGACGTAGGGGAAAAGCATGGAATTTCTCAAGCACACCGAATGGCCGATGTGGTTCGGGTATGCGGCCGTCGCGTCCAGTATCGTCACGTGTGCGATGAAGACAATGATTCCCCTGCGCGTCGTTAGCATGACGTGCAACGCGCTGTTCATAGTTTACGGATTTTTCTCCGGAATTTACCCTACGCTCATCTTGAACCTGATTCTTCTGCCGCTGAACACGGTGCGGCTACAGCAGATGCGCAAGCTCATTCAAGACGTAGAGGCCGCGGCGTCCTATGGCGAAACCTCGATCGATTGGCTCAAGCCATTCATGGCTCGGCGCGGTTTCCACAAAGGGGACATTGTTTTTCATAAGGGGGATTTGGCCGACGCAATGTATTACAGCGTGAGCGGTCGGTATCGTCTCCGTGAAATGGGAATCGAACTCCCGACCGGTCAGGTGTTCGGAGACCTGGGACTTCTCGCGCCAGATAATCGGCGTACTCAGACCATCGAGTGCGTGGAAGATGGCGAGGTCCTTACCGCCACCTATCAGCAGGTCAAAGAGCTTTATTTCCAGAACCCTCAATTCGGATTCTATTTTTTGCGACTGACGACCGAGCGTCTGTTCGACAACATCGCGCGCCTCGAGAAGGAACTTGTGCGCAAGAATGAAGTGCTGGCGGAACTCGGCCACAAACCCGTGTGACAAAAATGAGAAGGCGGTTAAGGAGTGGCCGGGCGGAGCTCAAGGTTGACTCTCAGCGGGCGGTAACGCGACGACGCATTAAAGTTCGGTATGATCCGCAAAGGTATCGGCTTGTCATAGCGGCTCGGGGCGTCGGGGCCGTGCAAGAAAAAAGAACCATCTTCCGCAAGCGCGTGCTTAAGACAGCGCAAATCGTTCTCAGCGAGAAAGCGCCGAAGCACGATCGCTCGATCCGGAATCTTTCAGACACCCGTGCATGCCTTCAGGTGTCGACGACTTATGGGATTCCGACAAACTTCGAAATCATTATTGAGGGAGAACGCGTCGGCAGCCTGGTGCGCTTGCAGGAATAGCAAGCGAAAGTATTCCTCTGCATGTTGCGCACGACCGGATGCGGCGTCACCGCCACGTGCACCATGCCCGTTCGGCACTGCGGGCAGATTGCATCGGTAGCGATGACATCAGCGGGTGACATGCAGGACCCTCGTTGGCTACTTGAAACGTCCCGACAAATTAAGAATCCATTCATGAGCAAAGCCTATTTGTCACAAGGCACGCCATATAGGGGTGCGCATGGATGCCTCCGTTGAAGTCGGTTCAGGTTTGGAGGAGGGTGTCGCCTTAAGCTCGGTAATCCTCTGCGCGAGAACGGCCGTGGCTTGGCTGATTCGCTCAAAGTCCGGACGGATCACAAGGCCTAGCTGAGTTAGGCGGACATTCGCCCGGCTTCGTTCGAACAGTGGCGCACCGAATTCTTCCTCCAGTGTCTGAATGGCGCGAGTGAGCGAGGGTTGTGCAACGCCGCAGCGCTTTGCCGCCCGCGTAAAGCTCTGTTCCTCGCACAGCGCGACAAAGTAGAAGACCTGGTGCATTTTGACCGGCATATTTCTCTATCGGCTCGCCAGCTCTAGCGCCCCTGCAACCAGTGACGAAGCGACAGCAGCGTCGAGCGACGCCTGCCGAATGCCGCTGGGACCTGCTCCGGTCAGCTGTGCTGGTTGCATGGTCGGTTTCCGCTATGGAGAGCGGTAGCACGCGCCGGGGCCTGCGACCGTGAGCTAGCTCACACATGGGCGCATTGCGAACCGATGCGACAAACCGCGACCCGCCGGGGGCGTGTTTGCGCATTGGTCTGTCCAATATGGTATCCTCGGGAGGTTATATTTATTAACGAGGGTTGGTGGATCGCGATGGCTCCGGGGGTACGTTCTCAAGCGCAACCGTTCGATAAGCATGCGCTGCTTCGGGCGCATCCGTTCTTCAGGGACCTGGGTGATACGGTCATCGACCGCCTGGCCCCCCGGGTGATTACGTCGAAAGTCATAAGAGGCTCGGTGATATTCAGGAAAGGGGATATCGGGTCGAAGCTTTACGCAGTGCGGGCCGGCGCGGTGCGAATCAGCGCGCCGTCCGAAGAGGGAAAAGACGCAATATTCAACTTGGTGGTTCCGGGCGAGCTTTTCGGAGAGATCGCCTTTCTCGACGGGGGTCAACGGACCGCCGACGCCGTCGCTATCGACAATTGCGAGTTGATGGTCATTGAACGCCGCGACTTTACTCCTTTGATCCGAGACAATCCTGAGGTTGCCGAAAGGTTGATCAAGATCCTGTGCGCGCGCATACGGAAAACGAGCGAACAGGTCGAAGACATTGTTTTCCTCGGCCTGCCCAATCGTCTCGCCAAAGTTTTGCTGCACCTTTATCGGCCTTCGGCCACCGCCGCGCCTTCGCGCAAAATCAACGTGACCCAGCGCGAGATCAGCCAAATGATCGGGGTCTCGCGTGAAAGCGCGAACAAACAGCTTCAGGACTGGCAGCGCAAGAAATGGCTGAAGCTCGAGCGCGGCGGGCTGGTTATCTTTGCGCCACAGGCGTTGCAGGACCTTTTGTCGAAAGGTGCGGAATAGGCGCGCTAAGGTCAAACGAATGTCAGCGGCCGCGCGACCTCTTCCAACGGCTTTCGCTCGGCATCGGTGCCCCAACGCCAAGCGACTCCACCGGCGAAAATCATGAGTGCCGATCCAAACAGGTAACCCCAGAACACACTTACACGCGAGCCGGTATCAATGAGCAGTCCGAATAGCGACGGAGCGAGAATGCCGCCAATTCCGGTGCCGACGGCATAGAAGAAAGCAATTGCCAATGCGCGGATCTCGAGCGGAAAAGTTTCGCTCACGGTCAGATAAGCGGAGCTAGCTGCGCAGGAGGCGAAGAAAAAGATAATCGTCCAGCATGCAGTCTGTGTGGCCGCATCGATCAGGTTCTGCATGAAGAGCCAACCGGTCAACGCCAGCAGAGTGCCCGAGACAATATAGGTGAAGGCGATCATGATTCGGCGGCCATGCGTGTCGAACAGGCGGCCGATCAGCAAAGGACCAAAAAAATTTCCGATGGCGAATGGAAGGAGATACAAACCGACCCGATCGGAGGCGACACCGTAAAAGTCGATCAAAATAAGAGCGTAAGTGAAAAAAATCGCGTTGTAGAAAAATGCCTGCGCCGCCATGAGGCTCAAACCGACGAAGGTGCGACGACGGTGGTGCTTGAAAAGCGTCTGATTGACCAACCGAAGCGGCGTCGACTTGCGGGCGCGCAGACGCACGCGGGGAAGGGGCTGGGCGACCGGTGGTGGCGCAAACCGGCTTTCGATTCCGGCAACGACACGTTCGGCTTCCTCGGCGTGGCCGTGCGTCATCAGCCAGCGGGGGCTTTCGGGGATCCAAAATCGCATGAGAAAAATGAAACAAGCCAATCCGGCGCCTATCAGAAAACCGAGACGCCACCCAAAATCTGGATCAATCAGCTGAGCATCAAGCAATACAATCGAACCGAGCGCGCCCAAGGCCGCGCCAATCCAGAAGGTACCGTTGATCACGAGATCGGTCCAGCCACGCACCCGCGCTGGAACAAGCTCCTGAATCGTCGAATTGATTGCCGCATACTCGCCACCGATCCCGGCACCGGTCAGAAACCTGAACAAGGCGAAGCTCTCGATGCTCCATGAGCTTGCCGTTGCCGCGGTTGCAACGAGATAGACAGAGAGCGTGACGAAGAACAGTTTCTTGCGGCCAAGCCGATCAGTCAGCCAACCGAAGAAAAGTGCCCCGAGCACGGCGCCTGCAAGGTAGGCGCTGCTGGCGATTCCAATATCGGTATTGGAGAGATGCAGGCTTGTTTTCAAAGCGCCGGCCAGACTTCCGGCGAGCGTCACTTCTAGCCCATCGAGAATCCAGGTGATCCCCAGAGCGGCCACGACCAGCGTGTGGAAGCGACCCCACGGCAATCGGTCAAGCCGCGCGGGAATATCAGTTTCGACAACCTGCTGGTCTTGCATCATGAACGCAACGTAAATGCCGCCGGCCGGGTTAACCTCGCACTATGGATCGAACGTTTGAAAGGCGGCCGCGGTTCACGTCGATCGATACAAGAAGCTGAGGCTGGAAACCGCGCGGTCCGCCATTGAATTTTACCGCCTGCGCGAGCGCGCGACAAAAGCTCTGCCCAGATAACGAGCGCGCCCGATTGTCAGGACGGCATCTGTGCCGCCCGCTGCCCAGCCGTCGTTCCAGCGATCCTTCCGAACACTGAGCCGGCCATCAGACCGGTACCGCCGGGATAGTTGAAATAGAACAGGCCGCCGACAAGTTCGCCCGCTGCGTGCAGGCCGGGAATGGCCTGGCCATCGGTGTCAATCACGCGGCCGGACGTGTCGATTTTCAATCCGCCGAAAGTGAAGGTGATTCCACAGGTTACCGCGTAAGCTTCGAACGGCGGCTCATCGACAGTGTTGGCCCAGTTTGATTTGTTGATGGCGAGGCCTTCGGTGCGACGGCCATCCTTGACGTTCGGGTTGAATTTGATGTCCATGCGTACCGCTTTGTTATAGGCCTTGATCGTTTCAAGAGCGCGATGGGCGTTCACGTCGTCGAGTTTTTTCGTCAGTTCTTCAAGTGTGTCGGCGCGTACTTTGGTGACCTGCTTGATGCGGTATTCGTCACGCAGCATGGGAATGATCTTCTTGTCGAAGATCTGCCAGGCGAATTGGCCCGGTTGCATCAGGATAACGCGACCATATTTCGCATATGTGTAGTTCCGGAAATCGGCTCCTTCGTCGACAAAGCGTTCGCCGTTGGCGTTGATCATTATGCCCCACGGATACGAATGCTTCTGGAAATTGTCTCCGACTGCGAGATCGCCGAATTCCGGTGCGTTGCGGTCCCAACCGACCGCATGACAGCCTGACCAGTTGCCGGTCGGCATAGCACCGATGTCGAGCGCCATGCGGATGGCGTCACCGGTGTTGAATCGCGTGCCGCGAATCTTTGCGAGCTCCCAGGTTGGCCCAAGATAGCGTGTTCGCATTTCAGTATTAGCCTGAAAGCCGCCGGCCGCGAGCACAACGCATTTCGATTTTACGTCGACGGTGCGCCCGTCGTGCTTGACGCGGACCCCGTGTACTCCGTCATCATCGGCGATGAGAGATTGGGCGCGCGCTTTGTAGGCAACCGTAATGCCGCTTTTCTTCGCGATTTTGGTATGCGCTTCGACCAGGCCCGGGCCGCCGCCCCAAGCCTCAACCGTCAGGCCGCCCCAGAATTTGAATTTCCCGTCGATCTTGTAGGCCTGGCGGCCGTAGATCGGGATAAAACGGATGCCCTTGCTCTGCATCCAGCGCATCGTCTCTTTGCTGCGCGTTACGAGCAACTCGCACAGATCGGGATCGGTGCGATACTCAGTAACGAGGCCCATATCGTCGAAGAACTTGTCTTCAGTGTAGGTGCCGAAGTCCGTGTTGGCGACCTCTTCATCGGTGAGGTCCGGCATGAGCAGGCGAAGATCCTCCACGCCATTGTAAACGCAACGGAAGGCGCCCGCGGTGAAGCGGCTGTTGCCTCCTGACTCGTCTTCCGGAGCGCGTTCAAGCACCAGAACAGATACGCCATGCTCGGCTGCCGCGTGGGCGGCACAGAAGGCCGCGTTACCCGCACCGATAACGATGACATCACTGGAAGAAGGCAGCATGCGTCTCAACCCATGTTGTTGTTGCACCGAACACTACCGGCGTTTGGCCCGGTCGCAAGGCTGATTTTGTCCCCGCCAACCGCATGCAGCAAACGGCCGAGTTCGTGATAGAAGGCCGTCAATTCTCGAGATTTTCGAGGGTCAAGCATCTCGGGCAAGTGCAAAAACAGTCGAACCAAGACGCGCTTACAATGTTAAAAGTGGGGACTGACGTGAACTTTTCGCAATCAGAAATCTTTCAATGAGCGAAGTAGTTGCAATCATCTCCGCCTTGGTCTGGCTCTACTTGATCGTTGGCCGTGGAGCTTTCTGGCTCTGTGGAGTCCGCGACACGGATCGCGCCAGTTTCGACACGCAGCAATGGCCTGCGGTCGTTGCGGTTGTTCCGGCGCGCAACGAAGCCGACCACATCGCCGCAAGCATCGGGTCGCTGTTGCGGCAGGAGTATCCCGGCTCCTTCCGCATCGTCCTTGTCGATGACGACAGCAGCGACGGAACCGCATCGGTCGCTACGCGGACAGCGGCGTCTGTTCCCAGTCGGCAATTGGTCGTGGTTGGCGGCGAGAGTCCTCCACGCGGATGGACCGGAAAAATCTGGGCCGTTAAGCAAGGCGTCGCTACTGCCGAAGAATTGCAGCCCGAATATCTCCTTCTGACCGACGCCGATATTGTGCACGCACCTGACACGCTTGCCTGGCTCGTGACGCAGGCGAGGGCGGGAGGCTTTGTGCTCACATCACTGATGGCAAAGTTACGCTGTGAAAGCCTTGCCGAACGTACGCACGTCCCGGCCTTTATCTATTTCTTTCAAATGCTGTTTCCGTTCTCCTGGGTTTCGAAGCCGCGTGCGAATACAGCGGCCGCGGCGGGAGGTTGCATGCTCGTGCGCGCGGATGCACTTACAAACGCCGGTGGCATCGCGAGCATACGAAACGCGTTGATCGATGATTGCTCATTGGCGGAGAAGCTAAAAAAGATCGGTCCAATCTGGCTCGGTCTCACCGATCGTTCGCAAAGCACCAGGCCCTATGACACGTTCGGCGATGTGAAGCGGATGATCTCAAGGTCGGCCTACGCACAACTTCGTTACTCACCGCTGCTCTTGGTTGTAACGGTTGCGATGATGGCGCTGACTTTCCTTGCGCCGCCGCTGCTCGCAATCTTTGCCACAGGCTTGCCGCGGTTTTTGGGTCTGGTTGTCTGGCTGGCGATGACTATTTCATACGTACCGACGTTGAGATTTTATCGATTATCGCCTCTCTGGAGTCTTGCTTTGCCGGGAATTGCCGCACTCTATCTGTTTTACACGATCAATTCCGCGTATGACCATATGCGCGGCCGGGGCGGTCAGTGGAAGGGGCGCATTCACGCTGATGCGGCAAGCCTGCGATGATTCACAGTGGCGAGTTGCGATCCGGCAAAGGTTCGCATGACGAGAATTTTCCGGTTGCGTCCCGCTTGATCAAACGGCAGCACCGGCCTGTCATCCTGGCATTTTATGAGTTTGTGCGCGTTGCCGACGATATTGCCGATCATCCGCAGCTCACAAGTGCTGAGAAAATTGACCGTCTCGATCGTCTCGAATCCAGCCTGGTGGGCAGCGGCGGCGACGAACCGGAGGGAACGAGGCTGCGGACTGTTCTGAACGAGCGGGGGCTGTCGCCGCGTCACGCCCAGGACTTGCTTAGTGCGTTCCGGCAGGATGCCACGAAGCTCCGTTACGCCAATTGGGATGAATTGATCGACTACTGTTCGCGTTCCGCTATGCCGGTGGGGCGTTTTGTTCTCGACGTTTACGGCGAGGCTCGTGACACCTGGCCCGCGTCGGATGCGTTGTGCGCGGCATTGCAGGTCATCAATCACCTGCAGGATTGCGCAAAAGACTATTTGGCGCTCGACCGCGTCTACATACCTCTCGACGCGTTGTCGGCCAGCGGCGCCTCAGTTGAAGCGCTAAAAGACGATCGGGCGAGCGCGGCCTTGCGGGACTGCCTGCGCGGGTTGGTGACTCGTACTACAACTCTGTTGGACGAAAGCCGAGGGCTTGAGCCGAAAGTCAGTGACACGCGGCTCGCGCTTGAGATTTCGGTCATTCAATCATTGGCAGGTCAATTGCTCGCGATGCTAATGGTTCGTGATCCACTGGCCGAACGGGTTCATCTCACCAAAGCGGAAGCGCTTGCAACAGCTGTAAACGGCGGCGGGCGCGCTATACTGCGTCGTATGTTACGGACAATGACGCCAGCGCAGCGATACCAGACCCCATGAATGTGCAAAGTCCAGAGTTGGGAGCAGGCGCCTCGCCAGCTGCAAACCGCGCGGGAGGCAGCTCGTTTTATCTGGCGATGCGCATTCTCGGCCGCGAAAAGAGAGCGGCGATGTTTGAAATATATTCCTTTTGCCGGGAAGTTGATGACATTGCCGATGAGGATCGACCGCGTCCGCGACGTCTTGAACTCCTTTCCGTATGGCGGAAAGACATTGAATCTCTCTATTCGGGAAACATTCCGCCTGGACGTGAAAATCTGGCTAAGGCGATTTTACGTTTCGGTCTGCGCAAGGATGATTTCCTGGCAGTAATCGACGGCGTCGAAATGGACGCGCGCGCGGATATCCGGGCTCCAAATCTCAGTGAGCTTGATCTTTATTGCGATCGCGTGGCCTGTGCGGTTGGACGGCTGAGTGTTCGCGTTTTCGGCATGGATGACAGCGATGGGAAAGCGTTGGCCCATCATCTCGGACGTGCACTTCAGCTTACTAATATCTTGCGTGATATCGATGAGGATGCCGAGATCGGCCGCCTGTATCTTCCGAGGGAGGCACTTACACTGGCGGGTATCGAGGGCAATGATCCAAGGACCGTTGCGGCTGACCCGCGGCTCGGCACGGCTTGTGCCTATATTGTGGAGCGGGCCCGTGGGCATTTCACCAAGGCCGATGAGATCATGTCCCGTTCCCCTCGCAGCGTTGTGCGCGCGCCAAAAGTCATGGGCGCGGTCTATCGCCAGATGCTCGAAGGCATGGTATCGCGCGGCTGGGCGCTGCCGCGAACGCGTGTTCGCGTGAACAAGTCGTATTTGCTGTGGGTTGCTTTGCGGCATGCATTGGTCTGACGCGGGTACAATCCACATTGTTGGCGCAGGTTTGGCGGGGCTGGCCGCCGCCGAACGCCTGTCGCAGTCGTATTGGGCGGTTGCCGTCCATGAAGCGACCGCCGTGGCTGGCGGGCGATGTCGCTCCTACTACGACCAGACCACAGGAATGGTCATCGACAACGGAACGCATTTGCTGCTGTCGGGCAATCACGCCGCGATTTCTCTTACTGAAGCGATTGGTTCACGATCGGGTTTGCGGGGACCCGACGAGGCGCAATTTGCCTTCATTGATATGACAAGCGGCGAACAATGGACCCTGCGGTTCGGTGATAGCAGGTTCCCCTGGTGGGTCTTCGACAAGGACCGCCGGGTTCCGCAAACGGGTGTCGCCGACTATCTGCCGCTCGCGCGCTTGGCGTGGGCTACGGCGGACAAACCTATCGGCGACATCATGAAATGTGGTGGCCCGATTTACGATCGCTTTGTGGGCCCCCTTTTGCTGGCTGCCCTGAACATCGCTCCGCAACAAGGTTCGGCGAAACTTGCCGGCGCCGTTGTGCGCGAAACGCTCGCTCTAGGTGGCCAGGCGTGCCGGCCGCTGCTGGCGTATGAGGGGCTGGGGAGCGTATTCGTGGAGCCCGCGGTTACCCATCTGCGTGGTCTGGGCGTGACGATCTCATTTGAAGACGAGCTCGTGGAGCTACTGTTCGGCAACGGTCGCGTGTCTCAGATTAAATTCGCCAAACACACAGTCGAACTGGGTGAGAACGACGCTGTCATTCTGGCAGTCCCACCTTACGTCGCTACGAACTTGGTGCCTTCGCTGATTGCGCCCAATTCGTTCCGGGGGATCGTTAATGCGCATTTCCGCGTGGATCCGCCGCCGCAAATGCCGCCGATGCTCGGCCTCATCAATGGAACCTGCGAATGGGTTTTCCCGTTGCCGGGACGAATATCGGCCACGATCAGCGATGGTGGTCGTCTGTTTGAGTTATCGCGTACAGAACTTGCTCAGATGATCTGGAATGATATTGCCAAGGTGGCAAAGCTCCCGAGCACGCTGCCGCCATGGCAGATCGTTCGCGAACGCCGGGCGACCTTCGCTGCGACGCCGGAGCAGAATGCGCGCCGACCGGGTGCGGAAACGGCCTGGAACAATCTGATTCTTGCGGGGGATTGGACGCAAACTGGCCTTCCGGCGACGATAGAAGGAGCGGTTCGTTCGGGCTATCGGGCCGCGGATCTTGTCAAGCATCGTATGCGAGCAGCGGCATGACGAGCGTTGCGGACCAATTGCGGTTGCCGTCAGGGTCGTCCGGGGTGGACCCTGCTATCGCGAGGGCGGCACACGGGCTTCTGAAAAGCCAACAAGGAGACGGGCATTGGGTATTCGAGCTGGAAGCCGATGCAACGATCCCCGCCGAATACGTCCTGTTGCGGCATTATCGCGGCGAGAACAGAAATACTGAGCTGGAACAGAAAATCGCCGTCTATCTGCGGCGTATCCAGGGAAAGCATGCGGGCTGGCCGCTCTATCACGACGGCGATTTCGATATGAGCGCGAGCGTGAAGGCCTATTTCGCGCTCAAGATGATTGGCGACAGCCCGGATGCGCCCCATATGCGCCGCGCGCGCGAGGCGATTCTCGCTCGTGGTGGCGCAGTTCATTCCAACGTCTTCACACGCGTGCTGCTTTCGCTTTACGGCATTCTGGATTGGCGCAGCGTGCCGGAAATGCCAGTCGAGATCATGCTGTTGCCGCGATGGTTTCCGTTCCACCTGTCGAAAATGTCCTATTGGGCGCGGACTGTGCTGGTGCCTCTGGTTGTTTTGCAGGCCTTGCGTCCACGCGCCAAAAACCCCTTTGGAATCAAGATCGACGAGCTTTTTGTTGAACCGCCACATTCAATCGGACCAGCAGCCAAGGCTGCGCATCAGGGCTGGATTTGGTTTACGCTTTTTCGCTGCATTGATGTGATCTTACGGCCAGCCGTTAAAGTTTTTCCGCAGAGTCTGCGGCAGCGGGCGATCAACCGGGCTGTCGATTTCGTCACTGAAAGGCTCAACGGCGAGGACGGCTTCGGCGCGATTTTTCCGGCAATGGCCAATGCCGCGATGATGTTCGATGTCCTCGACAAAAAAGAGAACGCCGCTGTCGCGCGCAACTCTATCGAGAAACTGCTCGTGATCGACGCCGATGAAGCCTATTGCCAGCCCTGCGTTTCGCCAGTGTGGGACACAGGTCTCACATGCCACGCGTTGCTCGAAATCGGTAACGACGAGACGTTTGCCACGGCTGTCCGGGGGCTCGACTGGCTACGCCCGCGTCAGGTGCTCGATGTCGGCGGGGACTGGATCAACCGGCGTCCGAGTGTACGTCCCGGCGGTTGGGCCTTTCAGTATGCGAATCCACATTATCCCGATCTCGACGACACGGCCGTTGTCGTGATGGCGATGGACCGCGCGCGCAGGGCAGGGGCTGGTCCGCGCTACGATGCAGCCATTGAACGCGGTGTTGAATGGATCAAAGGCATGCAAAGCCGCAATGGTGGCTGGGCTGCTTTCGATGTCGACAATGTCTTTCATTATCTCAACAACATTCCATTCGCCGACCACGGGGCTCTGATTGATCCGCCGACGGAAGACGTCACGGCCCGGTGTGTGTCGATGTTGGCGCAGCTCGGCGAAACGGTGAAAGAGAGTGAATCGTTATCGAGAGGTGTTGCCTATCTGCGCGACACGCAGCTGCCGGATGGAAGCTGGTACGGGCGCTGGGGACTGAATTACATCTACGGGACTTGGTCTACGTTGTGTGCGCTGAACGCCTGCGGCATGGATCGGGGCTCGGCCGAAATCCGCAAGGCCGTAGACTGGCTCGTGTCAATCCAGAATAAAGACGGTGGTTGGGGTGAAGATGGCTCGAGCTACAAACTCGATTATCGTGGCCACGAACCGGCCGCCAGCACGTCATCACAGACAGCCTGGGCGCTGCTTGGGCTGATGGCTGTCGGTGAAATTGGCCATCCGGCCGTGGAGCGCGGCGTACAGTATCTCTCGCGGACGCAAGCCTCGAACGGATTTTGGAATGAGGAGCGATACACCGCAACTGGGTTTCCGCGCGTGTTTTACCTTCGCTACCACGGGTACCGGAAATTCTTTCCGTTATGGGCTCTTGCGCGCTATCGCAATCTGAAATTGAGCAATACCACGGCAGTATCGTTTGGGATGTGACGTCAGCGCGCCATGGAATCGAGGCGTGTTTTTTGCTCGCTTCTGAGCCTTCCGTAAAAATCGTCGAACGCGATCAGTACTGTCGCCGCCGCATAGTTCATCGCAGCCAGCTGGTCGTTGACTGAATCCAGGCGCGGCGCCGGGTCGCCTGGAATCGGCTGCACGCAACTGGCGATTAGCATCTTGGCCATGTTAGTCGAGATCTGGTGTAAATTTTCAAAGCTTGCGGCCTGATCCTTGTGTGGCCGGGCTCTCATTTCAATTTCCTTGATCATACGCTCGGCGCGTTCGACATTTTGTGAGACGCAAGCCTGATATTGCCGGTTCATCATGGCTTCGCTCGAAGCTTTCGGATCACTAGCCGGTGGTTTCTGCGGCTGCTGGAGAACGAAATTGTCCATCTGCGCCTTTGTCAGTGAATCGCTGAATTCCTTCAACGGCCCGCGCAGGGATATACCGGCGTCACGAACAGCCCACAGCGTCTGGACGAACGCCCTAAGTCGCTCGGGCGGAGGAAACGCGGCAGGCGCACGGCAATCAGCTTTGATGTTCTTGATCGACTGAGCGACAACCGTTTGCGCCTTTCCAAGGGCAGCCCGCTGTGTGCCGGACAGCTGCACGGATTGTTCGATACGCGCGGATGGCCAGTTGGTTTCGGTATTTCCGGTATCCACGCATTGGCCCATGGGCCCGTCGTTGTTGGAGTCATCTTTCACAGCCGATCCTGTGGTCGCAGTCCGTGCCAGCGACCGGGGCAGGTCGAAGCGCCCGGTGATCGTGTCGGCAATCACATCAAATCCATGGCCATGCAGGCGGGGCGCATACTCGTTCGGCCAGAATGTAAATCCAAGCATGTCCTCGTAGGCCGTCGGCCAGGCTGGGGGGCCGACCCACCCAAGACGGGATCCGGCGATGCCCGGGATTTCCCGTGCCGCGGCTGCCCGAGGTTCGGCAGCTAAAGCCCGCGCGGCCGCGCGGCGATGGTAGCGCGCCCGCGGGTAGTGGCCCACTGCGCCGAGCGCGTGACGGAAAGGTCGCGTAATACCGCTTAGAATACCATGCGGCGACAGTTGCGCACGGCCCATTTCAGGAAGCAGGACCGCTGCTGCCAGAACCCCGCCAATAATAATTGTGCGCCCGCGCATGGCCGAACACCGAAGCCCGTTGCCACAATTCAAACGATGGCAGTTAGACAACGGACCGACTAGCCCGTGAGTTCCAATCGAATTCTAACTGAGTCCGGGTGGCGGCGTCATCCTGCTTGAAGAAGTTCCGGCTTTTCTTTGTCTTTTGCCTGTCGAATTTCTTCGAGCTTGCTTTCGACGTGCTTCGAAAAGACGTACTGTGCAGGCCGTTGTCGATCGAGTGGAATTTCGGGCTTCATCGCGCCTTCAGTGCTGATGCCGCGTAGTGCGACGCCCATGGCCTTCAGCGGGTGCGCGACAGCATCCTGGACTGCGGATGCTTCATACCCTGAATGCACCATGCAGTCGGCGCATTTCTCGTAGTTCCCTGTGCCGTAGGAATCCCAACCGGTGCCATTCATCAGTTCGTCGAAGGTCTTCGCATAGCCTTCCCCGAGCAGATAACAGGGCTTCTGCCAACCGAAAATAGTCCGGGTCGGATTTCCCCATGGCGTGCAGTGATAGCTCTGGTTTCCCGCCAGGAAGTCGAGGAACAGGCTCGATTGGCTGAACGACCACTTCGTCTTGCTAGGGCCGCGTTTGAAAACATCGCGGAACAGCTGCTTGGTTTTGCCACGATTGAGGAAGTGTTGCTGGTCCGGCGCGCGCTCGTAAGCGTACCCGGGCGACACCGTGATGCCGTCAACGCCCAACTCCATGGCGGTGTCAAAGAACGCTGCGACGCGATCGGCCTGCGCCGTGTTGAACAGGGTGCAATTGATGTTGACGCGGAATCCGCGTTCCTTGGCATGCTTGATTGCCGTTACGGCCCGGTCATAGGTCCCCGGCTGGCAGACCGAGTGATCGTGCATCTCCTTGTCGCCATCGAGATGCACTGACCAGGTGAAGAATGTGCTCGGCTCGTATTGCGAAAGCTTCTTGTCCATCAAAAGCGCATTGGTGCACAGATAGACGAATTTTTTCCGGGCGACGATTCCGCGCACAATTTCCGGTAACTGCTTGTGCAGCAGCGGCTCGCCACCTGCGATCGAAACCACGGGCGCGCCACACTCGTCGACCGCATGCAATGCGTCCTCGACGGACATGTTCTGGTGCAGGATGGGGTCCGGGTAATCGATCTTGCCGCAACCGGCGCAAGCCAGATTGCACCGGAACAACGGCTCCAGCATCAGCACCAGCGGGTAGCGCTTTCGGCCGGTCAGACGCTGACGGATGACGTAGCTACCGACAAAGAGTTTCTGAAGAAGGGGAATGCCCAAGATTACTATCCTTGCTGATTTGCTGGGTACCGGTCACATCCAGAAGTTCTACAGGCACCCGGAATTCAATGTGTTCATCCTGGCCGGGCAGGGTGAAGACCTCCACCGGCTCGATGGCTCGCAGCGCATTGATCACGTCCCGAACCATGATTTCAGGCGCCGAGGCTCCAGCCGTAATGCCAACAACCTCGACGTTATGCAACCACTCCGGCTTTATTTCGCTGCCATTGGCGATCAGGTGGCTAGGAACGCCGGCTTCGACCCCGATTTCGCGCAGCCGATTTGAATTAGAACTATTCTTAGCGCCGACGACGAAAATCACGTCGACCAGCCGGGTTAGCTCCAGCAGCGCAGTTTGGCGGTTCTGTGTCGCGTAGCAAATGTCCTGTGTACCCGGCCCGACGACGTCTTTGAAACGACGGTACAATGCCGCGATAATCCCCTTGGTGTCGTCGACGCTAAGGGTCGTCTGCGTCACGTAAGCGACTGGGGTGTCCTCAGCCAGGTCGAGAGCGTTAACGTCCGCCTCGGTCTGCACGAGGATTACGGGACCCGGAATCTGGCCGAGGGTACCCTCTACTTCCGGATGAGCCGCGTGTCCGATCAGAATGACTGTGCGCCCGTTGCGCAGATAGTGACGCCCTTGCGCGTGAACCTTGGATACAAGCGGACAGGTCGCGTTGAGGACGCGGAGTCCGCGTTCGGCGGCTTCCTCCTGGACCTTTTTCGCCACCCCGTGCGCGCTGAAGATCGTGATCGCGTTCGGCGGGACTTCCGAAAGCTCTTCAACAAAACGAGCGCCACGCGCCTTGAGCGCATCGACCACCCATTTGTTGTGCACAATCTCGTGCCGTACGTATATGGGCGGTCCGTATTTATCGAGTGCGCGCTCGACAATTTCGATAGCGCGGACCACTCCCGCGCAAAAACCGCGCGGCTTCGCCAGTATGACCTTCATCACGCTTTTCCCTGAGCGCGTCCGTTCAATGCATTGGCCTGCCGCCGGCGTTCGGCGCGCTCGCCGAGAGACTCAATTTCGGCCGGCTGCAATTCCGGTGCGTGACGTGATCCAAACACATCGAAAACCTTGTTGACGATGCCGTTCGCGTCCAGTCCGGCCTTGGCATACATGGCGGGCGGGCTGTCGTGGTCGATGAAGATGTCCGGCAGCACCATGCTGCGGACCTTGAACCCCGGGCGTTCGAGCGCGTGCGATTCGCTGAGCAGCTGCATCACATGGGCCGCAAATCCACCGATCGCACCTTCCTCTATCGTGATCAACAATTCATGCTCCCGCGCGAGTTGAAGGATGAGTTCGTTATCGATCGGCTTGGCGAAGCGGGCATCGGCGACGGTCGTTGAAATTCCATGTGCCGCAAGCGTTTCCGCTGCCTTGATACACTCCGCAAGGCGCGTGCCGAGCGAGAGGAGCGCAACCGTGCTGCCTTGCGTGATGATGCGGCCTTTCCCGATTTCGAGAGGCACACCTTCCTCGGGCATGACGACGCCGACGCCGTCGCCGCGCGGATAGCGAACTGCCGAGGGCCGATCATCGATCGCGGCAGCAGTGGCGATCATGTGAACGAGTTCGGCCTCGTCGGCGGCAGCCATGATGACGAAGCCTGGCAGACAGCCGAGGTAGGCGAGGTCGAAAGAACCCGCGTGGGTCGGGCCATCGGCCCCCACGAGCCCGGCGCGGTCCATCATGAAGCGCACTGGCAGCTGCTGGATTGCCACGTCATGCACGACTTGGTCATAGGCGCGTTGCAGGAAGGTCGAGTAGATCGCAACGAACGGCTTATAGCCCTGTGTGGCCAGCCCTGCCGCGAACGTGACTCCGTGCTGTTCGGCAATGCCTACATCGAAGGCGCGGTCGGGGTACGCCTTAGCGAAAATATCGACGCCAGTACCGCCTGGCATCGCCGCGGTGATTGCGACGATCTTGTCGTCTTTCGCTGCTTCTTTCACGAGAGTTTCGCCAAAAACCTTTGTGTAAGACGGCGCGTTCGAAACGCCTTTCTGCTGTTTGCCGGTTGCGACGTCGAATTTGACGACACCGTGATATTTGTCCTTCGAGGCCTCGGCCGGCGCGTAACCTTTTCCTTTCTGTGTACGGACGTGGACTAGGAACGGCCCATTGTCCGCGTTGCGCACGTTTTCCAAGACGGGCAGGAGCTGGCCGAGATCGTGACCGTCAACAATTCCGACGTAATAGAAACCAAGCTCTTCGAACAATGTACCGCCGGTCACAAAGCCGCGCGCAAGTTCTTCCGCGAGATAGGCCTTTTCCTTGAAAAATTTCGGCAAGTGATTAACGACCTGCTTGCCGATGTCGCGAATCGACATGTAGGTCGGACTCGACAAAAGGCGCGTGAGATAATTCGACATGGCGCCAACCGGAGGCGCAATCGACATCTCGTTGTCGTTCAAGATCACGATCAATCGGCGGTTCATCGCGCCGGCGTTGTTCATGGCCTCGTAGGCCATTCCGGCGGAAATGGCGCCGTCGCCGATCACGCAAATCACGTTGTGTTGCTGGCCGGCAAGGTCTCGTGCCACAGCCATGCCCAAACCTGCCGATATCGACGTTGAGGAGTGAGCCGCACCGAAGCAGTCGTACTCGCTTTCGGAACGCTTGGTGAACCCGGACAAGCCGCCGCCCGTCCGCAACGTCTTTATGCGATCCCGGCGGCCAGTGAGGATCTTGTGAGGATAAGCCTGATGGCCAACGTCCCAGATCAATTTGTCATTGGGGGTGTCAAAGATGTAATGCAATGCGACCGTCAGTTCGATCACCCCGAGGCTTGCTCCAAGGTGGCCGCCCGTGACCGCGACCGCGTTGATCGTCTCCGCGCGCAATTCATCGGCAACTTGTCGAAGGCGCCGTGCATTGATACGGCGCAGATCGGCAGGGCTCTTTATCGAGTCGAGGATGTTGGTGGTTGGGTCTGTCAGGAACTCATCTTTGGGCGCCGTCATGCTGTAACTACCTTCCCACTCACTCGGAGGCGCTTGTGCTATTGGCAAACCTCTCGAAATTATTTGTTGTCGCCCAATATGAGCTTTGCCGGCTCTGCTACGAAGTCTCTCAGTTAGCGTCAATCTATGACGCGTGCAAAAGTTCCGCACAGAAAGAATTGATAATATTGCGTCGAAGTGCAAGTGGGGGTGACTTCCCTGTAGCCGGAAGGCAACATCTAGTATGCTAGCGACTGTCGTTACCGGAATCGTGAGACTTTGTACCCGATTCCCTTGGCCAATCATTGTCTTAGCGCTGCTGGGAGCGTTCGGGTCAGCCGTCTATGCGGCGCGACATTTCGCCATCAATACCGACATCAACAAATTGATTTCTTCCGAACTCGATTGGCGCAAGCGCGAAGCGGAGTTCGAGAAGACCTTCCCTGGACATTACGGCTCAACCTTGGTGGTCGTCGACGCGCCAACCGCGGAGTATGCGTCGCGAGCCGCGGCCGATTTGGCCGCGCAACTCAAAGCCAAGCCCCAACTTTTCCGCTCGATCGACGACATCGGCGGCAGCGAATTCTTTGCGCGCAACGGATTGCTCTACAGGTCGACCGACGACGTCGCGAGTTTCGCCAAGGGGCTCGGACAGGCGGCTCCCCTGATCGGCACGCTTGTTGGCGATCCAAGTCTACGGGGCCTTACGCGCACGCTCTCGCTGGGACTTATTGGCGTGCAAAACAAGATGGTCACGCTCGATGCCATGGCGAGACCGTTGTCGATGGCATCGACAACACTGGAGAACGTGCTCGCAGGCAAGCCTGCGTCATTCTCATGGCAGGCTTTGGTCAGCGGTCAGCAACCGGCGCAAAGTGACTTACGGCGATTGATCGAGGTCCGCCCTGTTCTTGATTTTTCTGCTCTTCAACCTGGCCAGGTCTCAAGCAACGCCATCCGTCAGGCGGCATCCGATCTCCAACTTGCGCAAAAATATCAGGCTCGGGTGCGTTTGACCGGCTCCGTGCCGATGGCTGATGAAGAGTTCGCGACTGTTCAACATGGGGCTCTGGCGAACGCCATCGCCACGATCGTGATCGTCCTGACGATTCTTTGGCTTGCCCTTAAATCGGCCCGTCTCATTGTTGCGGTGTTCGTCAATCTGTTTGTTGGGTTGGCCATCACGGCCGCACTTGGCCTGATGATGGTCGGTGCGCTCAACATGATATCGGTTGCCTTCGCGGTGTTGTTCGTCGGCCTTGGCGTTGATTTCGGCATTCAGTTTTCCGTGCGCTACCGCGCTGAACGCCACGATAAGCCAGAGCTCCTTCCTTCATTGGATCAGGCCGCGGAAAAAATAGGTGTTCCGCTGACTCTCGCGGCCGCCGCGGTGGCAGCAGGTTTCCTTTCATTCCTTCCGACTGACTATCGGGGCGTTTCAGAATTGGGTGCGATCGCCGGCGTCGGCATGCTGATCGCCTACATTACAAGCATCACGGTGTTGCCGGCACTCATCGCAGTGCTCAATCCACCGGGCGAGGCCGAGCCGATTGGTTACAGCGCGCTGGCCCCGGTCGACCGGTTTCTTCAGGAATATCGAATTCCCGTTATCGTCGGCACGCTAGCCGTGGCCGTACTGGGCGCGCCATTGCTCTATTTCCTGACTTTCGACTTCGATCCGATCCATCTGCGCAGTCCCGAGACGGAGTCGATTTCAACGATACTCGAACTCGCAAATGACTCGCGTGCGGGCATCAACTCGGTGAATGTCGTAGCGCCATCGCTCGACGAGGCCGTATCAGCCGCACAAAAGTTGCAAAAACTGCCTGAAGTCTCGGAGACGCAGACGCTGCTCAATTTCGTGCCGCAAGATCAGGACAAGAAACTGGCGCTCATCCAGGAATTCAGCCGGCAGCTTGCCCCGGCTCTGGGAAGACCCGGCTCTAGCAAGCCGCCGACTGATGCGGAAAACGTGGCAGCGCTGGACGGCATGGCGGATCAGCTCAACAAAGCCGCAGGCAGTGCCTCGGGTCCGGGTGCCGACGCCGCCAGGCTGCTCGCAGGCAATGCGGTGAAATTGGCCCAGGCGAATGAAGAAACACGCATGCGGGCAAAGGCTGCGTTCATCGTGCCAATGGAAACCGCCACCGGCCAGTTGCGCGGCTTTCTGGGCGCTCAAAAAGTCACCCAGGAAAACCTGCCGCAAGCTCTTAAACGGCAATGGCTGGCCGCTGATGGACGTGCGCGCGTCGAAATCGCGCCCAAGGGCGATACGAATGACACCGAGGTCTTGCGATCGTTCGCGCGTGCAATCCTTGCCGTCTATCCGAATGCGACTGGCGGTCCAATTTCCATTCTTGAATCGAGCCGCACCGTTGTCCGCGCATTCTTTGAAGCAGGATTCTACGCGCTCATTTCAATCGCCATCCTGCTATGGATCGTTCTGCGACGCTTCGGCGATGTGTTGTTGACGCTCGTTCCGCTTCTGTTGGCGGGAGTTGTCACTCTTGAAATTTGCGTACTGATAGGCATGCCGCTGAACTTCGCCAACATCATTGCATTGCCTTTGCTGCTGGGCGTCGGTGTAGCGTTTAAAATTTACTACATCATGGCCTGGCGATCGGGCCGCACGAACTTGCTACAATCGAGCCTGACGCGCGCGGTGATCTGGAGCGCGCTGACGACTGCGACGGCGTTCGGAAGTCTTTGGTTGTCGCAGCATCCCGGCACGTCAAGCATGGGCAAGCTGCTCGCCCTGTCGCTTGTATGCACGCTGGCGGCGGCAGTCTTATTTCAGCCCGCGCTCATGGGAAAACCCCGTCGAAGCGGGCGTCTTTGAGCAGACATCCTCGCTCGGACCGGGCGCCGCCGCTACCGTCTTTCGATTGGCAGCCGGTTTTGACGTCGTGCGTTGCGTCGAAGCGGTCACATCCGCTGTTTCGAAGCGCGTCCAGTTTTCTCCGCCACAGAGAAATCCGAGAAAACATCCCTGCACGCGCAAAGTATTGGGATCCACCAGCGTGATGTTGGCAGAATAAGTATGGCCGTCCTCGGAGTTATAGATCTGGCCATCCCAGCGGTTCCCTTTGCTTGGCGTCATGCCAAGCAAAATGGGCATGCCAAGCGTCGGTCGAGAGCGCAGGTTCGGATCTGGATTCTTTTTATCGATGCCGCCCGGCTGTGCTTCCCATGCCACCACGCCCCAAAGTCGGCCATCACAATCGGCGATCTTTATTCTTGCGAGTTGCTTGGCCACCAGCCATTCGCCGGTGGGATCGGTAGGGGTGCGAGCGGGCTGTGCTGAAGGTGCGCTGTTTATGAGCACCAGGCCTGCAAGCAAGGCCAAGAAAAGGCGCGCGTTAGCGTGTTTTCGAATGCTTCGAACTGGCACGTGTGACACCCATTTTTCAAGGACCGGCCGCATTCCTAACATCGGAAATGGTCGAAATCATGCCTGGTTTCTAGACTCAATACCGCCCAAATTGCAATAAATTGGAACTCTGAAGCACGTTAGACCGTTTCCCATGCAAATTCTTGGTTAGCCGAACAGCGCTTGGGGTTTTTTCAGACGGGGTTTTGTATTGCTCGATATTCCTGCGGAGTTTAGCCCGCCCGCACCTGTACCGCGGGCGAAAGCTTTAGGTCCTCTCTCACTGCTTCGCGTCCTGGCAAATAATCCACTCGAAGCATGGACGTCGGCCCATTTCGAGCAACCCATCGTCATGGGTGGTTTGTCGGTTGGTCGGATCGCCGTCATCAGCGACCCAGGCGCCATCCGACGCGTGCTCATGGTCAATGTCGACAACTACCAAAAGGATTGGTTGCAGCGCCGTGTTCTGTCGGCGGCTCTGGCGAACGGACTGCTGACCGTGGAAGCCGATCAGTGGAAGCTCCAGCGTCGGGCCTTGGCCCCTCTGTTCAATCTCAGGACCGTGCACGGCTTCACCACTGCAATGCTCGAAACCGCCGACGCGACGGTCGAGCGGTTCAGCCGGCGTGAAGGCGAGGTCGTGGACGTCGCCGACGAGGCGACGCGTATTACGGTCGACGTGCTCGAACGCACCATCTTCTCGGATGGATTTGGCCGCAATCCCGATGACATTCGCGCTGCAATGACCGCCTATTTCAATACGGTGGGGCGCATCGATCCGCTCGACATTCTGGGTGTGCCGTCCATCGTGCCGCGACCGAGCCGCTGGAAGTTGCGACCGACATTAAAATTTTTCGAGGAAACAATCGACGAAATCATTGCCTTGCGCCATCGGCGGTTGGCGGCCGATCCGACAAGTGTTCCGCGAGATATTCTTACGTTGCTGCTCGAGGCACGCGATCCCGATAGCGGCAAGGCGTTAAGCGATGTCGAGGTTCGTGCGAATATTCTGACTTTTATTGCTGCTGGCCAGGAGACAACGGCCAACTGCATCACCTGGACCCTGTATCTGCTGTCACAGTCGCATGAATGGCGGGAACGTGTTCAGGCCGAGGCTGACAACGAATGGGGTTCACTGGACAGTCTGGCTGATCGTCTCGTCGTCACCCGCGCGGTGATTGACGAGGCCAACCGGCTTTATCCGCCAATCACAGCGATCAGCCGCACGGCGCTGGATTACGACGAACTTGCGGGTGAAACGATCAAGCCCGGTACGTTGATTGTCATCGCGCCCTATGTCTTACACCGCCATTGTGCACTGTGGACGCGGCCGAACGCTTTCGATCCGAACCAATTCTTCGGCAAGGCACGCGAGTCGATTGATCGTTTTGCCTATTTGCCCTTTGGCGTCGGCCCACGCATCTGCATCGGTGCTACCTTTGCAATTCAGGAAGCCTCGATCATGGTCGCAACGATCATGCGCCATTTCACGCTTGAAATGGTTTCAGGAAGCACGCCATGGCCTGTTCAGAAAGTGACGCTGCGCCCGAAGGGCGGTCTGCCGATGATCGTACGGCGGCGCTGATCCGCGCAGCGACTACTGGCCGTGATCTTCCAGAACCTTCAGGCAAACCTTGCGCAGGCATTAGCGGTGTTCTTGTAGGCACGCGCGCGAAGTGTGTCTGGAATGACTCACGGCAGAACTTGGTCGAGTCTGGCGCAGACGCAGCCTGTTCTTCCGGTGTACCTGTCAGGAAACCTCCCTGCTACGCGGGCCGCCGATTTTCGCCAACCGCGAATGTCGCAGTGGCGAAGATTTGCATCATGACGAAGAGTGCGCACATTCTGAGGTACATTGTCAGGTGCCCTGGTTTCGTGCATTGTTCGGTGACAACCGCTGCAGCAATTCGACGTTTCACGAAAAGCGAGGCGGTAGATTGACGCGCGGCGGCTGTATCGAGTTTTCCACATGTCTGTGCCGTCACATGGGGCGAGCGTTATCGTGCACTGGGTTATTTTGGCCATCGCTCTTTTATTTTCCGTCAACGGGACGAGTTACGCGCAGAGGGTGGGGCCATTCGACCGATTGGCCGGGTCCTGGTCGGGGTCGGGTACGGTCGAATTGTCCAACGGGACACATGAATCGATCAGGTGCCGCGCAGCTTATGATGTTGGCGGTCAAAGCAAACTTCAGCTCAACATCCGGTGCGCCAGCGAGGGCTCTAACTTCGACCTGCGGGCCAACGCTGACTATTCGGCCGGTGCAGTCAGCGGCTACTGGAGCGAGTCAACACGCGGTGTTTCCGGCACGATTTCTGGCAGGGCTGAAGGCGACCGGTTTCAAGTCGTGGCCAGAGCGGCATCTTTTGTGGCGACTATCGCACTGATTACGCATGGCGGGCGACAATCGGTGTCGATTAGGTCGCAAGATTCGCAGTCCACCATCAGATCCGTTTCGGTGAATCTCCGCCGATAGGGTTAGATAACGGGCCTTATTTGGTCGATCGCAGCAGCGAGTGGTGTGACATGCGGCGCACCAGCTGACTAAGAAACATTGCGATCGGCCGGAGCATGAACAGGTCGGCGAACAGCGCCGCCACCATCGCGAAGGCACTGAGCCAGCCGAAGAGCCGCAGCGACGGCAAGCCCGATAGCACGGTCATGGCGAGGCCGCAGGCGAGAACTGCCGACGTCAGAATCAGCGGCGGGCCGACGAGAATCGTCGCCCGCTCAACGCCGACCGCGGGATCAGCATCGATATCCTCGATCTGCAGGCGGTTCAGGAAGTGAATGGTCGCGCTCAGTCCGAGTCCGAAGGATACGGTCAATGCAATGACGCTGGCGAACTGCAATCCCTGACCTGTCAACAGCAAGACGGTGCCGGCGAGAACAATCGGAAATAGCCCGGGCAGAATGCTGATCAGCATGACGATGGGCGACCAGAACGCCAGGCCGATAAACGCAGCGACAAAGATGATCTCGATCGTGAGCCCTCGGCTCAACTTATCAATCATCAGCGCGCTGTTTCGCGCCGAAATCACCGAGAGACCGGTGACTGCGATCTTGTAACCGGGAAACTTCTTGCGCACGCTGTCTAGGTCGTGATCGACGCGATCGACAATTGGCAGCAATTGACTGGCGTCGGAATCCGGCACCCGCCCGCTGATGATCACAGCATCCTGCTCGGCTGAAATGAACCGCCGCGTCAGATAGGGTGGCAGCAGGTCAACGTATTCCTTGAGTGTTTCGACGTCAGATTTGTTGAGCTTTTCGGCGAGCCAGCGCCGCAGGGTGTCGAGAGACCAGACATTGCCCACGCCTTTCTGATGTTCGAGCAGCGAGTGGACCTCGGCGATCACCGCCAGCGTCTCTGGCGCGTAGAGAGAGGCGCCTTTCGGAAATTGAATATAGACCTCGAAGGGATTGGCCCCGGTCAGCTTCACATCGAGACGCTGGCTGGCCTGGACCGCCTGTTGACGGTCAGGCACCTGGTCGGCGAGACGATAGCGCGCCTGCAGCTGCGCGTAGGCAAGCGATAATACGGCAACGACGATGAGGCTGATCGCGGAATAAAGGCCGGGGCGCGCCACCATGCGTACTGCGATCCACCCGCAGAGCCGGCGCAAGACGTTCAGCGCGGTGTCCATGTTTCTGACAGCCGCGACGAATTCGCCCTCATTGCGAATGAGCAACACCCCAAGCAATGGCACACCCATCAATACCGCGATCAATGCAACCGTGACCGCAACCAGGCCCGCTTCGCCGAAGGTGCGTACCAAGTCGGATTCTGAGAATTGCAAAGCGATGAACGACACCCCCGCGGTCGCGTGAGTGAGCACGCAGGCCGGCCCGACAATGAGTAGCGCATTGCGAAAGGCCGTGACTTTGTCGTCGCCGGCGAGGAGGCGATCACGCGCTGCAAAGGTAATCTGCATGCTGTCGGAGAAGCTGATGACCATGATCAGCGGCGTCATTACATTCAGAAACAGGTTCAGGCTGAAGCCGAACCATCCCAGCGCTCCGAGCGCGAGGAGAATCGCCACCAATGGTGGTCCTGCCGCGATGATCATGAATGAAAAGCGGCGGAAGAACATGATCGCGATCAGACAACCGGCTGCGAAGCCGAGCGTGTTGTAGAGCAGGCGGTCACGCTGAATGGCGTTGCGAATTTCGTGCTGCATCACCGGCACACCGGACAATTCGCCCCTTAATCCGGTCCCCTCGAGGCTCGTACGGACTTCGTTGCGGATTTCATCGACGACCTTGTTGAGCCGATCCGGTGCGGTCGCAGCAGGTTCCAGTGCCAGCACCATCAAGGTGAGCTTGCCGTCAGGCGACAGCATCTTGTCGCGAATGATTTCGTTCGCCATCACACGCTCGATGAGAGCCTGGTATTCGGCCCCTTCGGGCAAGGGATTGGGGAAGAGCGGAGGCGGGATCTGCCCGTCTTTAGGCGGTTCGCGCGCCGCGAAAATCGAGATCAGGCCCCTCGTGCCGTCGATCAACTGAAGTTCGATCGCAAGGTCGCGCAGCTTCTCGAGCGAAGAGCGCTCCAGCAATTTGTCACCCTCAATGACGATGAGGACGTCGAATTCGTTCGACGGGAAACGACGCGTCACTTCTTCGTAAGTGCGAAATTCATCCGTGTCAGAGCGGAACAGCTGGCTAAGTGAATCGTCGACTTTCACGCGCGTGAAGCCGACCGCCGCCACAATACAAAGCAGAATGAAAACGATCGCACAGAGAATCTGGTGATTAAGGGCGAAAAACCCGATGCGCTCAATTCCCAGCGCAAGATTGCGCGGTTTGACGACGCGCGGCTGGTATTCCGAAAAGTTGTCTTGGGGCGGAAGGCTGCTCACTGATCCCCCGGTCGAGCCTGCGAACGAAATGATGGACTGCCAGATGTGAAATTGCCACTAGGCCAAGGGCGAATACTCCTTCACCGCCCCCGCGGGTTCCGCCGCCCGCGCGGCCTGGCCCCAGCGGCGCTCGATATAATCGATCACCATCTGCTTGAAATCCGCGCTCAGCGTCGCGCCGCGCAGCGTGGCGGCCTTCTTGCCGTCGATGAACACCGG
>Ga0182032_10000103_pt1 | contig 30754 bp, 22 predicted proteins | sample tim00Cox00000000_FD_125970 | JGI IMG/M metagenome (GOLD analysis project Ga0182032, IMG submission 125970) | Lab enrichment of tropical soil microbial communities from Luquillo Experimental Forest, Puerto Rico - timezero.00C.oxic.00.000.000 | ecosystem: Environmental > Terrestrial > Soil >... | reverse complement strand
CTGCGGAGAGCGGCGCACGCAGTAAGCTCCTCCATGAACCAGGAACCCGCCGAAGTCATCCCTGCAAAAGTAGCAGGAGCGCGTAGGAATCCGCGTCCTTTAGGGTGGGGAGGAAAGGCAGCCGCGAGCGGATGAAAGCGGTTTTTCAAGCCGTAACCGGTCTCGACGAAAGGCAAGTCCGCATCGGTGGTCGTGGATCTCCTTTCCCGGAAATGCCCAAGCAAAGCGGCCCGTTCGAAAATCCGAGGGTCTTTGGTGACCAGGATGCCGCCCTCGCCAGCTGATATGACTTTGTGGGCTTGCAAGCTGAAGCAAGCCACGTCACCAAAAGTGCCGGCCAGCTTACCGTAATCAGTCGCGCCATGTGCATGGGAGCAATCCTCGAGAATGGAGAGGTTGTGGCGTTTAGCCGCTGCGATAATCGCTTCCATGTCGCTGATATGACCGTATTGATGGGTAATCGCCAGTGCTCGAGTTCTCGGCGACAAGCGATTCTCGATCTCGCTTGGGTCCAGATTCCCGGTCTCCTCCTCAACGTCGCACAAAACGGGAATGAGGCCGAGTTGCAGCATGGGTAGGACGGTTCCGAGATGCGTGTAAGCAGGAGCAAGCACCTCGTCGCCCGGTTCAAGACCCAGTCCAAAATAGGCGGCATGTAGAGCCGCTGTACCCGAGCCAGTTGATAACGAGTAGGGCAAACCGTGGAATGCTGCGAAGTTCGCCTCGAATTCTTCGATTACCCCGCACCTGCGCGGAATTGATAGCTGTCCGCTCCTCAGCTGATTCAAGACAGCCTCTTCCTCTTCCGCGCCAATCAGCGGCCAACGGAAATGTGGAGAAGGGATTCGAACGGCCGGTTCACCTCCAAGCAGGGCAAGACTGGCGGGTCTCGAGTCGGGCATTTCTATGCCTATCCCTTTCGAAAAGGGGGGATCGCCTCCTGATCGCGCGCAAACACGCGAACGGATCTCGAATCAGACTCGCCGCGTAGTTCAGTCGAGCTGAGTTCCCTTCTGGTTCGATTCTTCGGGATTAGACTACTGGAGCTAATGTAAATCGGTCTTGAAAGCCACGTTTCATGTTGAAAAAAGTCACTTAGACCACGAGAAAGAAAGTAGCAAAACTAAATGATCGTTCGAATGATTGGCGCTTCTGGATGATGAATTGCTTGCAACCCGCGGATTTGTGGCGGATACGGCGAAGCACGGGAAAAGGGAGGTCATCCTATTTTCCGTAGTGCTCGGTAACCGTAGAAAGTGACACACGGCCCGGCGATCTCCCAGTGGTTAGGGAAGCAAGCAAACAGGTGCTTTCGCTTCCTAATTTTTCCGGAACTTTCCCGCACGCGGCAGGAACTCGTGGTAATCGATCGCGACTCTTGCGCCCGTATGAGCTGTGGCTGATCACACAGCGAGTTATCTTTTGAAGTTGCGAAAATATCTAAAGATATAGAACCGCCTTCGAGATCGCTTGTGCCATCTATGCGACGCCCGAGCATGCATCGGCCGAAACTGCTTTCTCCGCGACGCAGAGATAGTGTGTGCATAGAAACGGGAACTGCGACAGCAGATGGAAAAGGAAAGGCGACAGCGCCGCAACGGTCCGCCCAATGGGCGGCGCCAGCGAGAGCCTCCAAAACTGGAATTTGCACCCGGGTAGCAGTTCACGGATTTCGCGTTTCGTGATTCCTTTTACGTCTCGGTTTCGGGGATTGTCGTACATGAAGTCATACCAAACAAACCGGCCTCCTGGCCGTAGCACGCGCAGTACCTCCGCTGCCATGGCTTGCTTAATTCTTGGATCAAGTACGCTCGTGAACACAAGCGATTGAAACACCAAGTCGAACGCTGCGTCGCAAAACGGGAGCTTTGCGGCGTTGGCGACGCAAAACCCAACGTGCGGGCTCAGATGCTTCGCAGTATGTAGCACATCCTCAAGCACATCCACACCAAACAGATTCCTCGGCTGTGCTCCGAAATCGAAAAGGTATCTGAGCTGTGTCCCTCCCCCACAGCCAACGTCGAGAATCCGAAACCCTGCGAGCGTCTTGACATTCAGCTTCCGGAAAACATGGAGCAATAGCGCGGTGCGCTCATACACTATGTATCGTGCGTATAAACTGTAGTGTGGAAGCCAGTCGGAGATCGGTTTCTTGCCGCGCTCGGCGAAGACCTTGCGGATTCGCAAAACCTCTTCTTGTAAGTCCTGCTCCCTGTTCAAGTCACGAGCCTCTTTTATCCCCTCCTCCGTCGTCCTCATGCCTTTCTTTCTCCCTTCACGATCTCCTCATCCTCATGGTGCTAGCCCCCTATGCCGATTCAGAAACTCGGTAAGGAATGGCGCTCCGCTCATACCTCGTTCACCTGTCGCTAAGCTGGCTACGCACACTCCCAAAACTACACGCTGATTTCCCTCGTCGTGTTTCGCCCATGGTTTTTGGCCACTTCCTCCTCGAACTCGGAAACCGCATGGCCCAGGAAATGCTAGCTCTCCATGACTCGCGTGATTGCGTCCATCGCCTTCGCGAATAGAAGCCAATCGCGCCTTTAGGCCCAGAAATTCGACGTTTGCTCTCCCGACTTTGGCTTGGGCCCGATTTTGGTCTCCGCAATGGTAAATGACTTTTCGAGGTCCTCGAGTGAGGAGACTGCTTGTCAGTCTCTTCTACTGTATAAGGTTATCGGTGAAACGTTACAGCCGAATTACGCGGACGTTGGAACGAAGCGCGCGAACCTAGTGCCTTGCTCATTCCGCAAGGCATCCCCATGAAGTAAATCGCGACCCGCATTACCAGAGTTCTGCAGGTCTTTCCGGCACCTGATAAGGCTCTTCGCTGCTCAGGAGATTGAGGATTGCGTCATACCATCCGTCATAGTCCGGGTCAATGAGCGGGGTATTGTGCCAAAGCAGGGTAAAAACGCCGCCGGTCTCCTTAACGCGCTGCAACAATGCCCTTATTCGCTCCGGCCCTTCCTTCGCACCCAGGTGCATGTATTTGACAAGGGTGCAGTCCATCAGCACCAAAGGCAATTCGATCAGATCGATCTCGCGATTTTGCTCCCAGCACCACGGCCGATACGGAAAAGCAGTGCCTGCCCGAAACCCGAACCGATCTGCAAATCCGACGGAGGAATCGTAACGCAACCGGCAATATTCCCAGTCGAGCCATGTTTGAGGAGTCCAGCGCAGATAATGCTGCCTTCCCCCAGGGTAATCTTCGCCAATGGCACACTTAAGTCGGCTCACCTCCTCAGCCAGGTGCGCGCGGTTATGAAAAGTCTCATAGCCAGGGTGCACGCCTAGCTCGAAACCGTCCTTTCGCAAGTCCTCGATGACACGTTGGATCTTGGGATGCGCCGGGCTATACCCGGAATCGTGCGTGGTGCGCGGGCTGCCCTTCCAGAAAAATGCGGAGTGCAGGCCACGGGCTTGCGAGATCGCGGCCAACTGACGAACCAGGGTCAATTCCAAGGGTTCGCCCGCTGTGAGCCTTGCCAGGAAATCTCGAAGGGTACCAGCAGGTCGCCGGCGCTTGAGAGTGTGAGCCAAAGCCGTGCGGAATTGAAATGGGATCCCAACGTCGTCCATATCGTGAGTGAGTTTCAGCCGCATAACTCTGGGTTCCGGTTGCCAGGTCGGAAGCAGCGACATGATCGCTTGCTGAAATGCCGTGCCGTGTTCATCCAGGATCGGCCGCTCCAGAAATTGCTGACGTACTGCGACGCTGCTCGAAGCGGGGAAGCGGCCATGCTCGTCAAGTTGCGGGTCGAGCGTTTCCTCGACCCGGCTGAGAGTTAGAGCGATGGAGGCGAGTAGGTCGAGCCGGCAGGTTAAATGTCCATCGGGGCGGGGCTCATAAAGGGGGAGGATTTTCTCACTCGGGTCGGAGAACGGAACGATGAGGTCCGCCTGCGCGGCGCCCCGCCCGTTTGCGAACCCTCCTGCGCGGGCAACTGCAATTTCGCTCCAATGCTCCAAAGCCCCGGGGCGCTGGCACTCGTGGAGAAAGTGAATTCGAGCAGTGCTGTCCCGCCCGAAAGACACCGTCGTTTGTGTCGCGGAAACGGCGATGTGCCACTGCTCAAAAAACGATTTGGATACCGCGGCGCGACGGGCAAGTTCTTTCACCGCGTAGCGCCGCGCTTCAGGAGTTATCTCCGGCAATTGTTTTCGTCGCATTGCGGTTTGTGACGCAGGTTCCGAAGATAACGGGTAAGCGCTTTCGGTAACGGACCTCGACGCGTTCGATGTGTAACGATTCTCTAGCACTTAACGCCCTCCGCGGGCGAGAGCAAGAGCCAAGCGCTTGGCCTGATAGAGAAACAACCCTGGTTGATTCGTCTTCACCGCTTTGATCATCTGGCTGTACGGTTGGCAAAGTGGCGAGGCCGGGTGGGCAACGAACGTCTGATTGCCCTGCAGCAGCATTTGGCGCAACTGCGGCTCACTCCTCGGAGCCGGGCCCGGATACTCGTTTATCGCTGCACCTAGCTCGGCGAAACAGTGCGCGTCCGCCCCGGCGATGGTAGGAAGTTGCCATTTCTTCGCGAGCGCACTGGCACGATTATTGTCTTCGATCGAGCAACGTGCGTTATAAGTCTCGATCAGATCAACGCTGGATAACAGGGCATCATCGAGCTTGTGTCCCTTAAATGGATGAGGGAGTAAGACAAGACCTCCCTGTGCACGGATTTGCTCAATAATTTCGCTTGACTGGCGGGAGCGAACTTCGTCCCTGAGGAAGAGACCGATGACGTCGCCTTTTTCGCTTTGATATTCCGCCGCCACGGGGATTAACGAAACGTCTTTGCTTACGAGTTCTCTTGCGGCCAGCGATCCCTTGATGGTGTTGTGATCCGTCACAATCAGCGCACCGACGTCGAGCGCACCTGCTCGCGCCACGATTCGCCTGGGGGATAAGAGCGAGTCGAAAGAGTGGCGGGTGTGAACGTGAAACAAGCAGCGAAACGCCATGCGCTACACTTTCCTTCCAAGGAAGGCCCGCCCGAGCAGGCTACGTACCTCTTCCATATTTGGGCTAAGGTCACTCAACCACACATTCGACTTCACCCTTGGATTTAGATAATCAAAGGCTACCGCAAAAATGGATTGAGGCCGGGTCCATAGGTGAAACAGTTCGCCCTGCCCGGAAAATGGCCAGTGAAATCGGAGGTTCCGTTCGTAGCGATCGGAAAAAGTCAAGGTTTGACCAAGAGCCATCTTGCAAAGGTCACCGGGAAAATCCGCCCCGGCCGCAAGGGCCAAATCCAGTGAGCCCCAGAACTTCGGATTAATCTCCATTAACTTGTACTCACCATCTCTGCAATCCCGCCGGAATTCCACCATCGCGACACCATGCCAATTCAGCGCATCGAGCAGACGCTGCCCATAATTTCCGAGCTTAGAATCGTAGAAACTTTCCGCGCAAGCACTTACGCCGCCAGTTGCCGGATACTCCCGCACGCGGCGATGCATAAAGATTCTTTTGCAAACGCCCTTTTCATAGGTCGCAAACAAACCGCAGCCAGTGCCCGGGATGTACTCCTGGACGAGTAGGTCAGAGAAAACTCCATCATTTCGGGAATTTGTGTGTTCCTCTAAAACGGCCCATAACTGCTCCTCGTTGTGAACATAACGTAGGGGTGGCCGCCCGGGGGATTCCTGCTGGGGCTTAATCACCAGAGGAAAAAGCAAGCTACCTTGGATTCGGCTTAGTTCGTGGGGCCGGACCGTCCGCGGTGCTGGAACGCCAACTTGCTCGGCGAGCCTGGTCATTTGCAGTTTGTCTGCGGCTTGTGCGATTGCTTGAGATGATGGAACTTCGAGCCGTGTGTACGGCAGTAGCTGATCCTTCCGTTGAGCCAGAGCCAATGTCAGCGTGTAGCTGACCGGGATTACCAAATCAAAATGCCTTTGCCGTACGGCCCCAACAATCGTTTGGACCAGACTATCCGGCCGGCTATCCGCAGAAAGGGTCACTTCGCGGCAGTAACGCGAACGGCAAGCCAAAGACTCCTTTGAGCCGGCGGCTACGCTGATAAACACGCCCTGCCGCCCCAAATGTCGGACAATCCCCAAGCTGTGCTTGTAGTGCTCGTCGGTTACTAAGGCACTAGCGCCTGCAATGCTGGATGAAACGGCGGGTGGAAAGGCAGGCTTGGGCATACCGCGCTCGTTCAGATGTGCGCTTGTCGTCAGGTCGACCTGGATTCGAGAGGAAAACACACACTGGTTACCTGGATGTTCCGTACTAACGTATTCCCACCGCGTTACGGAACCGTTACGTAAAGTACAAAAGAGGATTACTGGAGCCGTGCACGGGAAAGTCAAACCGACATCGTTTCGCGACATGGCGGTTTGGCGAAACAGGGTCAGGGACCCCGAAGGCGTCATTTGCCCCCATCTCAGCGCCATTGCTATCTATAACTTCCGGGACTTGGATTTTAGTCAGAAGTCCGGCCTCGTGGTACCGGCGAAGACATAGGGTGAAAAAGTCGTCCGTGCTGACCCATCTTTCCCGGAAATACACCTTGTTTGCAGCGCAGTTCCAAAAGACTCGATTGATTCGGTCGGGCACGGGCAGGGCCTCGACCGGGTTGTGCCAGAGGATAGAAATGCCGCCCCAGCCGCGTTTCCTGCTTTCCCCGAGCACGCGATCCGCCAAAAATTGCGGAGTCTCGCGAGTCCTGCGGGATTCCTCCAGGAGACCGCCGTCCATGAGGGTCACTGGGATTTCCAGAAAGTCGTACGCGCGCTCCTGCTGGAAATTGTAGGGAGGGAAGGCAAAGCTCGCTCCGCTGCGAAACCCGACCTGGTCGTTAAAGCCTGTCGACGAATCAAATTGGAGTTCAGCCTCGGCTACCGCGCGAAACAGGTCGTCCGTGCTATGAAACCGCAACCAATGCTGTCTGCTCCCTTTTGGTGGTTTCCCCAAGAGGTTGCGGAGTTCGGCTGCTTCCAGCAAAAGCGTGCGCGCCTCGATTGAGCTCGTGTAGGAGCCGTGAATCTCAACACTATAGCCGCGTCGCACGGCATCCTTGAGGGCTGGGGCAATCTCCAAAAGGGAATAGTTTGGATCCCTGCGATGTGCCCTCCGTGGCACCACGAAAAAAGTACTTGTAGCGTCGAATTCCGCGAGGCGGCGCATCGTTTCCGGCAGATAATCACCGATTTGCCCACCTTTGAGCAGCTTTACAAGCATGGAACAGTTTTCCAGGAAGTAGTCCTGACTCTTGTAGAGACGCACGGCTATGGCCAGGTTCTTAATCAGCCTGTGGAGGGCGCTGCCGCGAGTTGTGAAATAAAAGTCTACGTCATGCGAACAGATCACGAGGTGATCGACATTAGGTATGGGTGAGGGCGCCCTGGGTAGCGCCGGTTGCGAGTCTCCTCCAATGAGACAATTCTCGAGCCAAGCCATTAGACAGGAGGCATGTGGTTTCCAGGAAGGGACTCCATGCCGCGCAAAAATCATTTCGCGCTCGGGAATGCGCCCGATCCCGTCTCGGGCTCGAATGCCTCTTTCATGGCCGCTGGACAGCCACTCAAAGATTTCCGCGAGCCAATCTGGCCGTCCGGTTCGCGCATCCAATCCGTGAAATAAGAAAAATTCCTCTCCCGCGTAGCGACAACGGGTCACCTTTTCGATGGATCGACTTGCTAGTATCGGTTGATAGCGGGCGGGGATACGCAATGAATCAAGTTGGTCAGCGTTGTTACTGAGTTTCCCGCCGTAAACAACCGTCCGTGCTTTCTCGTTTGAATTGTCCCCAACAATCCGATGACCGTAGACTGCAGCGTAGACCCGGAATGCATATTCCATGCGGGCGCGTACAGAAGGAACGATATCGCAATCAAATTGCAAACGGATTGGGGGAGTGCCAGACATTGCTCGCGGATCACCGGCTGACAACGAAAGCTACTTGCAACTGTACTACAGGCGGCATTCAATCGCCGTGGCGAACCGAATCCTGGTTCACCACGCTTTCCGCCTGCCGTTTGGTGTCGAACGCTTGTAAAGGGGTGGGCATCTCTCCTGTCGTCAGTACGTGGCCATCGCCTTTGCGATTTCGGAATTTCATGCGAATCCAATCGGTCAGCCCTGGATACGTGTAGGTCCCGGACATGCGCCCCTCGATCGCAACCGGTTTTGCGGTTCCGCTCTCCAACTCGTCCAAAAGGATAGCGACTCTCGGCAGGCTATCGAGAATGGCCTTGTGTCCGATATACACCGTGCTGTCCCTCTTCGTGTTAATGCCTGTAGCTCGCCCCTGCAAATAGATCTCGCCTTCGTCATACCGGCCATTCATTCTCAAAACTGAGTATCCGAGCATTTCCGGTTCCCGGTTATGAATCGCCCAAAACGCAGAGTACAGTCCTTTGTACTCCGGCACTATGCCTTCATGCCAGAGGAAGGAGCCAAGGCGCGGAGTCTCTCGAATCTCTCTTTTGAAAAACTCATTAATGCACATGGACATGATGAGATCGGGAAAACGGTCGCGGACGAATCTGACCACATCCGGGGAATTAATATTATGCGTTCGAATAAAATCGCCGCTCCAGAATGGTTGGCCATAGACTCGTACGTAATCTTCATACAGGCGAGTCTGAAACGGCTCGCCATGGTCCCTCAGAATTTTTCTTGAAAGACAATAATAGCCAATTTCATTGAAGGTCTTTGCCAGACCGAAGTGACTTACGCGGCGCTTAGCGAATTCGATGGTCTTGGAAAACGTTTTGGCCCACTCCGCAGAGGATGTCCACACAGCACCAACCAAATCGGTGTGGTTGGATAGCCAGTGCACTATGAGTTCTGTAAACCGATTTTGCGAGCCAACAAAAACACACCGGAGCATTCGCCGTTCCCTAGTATCGGAAATCTACACCGTACTGTGTACGGTTTTCAGCTAAAGGATGAGCCAGTTATCGCAAGGGCAGGTTGATGGCAAGTTAAAATCTATTGAAAGTGACCCTGCTGCGGTTCAGCCCTATGAGGTGTATGGCCAAGGCGCCCGGGTTGGACAAAGTTGATGTCAGCCGAGGAAAGGCCATGCTCAGGTCGCGAGTCCCCTACTTGGCGCGGCGCGACCCTCACGGTCGGGCTGGGTTGTTCGACAGCAGAGCTGGTTAAGCCAGTTCTGCACAAGCGGGTGCCAGCCGAACTCGCGCTCGCACAGCCGGCGGCCGTTCTCGCCCAGCTTTTGGGCCAAGGCCGTGTCATTGGCAATGCGGCGTATACATTCCGCAAGGGGTTCAACCTGTTCAGGAGGCACGACTAGACCCGCTTCCGCATCGGACACAATCCGGGCCATTTCTCCAGCACCGGAAAATATGAGCGGAACGCCGCTGGCCATCGGTGGTAGCGATTTGGACGGCCGGGCGCTGTCGTGGATGGGTTGGTCTTTCAAAGAAACCAGGGCCCCTCGGCAGATCGACCACCAGCGCGGCATATCCTGGAGCGGGACGCAGCCAACAAAAGTTACGCTGGTCAGACCCAGTTCCGCAGTCTCGGTTTGCAGTTGCTGTCGGACCGGACCGTCTCCAACAAAGACAAACGCGATGTCCGGTCGATCTCTCAAGCGGTCCGCGGCCTTCAATATCACTGGCAACCCATAGGAGTGGCCGAGGGTACCTGCGTACATAAACACGAGCTTTCCCGTCAGATTGTATCTCTCGAGTAGAGCGCGGTCGGCTAGCCTCGGTCGAAACAATTCAGTGTCCACTCCGATGGGCAAAAACAAAACCTTGCTCTTTGGTACGCTCTTGTCTTTAACAAGAATTTCGCAGATCCCTTCGGTTACCGAGCAGACGAAATCCGCTCCAGCGTAGAGAAACCGTTCCAGACTTCTGGCCAGCTTCAGCAGGAAGCCCGACTTAACCAGTCCACTGTCTGCCACGGCGTCTGGCCATAGATCGGATACGTTCATCACCCACCGCGCCCCCTTCAGCCTGGCCAGGAGAAGCGCGGTCAGCCCGAGAAACAGCGGTGGCGAATCGACAAAGATCACATCCGGTTTGCCGATCCACCAGAAAGAGAGGAGGGAAGACAAGCAGAAAGAGAAGTAGTTGGTCAATCGGGGGATCATGCTGGCGGATTGTGCGGCATACACCCACGTTCGGAACACCGGAAGGCCGTCCCTTTCTTCACGGATGAATAAGCGGCCCCGGTAGCCCGCAAAGATTTTTCCGGTCGGATAGTTTGGCAGCGCGGTTACCACGCGCACCTGGTGGCCCTGCCTTTTCAGTTCGGCAGCCAGACTGCCCAGCAACACCTGAGCCCCGCCGACTTCCGGCGGATAGCATTGAGTCAGGAGCACGAATTTCAATGTCGAGCCTCTTGTTGCGCGATTTGCATGTCTCTGGGCACCATGACTCGTTCAGACTCCTGCGGAAAGTGCTTTAGCGGAGGCAAATTCCACCAAGGTCGAGAGGAAGCCACGCGGCTGTTCCAGAGGTTCGGTGATCACAGGTTCGACCAGTCGGCATCCTGTCGAGCATGTGTCTCCCAGCTTTTGCACTTCCTGGTAGCGCACCTTGTTGAATTCATCGTGCGCGTATCGCTGGTTCAGGAATTGGACGGTGTCATCCAGTTCGCGAGCAAATCCATGTTCCACAATTCGGAATCCCTCGGTGACAAACTCCACCAGGTCGCTCGGAGCTGTCTGCGTCCCTCTGCCGATCCCCGTGTAGCGCATCTCTTCTGGAAAATCCTCGCTGGACCAAAGATTGCACCCATCCACCGCCGCTTTCAGATTTGGCGCCATCCCTAGAAGCGTCTTCAGGCCCTTCGCGTAATCCACGTGTCCGGTGCAAGCGATCAGGACTTCCGCGTCCTGCAGAGCCAGGGCGAGATCATTCGTAAAATGCGCGACCAAGCCGAACCGTTTGAGGTTCTGATCCTCCGGATTTACGTACGGATCGTGAATTCGTACTTGCGCGCCTTTCTCGAGCAATTGGCTGGCGAGTGCCAGCGAGGGAGAGTTGCGCGTATCTTCCGAATTGAATCTGTAGGCAGCTCCGAGCACAGCTACATGCTGGTTCCTTAAGTTGCCGGCAACGGATTCCGCCAGGCGGATGGTCCATGCCGGAGAACCATCATTGATTCGCCGCGCTTGCTGAATCAGGCTGCTCGGTGACTGGTCTCCGTGTTCAAGGCGTCTCCATAACAACAGGATTCCGTCTTTCGGCAAGCAGTGGCCACCCACACCCACCGTCGGCACGAGCAGTCCTCCACTTGGAACGGCGTTGGGATCCTTTGACGCCTCATCGCTCTGATCCAGCTTGCGATTCACTGCTTCGCGCAATTGGAAAAAATCGATATCTGCCTGGTTGCAGTAACGGCCGACTTCCGTCGCATACGCGATACGCACGTCGCGGTAGGCGTTTTCGGTGGTCTTGACGATTTCTGCTGTAAGCGTATTTGTGTCGTAAAGAGTGCCGGAGGTTACGATTCTGGAATAGAAGGACTTTATGAGTTGCGGCGTAATCGGCAGCAGTCCCGAAACCAACTTGCTTGACGTCCGCACCCGCTCAACCAGCCGGCCGGGCATGACGCGGTTGGGGCTGAATCCCAGCAGCACGTCGCGCCCATCCAGCAGACCGTGTGCGGCAAAGTGATCCCGTATGAGGGTCCCCATCGTTGATGGGGCGAGCGTGGATTCAATGACAATCAGAGGCAGGTTCCCGTCCGGCTTATTCCGTAGGGTCTGCGCGAGGACCTCGAGTGAGGAAAACAGAGGGCCGTAGTCCGGCTCCAGCCCCTTCTTGTCCGTTTGCACGCAGACTAGCACGACGTCGGCATCGCGCAGCTCAGCTGTGTCATGAGTAGCGCTCAGCAGTCCCCGGTCGACGGCACTTCGTACGATTTTGTCGAGCTCCGGTTCGATGCCTTTGATCGGCGAAACTCCCGAGTTGATCGCTCCCACTTTCCAGCCCGACGTCGGCGAATCCCGCTGAACGATAACAACTTTTGCCGGCCCCCCGCTGCCTTCGCGAATCTCCGCGTCTGCCAGCATCGCCGCCATCGGCATGCCCACGATTCCCGGTCCGATGACCCCAATTTTGCGGACTACCCACTGTCGCGCAACTTGGTTTTCAATTCTGAGCGGCATATGCGTGTGTCTCCGTTTTGATGGTAGAGTCGATAAACTGTCGGTGCCAAAGTTCTAAGTTCAGCAATCCCCAGATGCGCCGTCCGAAGGGCTGCTCCGTATCCAAAAGCTTCTCCAGTGCCGCGGGGCCATAGATCCCACGCGACCGGCACTGGCTCGAGAGCAGGGTTTCGCGTATGAATTCTTGCGCTCTTCCTCTTGCCCAAAGGTGCAAGGGCACAGGAAAACCCATCTTGTCTTTGCGGTGCAGTATGCGCTCCGGAAGGATGTCGCCGATCGCTTGTTTCAGGGCGTATTTCATTTCCGCGCCCTTGAACTTTAACGGTGCCGGCATCGATGTGACCAGATCGACAACCCGATGGTCCAACAGCGGCACGCGAGATTCAAGAGAGGCGGCCATGCTTACTCGGTCCTCGACATGCAAGAGCGCCGGGAGGCTGGACACCAAGTCGAAATGGGTCATCTTGTTGTAGTAAGACTTCGTATCCGGATGATTGAAAATTGCTTGGAAACGTTCAAAGGCGCGTTCGTGGTCGAAACTGGCGCGGAAGTCTTCGCTAAACATTTCCAGTGCGCCCGCGCTGCGATCAATGAGTTGAAAATAGCGGAGGTCCATGGGAGCGAACGCACCTGCCCTCCAGAAACTCTGCATCATCGGCATGTATTGCTTCAGGGCTGGCAGATTTGGAAGGATCGAGTGCAGTGAGACGATGTGCTCATTCTCTTCGTTCGTTTCGAAGATTGCGCCCTTCAGGGCTTGTTCCAAGTAGGCAACGACGTATCGCGCGTAGCCCCCAAATATTTCGTCACCGCCTTGCCCCCCGAGCACAACCTTCACTTCCCGCCGCGCTGCGCACGACAAGATGTACTGGGGAAACAGTCCTGGCCCGGCGGCAGGCTCGTCCATGTGCCAGATTAGCTTGGGCAGTAGCTCGACGAACTCCATCTCTCCTGGCACGACGACGTGCGATTGCGCATTGCATGCCTGAGCTACCTCCTGCGCGTAGTCGGACTCGTCGAATTCGGGTCCTTCGGCAAACGCGCCGGTAAACGTCTTGATCGGCTGGGCAGAATGGCGCGATGCCAGGATCGTGACAATGCTGGAATCCAAGCCGCCGCTCAAGTACGCACCAAGCGGAACGTCGCTGCGCATCTGAATGCAGGCGGCATCCTCGATCAAACGACGCAATTCTTCTACGAAATACTTTTCCGTGTGTTCCAGGTCAACTCGAAAATCCGGTTTCCAAAAACAGCTTGTTCGCACGCTCAAATCGTCAAGATTAATGACTTGGAAGTGTCCGGGTAAAATCTTGTGAATGCCCCGGAAAAGCGTGCGTTCACCCAATACAAACTGAAAAATCAGATAGTCTCGCAGAGCGCTTTCATCTGTTTCGCTATGCACACCGGGAAACCTGAGCAAGGCCTTAATCTCGGAGGCGAACAGGACTGTCTCCGGACTCGCATAAAAGTAAAGTGGCTTCACGCCCAAATGATCTCGCGCAGCCAAGACCCTGTTCCGGTGGCGATCCAGAATGAGAAACGCGAACATTCCATTTAAGCGAGCGACGCATTCCTCGCCATACTGGAGATACATCCTCAGGATGACTTCTGTATCCGATTTTGTTTGGAAGGAATGACCCAACTGAAGGAGTTGGCTGCGGAGCTCGACATAGTTGTAGATTTCGCCATTGAACACGATCGAGGCATGCTCGGCGTGCATGGGCTGGTGCCCATACTCCGTGTCAATGATGCTCAATCGTTTATGGCCGAACCCGACGGAACCTTCAAATAGAAACCCTTCGTCATCAGGCCCGCGATGCTCAAGAGTGGAGAGCATACTCAGGAGTACGTGACGGTTTACCTCCCTGCCTCTTTTCTGTAAGACACCGACTAATCCACACATACTCTGCGGGCTCCCAAACGGCATTATTGGGTCACGGCTTACGTCTGCACCCGCCGGAAACTCGTTCTGACCCCAAAAGGTGGCGCCGGCCGTGAGTTCCGGGACTATACGCGCGAGTTATTACAACGGGGTGATATGTGAATAAACGTTTTGCCAACCTTCGAAGCCCAATCGTCGCTTCAAGTTTTTGCCAGCTAGTAATTCGCGATTAATGTGGCGGGCCTAGCGTATGATCCGCCAGAGGCTAGGACGGATCGCACGCACAAGCTCAATTAACGGTCAGCTCCTTCGAGGAGAGTTTCATGATGTTAAACATGCGCATCGCTCGCGGCCCACTTAAGGAAGACGAGTACGCGGCAATTCTTACTGAATACAACCGCCTTACTTCGGCCGATATTCCAATGGATGAATTTCTGCGCTGGGTGCAAGCCAGTCCGGACGGCCCCGCTTGGCACGCCATTCTCGAAACAGATGAGGGGCGAATTGTCGGTCACACGTCGGTGCTGCCGGTGCGAGCGGGTTTCCAAGATAAATATTTGATTTCCGGAATGTCTGAATATTCCTTTGTCCACGAAGATTTTCGAAAGATCAAAATCAAGGGGATGGAAAGTGTGGGCCGGCCAACATTCATCATTTTACTCGATCATCTTTTTCGGCATTGCATCCAGCAAGGCTGCGAGCCCATATTTGCGTCCACGAATGAAAAAAATCAGATTTTTACCCGTAAAGTGGGCCTTCGGCCCGCCGAATTTCCTCTGCGAGAGTGCCTGCTCACTCTGCGGCCTGCCGCAGCTGCGAGGCACACGCCAAACCTCAGCTCTAGACAGCGGGCCGCGTTGCTCGCGATCGGCATTGCACAAAGCGCGTTATGGACAGTTCTCCGGCCCTTCTCTCGAAGAAATCCAGGGATCCATGTAGTTCCCATTGGCTCGGAAACGCTTTCCTTGGATCAGGCCCGGCTCTCATTCTACGAGGAAAAAGAATCGCTTCGTTGGCGATTCATCCCGGAACAGTACGTGCTTTACATGTTCGACCAAGCGCCCCGTGACTATATGATTGTCAAGCGCGGCCGCGCGGATCGCTACCAGCGGGTCTGCCAATATCGTCTAAGGTCGCCAAGCTCTGTCGGTCCCATCATTTATACGTTGCTGGAACAGGCACGCACAGACCACGCCATTGGTATCCGCTGGGCGGTTTATGATGAAGGCGCCATGACTGAGGAAATCGTGAAAAAGTTGCGTAGCTTGGGCTTTTTGTGCGCACGCCGTACGCGAATAGTGATGGTTCACAAGGACTTTTCGACTTATCTCCAGCCTTCCGCTTGGAGGATGAGTGACACTCACTTTTGCTTCGATCCATGAACCCCGAGCAGTTCCGCAAGGCAATTTGTAACCCGATTACATTGAGGACGATAATCCCTTAGCCCTAAGATCAAATCGATTCGACATTTCCAATCGTGGCTCGAACGCCGACGATGCCGTTCCTGTTGTCAACTCACAACACGTGCGTAACAACAGGTTCATTTGTGTGCAGCCCATGCATGAATTTACGCTTTCTCGGAGGTTTCAATTGTGAACGCGATTATTCATCGCCCTTTTATTTTTCTCTAACAAGGGCATCCTATCTTCGCGACCACGCATTCCGTTTTGGCGCTTTTTGCCGCCAAATCTGGTTTTGCTTCAGCCCAGCCTGTGAGGGTCGCCAGCTTTGGAAGAACTGCTTTGTAAGCCAGAGGGGCGGAGCTGTATGCAGAATGCATCGGATAGTTCTGACGGATCGCTGGGCTGCTCCTCGCTCGCCTGGTACGCGGCTTATGTGAAACATCAACACGAGCGGAAAACTGCGGGGCTTCTTCAATGCAAGGGATTCGAAGCTCTTCTTCCTCAACAGAAGGTAGTTCATCGCTGGAAAGACCGTAACAAGACTTTGTATCTGCCACTCTTTCCTGGTTATGTCTTTGTTCGTGGCGACCTCCAACAGAAAGTCCAGATCGTGAACACTCCAGGAGTTTTTTTTCTCGTGGAGAGCCAAGGCCGCGCCTGTGCTATTCCGCTCCAGGAAATTGAGGCCATTCGCCGCCTAGCGGTTTCTGGGCTTCCGGCGCAATCTCATCCTTTCTTGACGTCTGGTGATCGAGTGCAGATCCGCAGTGGGCCGCTAGCAGGCGTGGTCGGAATTCTCACCGGTTTTAAGAACCAGTATCGTGTGGTCCTGTCAATCGAATTGCTCCGAAAAGCCGTCTCCGTCGTCGTTGAACGGAACAATCTCGACGTGATACCTGGACCGGGCGCACAGGGCGGTTCGCTGTGGCAGGAGTCCCGCGGTCATCGGGTTTTTGCTTAACTTATGGACACCGATATGGGCAATGAGATGACGCCGTTTCGTGAGCGGGGAAAGCCCCTGCGGGGACGCGGGCAGTCGCCGCCGCAACTCGATGCTTTGGCATTTCAGGAGCATAACTTCACCTGGGAACAGGTCGTGCGCGTGCTTCGAAAGCATGCCCGCTTCTCGCTCTTGTTAGCCACTCTCTTAATCGGTTTGACCGTAACGTATGCTCTCTTGCAAAAGGACTATTACAGCCCGACCGCACGTCTTGAAATCGCACCTCCCGGCACCGGTTTCAACGCTCTTCATGAGATCGATAGCACTAGCCCGAGCGAGAATCAGGATTATCTGGAAACGCAGGTACAAATCCTGCGTAGCGATGCCCTAGCCGTTAGCGTGATACGGGAATTGCACTTGGACCGTAATCCAGAATTTGTCAGCCAATCGGTGCTTCGTCAACCGGCCCGATCCGCGGCCGAAAAGATGCAGTCCGGACCATTGGCTGTTTTGCAGGATCAAATTGATTTAGCCACGCTTACGGCGGCGGAGTATGCAGCGCTGGAGCAGTTCCGTAGGCGGCTATCGGTGGGGACCGTTCGTAATACGCGTTTGGCAGAAGTCAGCTTCTCCGCGAATGACCCAACTTCTGCCCAACTGATCGCTAACACTTTGATCGCTGAGTTTATCGATCAGAATTATAAGCAGCGCTATACCAGCACAATGCAGGCCTCCGGCTGGCTCACTTCGCAGCTGGAGGATTTACGCAAGAAAGTCGAGGACTCTGCTCGTGCGGTAGCTAAATATCAAAAGCGCTATGGCCTGGTCGAGCTCGACGAGCGGGACGTTCCCATGTCCCAGCTGATGAACGATGTAAACCATCAGTTAAGCGAGGCCCAGGCGAACCGCATTGAAAATGAAGCGTACATCCGGATGGTTGATGACGGCCACACCGACTCCATTCCGGCGTTACGGGACGACAAACTGTATCAGGACCTTATGTCTCATTACGTCGATTTGCGCACGCAACTGGCACAGGCCAGGACCGTCTACGGCGATGCCAACGTGGCGGTGAAAAAGCTGCAGGATCAGCTGCTCGAGGTCTCCACGCAGATCGATGCAGAACGGAAGCGGGTCATTGCTCGAGCCCGCTCCTTATACAACGCGGCTCGCGAGCGCGAGGAGCTCATGATGAAGGAGCGCGAACAACTTCTCGCTACCGTGGCGGACAAGAGTTCGGAGCTGACTGCGTTTCACTTTCTCAAGGAGGAAGCTAGCGCAAACGCTTCACTTTACAACACGCTTCAGGGCCGCCTCCGCGAAGCGGGTATTTATGCCGGCTTGAGGTCTAGCAACATTCGCGTCGTCGATATGGCGGGAAATCTCCACAAACCAACCGGCCCGCATCGCTCTTTCATTGTCGGGTTGGGAACTTTGGCGGCCTGCCTCTTTGCAGTGGTGTTCTCCTTTGCCCGCGAGAGCCTGCGCAACACCGTGCTGACTCCAGATGACGTCAGGTCCTGGACCGGCTTGACATCGCTCGCACTCTTGCCAGCTATGCACGTGGCCCCCAAAACCGAAGGTTTCGCAGCCCGGCACATCCCGGTCATATGGCGCGAAGATTCCGCGTTTCGCGACGTGCAGCTCATGAAGACCGAGAGCGCCGAATCCGAGGCCATTCGTGAACTACGCACGGCGCTGCTGAGCGCTAGATTGGCCAGCACCCCGCAAGTGATCTTGATTTCCTCATCTATGGAAGGTGAAGGTAAGACTACCATTGCGGTCAATTTCGCGGTCGCTCTCGCGAAGATTGGCCGAACCTGTTTGGTTGACGGTGATCTTCGTCATCCTTCGGTCGCAGGAGTGTTCGACATTGAAGCGCGTGCCCCACTGACCGACGTGTTAAACAGAAAGTTCCCACTAGCCTCGGCACTTATCGATGCGGTGTCTGTGCCCAATCTCTCGATTCTTCCCTGTGGCACTATTTCCGGGAGTCCCGCGGATATTTTGTCCTCTGAGGATATGACCTCGTTGCTGGACATCCTGCGGACTGAATTCGCTTTCGTCGTTATTGATTCGCCGCCGGTCATACGTTTCTCCGATGCGCGTTTCCTATCCTCGGTGTCCGATGAGGTGGTGATCGTGGGGCGCTATGGTGTGACCACCCGTCGAGCCATCCAGCGGACCGCCGAGATTCTCAGTGAGATGCAAGCCCCCGTGGCTGGTGTCGTACTCAACGGGATAGACTTTTCCTCTCCCGATTACGAGTATTACACATTCGGCTACACTTCCGGGAAGAACAAGCGCGAATACCGGTATTCCAATTCAGCAAGCCGGCCAGATTCCGATGGTAAACCGCCCGACGCCATGAGCGCGCGTGCCTGAGGCGGTCGCCCTGATGGTGAACACATGAGCCATAAACGATGCGCAGGTTACGTTCTAGCACTCCGTTTTTCTGCCGTATCTGTTGCTATCACCCTCGTCGCGTTCCCTGTCCATTCTTCTGCCCAAAACGCCACGCGCACGACTCCGGTGATGGAGGAATATAAAATCGGGCCCGGCGACGTTCTCGCGGTGACGGTTACGGACGCGCCAGAATTCGGCGGTAAACTTCGCGTCAGTGATACAGGAACTGTCCAGATCGTTGGTGTGAGCGCGCCGCTCCGGGCCGAAGGCCTCACTGCAGCGGAGCTTTCATCCGCAATTCGGGGTGCTTTGGTCGATTCCAAACAGCTGCGCGACCCGAAGGTAAACGTCTTCATTGACGAATTCCACGGGCGCACCATCACGGTTTTGGGAGCTGTCGCGAAGCCTGCGGTTTACAGCCTGAACCACCGCACAACCGTTCTTGAGGCTCTTTCGCTGGCGGGCGGCACGGTTGCGAACGCTGGCAGCACGGTTACTCTCGTGCGTGGCCCAGCAAGCGCTGAGGCCACCGGCCAACCTTTAGGCTCCGTCACGATTATCGACCTTGCTAAACTCGGGCGAGGCGAAGATCTGTCACAAAATGTTGAAGTACGAAACGGGGATCTCATCAACGTCTCCGCCGCTGAGGTGGTCTACGTCGTGGGCGCGGTTGTGAAGCCTGGCGGATACGTCATGACGAATCCTTCTGCTGGCGTTTCGGTGGTTCAAGCGGTCGCTCTTGCCGAAGGGCTCTCTCCCCTGGCAGCGGGCCACAAGGGTGTGATCGTGCGCCAGTCGACGAGTCAGCAAGGTCGCCAGGAAATTGAGGTCAATCTGGACCACATGATGGCGGGTAGGGAGACCGACGTCCTGCTCGCACCGAACGACATTCTTTTTGTCCCGCAAAGCGGCGCAAAGAAGACCCTCAAAGTGATGGGAGACGTGGCGATGGCGGCCGTCAACGGTCTGGCCATCTACGGACTCGGCTATAGAGTAGGCAATTCGCCGCACTGAGAATCACTTCTTGACATTTGGTGTGAGTAAAACGCAGTAATGCCCGTTCTTCCGTGCAAGAATTCCCAAATAATGATCTGAGTGAAACGATTCGTTAACCACGCGAATTCATCTTGCAAAAACGTTTCTCGAAAAATTCGTCGAAATGAGGACACGCATGGCTCAAATGGACGCCCATATAGGAGTCGTCGGCTGCGGCTATTGGGGCAAAAACCTCGTCCGTAATTTTCATCAACTTGGCGTCTTGGCAGCGGTCTGCGACGTTGATGAGCAGTCGCTCGCCGAGATGCATCGCAATTACGCGGTCCGCACGACTACTCGCTTCGAGGAGCTCCTGGCAACCCCGGACATTCAGGCCGTAGTCATTGCTGCGCCTGCTGTGGCGCACTATGAACTGGCAAAGAAGGCCATGCTCGAGGGAAAGGACGTTTTTGTCGAGAAGCCGCTCGCCCTGAAGGTTGAGGATGGCGCGGAATTGGTGGAAATCGCCCTCAAGCACTCGCGAATCCTGATGGTGGGCCACTTGTTGCAATACCATCCAGCGATTGTCGAGCTTAAGCGGATGATTAAAGTGGGCGAGTTCGGGCGTATCGAGTACATTAGTTCCTCCCGCTTGAATCTCGGAAAACTTCGCACCGAAGAAGATATTCTTTGGAGCTTCGCTCCTCACGACATAGCTGCGGTCCTGCACCTTCTCGGCGAAGCCCCGTCGAGCGTGGCGGCGCAAGGTGCCAGTTACTTGAATCATCCGATCTCCGACGTAACGCTGACCATTCTGGGCTTCAGCAGCGGCGTTAAGGCCAGCATATTTGTCAGCTGGCTCCATCCTTTCAAGGAACAAAAACTGGTCATCGTCGGCAGCCAGAAAATGGCAGTATTCGACGACACGCAAACCGAGAGCAAATTGGTGCTGTACCCTCACCGGATTGAATGGGTGGACCGCCGTCCGGTGGCCCGACGTGCCGAGGGCCAGGTAGTGCAGATTCCTAAGGATGAGCCGCTGCGCCGCGAGTGCACTCATTTTCTAGAATGTGTGCGCGACCGCAACCAACCGCAAACCGATGGCGAAAGTGGGCTGCGCGTACTCAAGGTGCTCCATGCCGCCAGCGAGTCTGTTCGTGACCACGGCCACCCAGTAAGCTTTCTGGCTCCAAGGGTGCCTGATTACTTCGTGCACTCCTCGGCGCAAGTCGATTCTCCTTGCAGGATTGGCAGCGGCACGAAAATCTGGCATTTCTCACACGTAATGCCCAACTGCGAAATCGGAGAGCAGTGTAATCTCGGTCAGAACGTCAACGTTGCTCCCAAGGTTCGCATCGGAAACAACGTGAAGATCCAAAACAACGTTTCGCTCTATACGGGAGTAGAACTGGAAGACGATGTTTTCTGCGGCCCTTCGATGGTTTTTACCAACGTGATCAATCCACGTAGTCATGTGAACCGCAAGTCGGAGTACCGCCGCACGATTGTTAAGCGCGGGGCTTCCTTGGGCGCGAACTCCACGATTGTTTGCGGCACGACCATTGGGGAGTTTGCGTTTGTCGGTGCGGGCGCTGTGGTTACCAAAGACGTCCCTGCTTATGCGCTCGTGGTCGGTGTTCCAGCGCGCCAGATTGGCTGGGTTTGTGAATGCGGGACGACCCTTCAGCCGAAGGATGAACAGTTTCAATGCCTTGATTGCCAGAAATCGTACTCCGTTGAAGACGGGCCCGGCCTCAAGCTTCGGCTCCAGCCACCGGCGGATACCGAAATCGAAGTCGGGGATGCAGCGGATCAGCCGCGCGTAAAGGCGGCGTACGGCAATTAAATCGCCTTTTCTCAAAATAGTAATCGATGAACGAGCTTGCGAGCGCGCCAGCTAGTGCGGCTTTTAGCCCGATGCCTGACCAGAATATTCCGTTTCGCATTTCGCTTCACGGCTTGGTTTATTTCTGCCGGAAGCTCCCGGCCCTCCTGGCGACTCCTGGTTGGGAATTCCGCCATTTTGATCCCCATCAGCTCAGTTCTCATGTTCCCGCCGCACTCTACTTGCGACGGTGCGACCTGGCATACTGCTGGGGTGGGCGGCTCTCGATGGGAAAATATCTCTCCGTTGCAAAGTTGTTTGGCAAGAAGAAGGTCATTATGTTTTGGTGCGGCAGCGACACCCTAATTGCCCGCAAAGAGTACGATGCGGGCCGCGTGGACGCGTGGGTTGCCGACAGAATTCACTGGGCGGGCTCGCCCTGGCTGGCGGACGAAATTCGCACCATGGGCCTCACCTGCAAGTACGTTCCTTCCACCTGGGTCGAGCCGCCGGATTCTGTTTCGCCCATGCCCAAAAAGTTTTCAGTCCTGGCCCATTTGCCCAGTGCGAGCCGCGTTGAACTCTATGGAATCGACCACCTGTTTGAGGTCGCTCGACGCCTGCCGCACATTGATTTTCGCGTTGTTGGGATTCTCCCCGGTGAAACTCTTTTCGCCCCCTCCAATGTTACCGTGTATGGCCGTTTTCCATCCATGTTCCCATTCTTCCGCGAGACGTCTGTGTTTTGGCGCCCGGCTCGTCACGATGGCTTGGCCTTCGTTTCTCTGGAAGCTCTGGCCCACGGCCGGCACGTTTTGTGGAGTTATCCATTTCCCGGTTGCTCGCTGGCGCCCGACGCGGTCTCGGGTTACCAGGAAATACAGCGTCTCCACGACCTTCACTGCCGGAGCCAACTGCAGGTCAATCAGTTTGGGATCGATTACATTAGCGAAAACTTTCGACCTTCTGTCATTCGGGATGGAATTCTTGCTCGCTGGCAGAACATCATTGAGTCTTCTGCGACTGCTGCTCCTGCCGCACGACGTTGTGATGATCGGAACGTGAGCTGAAACGGACCTGGCGAATGCAGTCGAGCAAAGTGGGTTCGCGGGGCACTAAGCGTGTTCTCGTTCATGGGCTCGCCTATTTTGGACAGGTTTTCGCTGATTTCATGTCGGGAGATGGCTGGGAGTTTCGTTATTACCCCGATACCGGATTGCGAAACATGGTGGCAATGTCCAGCGAGCTTTGCCAGTGCGACCTCGTCTACCAGATTGGCGGGCGTATTACCATCGGAAAGTTTCTTCGCGCCGTCAGGTTCTTTGGCAAGGACCGAATCGTGATGCACTGGATCGGCAGTGACACACTGGAAGCGCAACTTGCCGCTTCGGGCGGCAAACCGCAACCTTGGGTCGTGAATTCGATTCACCACTGGGCCGATTCCACGTGGATTCTGAAGGAGGTTAAACAATTGGGCCTTAGCTGTGAGTATGTTCCCCTACCCTCGTCCCGAATAGCCGTTTCTCCTTCGCCGCTTCCCAAAAATTTCTGCGTTCTAGTATACGTGCCATCTCTGGAAAGCGCCGATCTGTACGGGCTTGACGAGATTCTGGAAGTCGCCACCCAGCTTCCTCACGTGCGGTTTGAGCTCGTCGGCCTTCGCGACGGGCCCCTCAGCTCTCCGCTGGCGAACCTGCATTGCCACAAGCGAATCCCGGACCTGGCCGAGCATTATGGACGGGCGACAGTCGTTTGGCGTCCCACGCGGCACGACGGTCTCTCCTGGATGGTCTGCGAGGCCCTCGGTCACGGGCGTCACGTGCTGTGGTCTTATCCTTTTCCTGGTTGCATCAGGGTGAAATCGAGCCACGAGGCGGTCATTCAGATCCAACGGCTTTATGAGCTGCATCAGGATCGTCGTTTGCGTCTGAATTGCGAGGGAGTGAAGTTTATTTCCAGTGGTGATTTTTTTCCTCCGAATTTCAAGAAAAATATTCTCTGTCATCTGGAGACAATCCTGGTGTCAAGTTGAGCCCGAACCAGCGACAACAGGTAAATCGCGGGCTACGCCTCGCTCTGGCCTTAGCACTGAAGCTTTTTCTTGTTTTTGCCTGTGCTTTGTCTTCTCCGAGTGCGAACTCTGGCAGGTCGCAAAAGCCCCCCCGGCCAAGGGCTGGTTCATCAAATGCTTCGCAACGCCAGCCCAACAAACAATTGGGCGACCACTACTTGATGCTGGTGAACACGGCCGTCGCTCAATTCATAACCGACGACAATCTGCGCCAGTTCGACAAATCGCCTTACGACGGTATCGCCGTGGCGTTCCTTCACGCCTACGACACATCCGCGCCGCCTTCTGTGACTGAGCTCGACCGGCGGCTCTCGGCGTGGAAGCAGCTTACTTCGAAAGACATTTGGCCTTGGCTGTACCTAAATCGCATGATCGGCAGCAATCTCGCGGAGAAAAACCATTACTCCGATAATCCCTATTTCAACCGGATCAAGGGTGGCGATTTGGACGATGCCAAAGGCGCGCGTTCCGATTTTCTTCAGCTCTGGCGGAACTACGTCACCGCTGCGCGTGATTCGAACATCCCTGGAGTCGTCTGCGATCTGGAGTTCTATAACAACTACAAAGCGTACGATATCGGCGAGCTGGCCTTTCGCACCGGCAAGACTCCCGCCCAGGCGGCCCAGAGCCTCAAAAGTATCGGCGCAGGCATGGCCGATTCTGCGGCGGAAATCTATCCTCATTCGCTTATCTGGCTCCTGTTTACGGGTCTGACTCACCCCGGATACAAAAAGCTCGACGGCGCCCCTTACTATCCCTCGCCGGCCTACGTTTCGATCGGAATGCTTGACGAGATCGTCTCCAAGAAGTTGCCACTAGGGGTCCTCGGAGGTGGAGAAGGAAGTATTGGTTATTGCCATGAGTCCCTTTCTGAATTCAAAACCGCCATTACAAAGCGACAGTCCGAGTTGGCAGATGACCTGCGCAAGTATTCCGGTGTTCTTGAACTTGGCGGCACCATGGCGGTTTGGAGCGATCGCAAGATAAAGCGGGGGTGGTTGACAGAAGGCACCTGCAATATTTCGGATGCCGACACCATCGAGGATTTAGGACCTTACCTTGAGCTTTTATTGAGAACCTATCGCTACAACTGGGTCTACGCGACTTCCGAAGGCAATTACATGCCCTTTTCTCCTTCGAGTGCTCCGCGTTTTGACAATGTCATTCGAAAGGTTAAGAAGGCAGTTGCCGCGGGAGCGCTGTAACTCCATTTAGCGCTGTTTTGTACGGAATTAGGGACCTTGCAGCCATCAACCGGCGCCCAGCCGAGAGCAAAGGAACAATACAGCTTATGGAACCTGTAGCAGACTCGTTCGGCCACACTTGGGTTAGCGTCGTCGGGGCACGACCCCAATTCGTGAAACTGGCCCCCATCTGCCGGGCCATTGAGAAACACAATGCTCGTATCGCAGAAGTCCCCATCGACCATCGAATCATCCACACCGGACAGCACTACGACCGCGACGTCGCGGAATTGCTCTTCGAACAGATGGCCCTCCCGCGGCCAGACTTCAACCTGGCGGTGGGCTCCTCCTCGCATGGCTCTCAACTTGCCCGCATGATGCAGCGCATGGAACCGGTACTCAAAGCGGACCGCGTCAACTGGGTTATCGTTTATGGCGACACGAACTCCACACTCGCAGGTGCAGTGCTTGCTTCCAGGCTGAAAATCCCCCTTGCGCACATCGAAGCCGGCTGCCGCAGTTTCGATCTTGGTCAGCCAGAGGAGCAAAACCGTATCGTCGCCGATCATTTGAGTCAACTTCTGCTCGCTCCGTCCAAAGCGACGATGGAGAATCTACGGCGTGAAGGAATTGGCGGAGAAAATGATCCGCAGCGGCGCACCAGCTTGCTGGTCGGTGACGTCATGTACGACGCCCTTCTTCAGCACCTGGCGCTGGCCGAAAAATGCGCTGACGCAAAGCTGCAAGAATTTAACTTGCAAAGTAAGAAGTATTATCTGCTGACGCTACATCGCGCCGAAAACACCAACAATCGCAGTCGCCTTGCCGCTGTTCTCAGGACCGTCATGTCGCTCGATCTTCCGGTGCTCTTCCCGGTGCACCCCAGGACCAGGCAAGTGTTGTCCTTGGCGGGCATCTCTCTGAATGGCCGCATTCGCACCATTCCGCCAATGGGTTTTCTGGAGATGCTTGCCATGGAGAAGAATGCGCTGAAGATCCTCACGGACTCGGGCGGTGTGCAAAAGGAAGCCTTTTATCTAGGGGTTCCTTGTGTCACCTTGCGCGACCAGACGGAGTGGCCGGAAACAGTAGCTTGTGGCGCCAATCAGATTGCGGGCACCAATCCCGAATCCATCCGGGAAGCGGTCCGTCAGGGGCCCCAGTCGGATTGGTCCAAGCTGAGCCTTTACGGAGATGGCACCTCGGCCACACGCATCGTCGGTCAATTGTTGACCCAACGGCCGCACTGAGGTCCGTCCATGAAGCCGCTTAAAGTTGTGCATATGACCTCGGTCCATACGCCTTTTGATCCGCGGATTTTTCACAAGGAATGCCGGTCACTTGCCCGCGGGGGCTTGTCGGTCACGGTCATCGGTCGCGATTGGCAGGAGGGTGACCGCGATTCCGTTCGCGTGAGGTCGGTTCCCGGCCGTGCTTCGAGGTTTGGCCGCATGACCCGAGTCGTGTGGCGCATTTATCAGGAGGCGCGGCGGCAGAATGCGGACGTCTACCATTTTCACGACCCCGAGCTGATTCCCGTAGGCCTACTACTGCGCGCCGGTGGAAAGCACGTCATTTACGACATTCACGAGGACATGCCGAAGGAAGTGCACTCGAAACATTATTTGCCACGCTGGTCCCGTTCGATAATCGCATGGTTCGTGGATAAATTGGAAGGCGCTGCCAGTGGACGAATGTCGGCGCTCGTCGCCGCCACCCCTTCCATCGCCAAGAGATTTGTTCCGCTGAATCGGCGGACCATCATCGTTCATAACTATCCCTATGTACGTGAACTGGTGCGGGAGAGTGAACATGTGCCGTGGGAAGCCCGTCGCCAATCGGTTGCCTATGTGGGAGGTCTCGCGCGCGTACGCGCCATAGAGGAAATGATCGACGCTATGTCTTATCTGCCCGATTCTCTCCCCGCGAACTTGGAACTGGCCGGCCCGGTGGAAAAGGGCGATACCGATCTGCTTGAGTTCCACAATCGTCCGGGATGGCAGCGCGTGAAGTACCACGGATTCATTGATCAGCGGCGCACGTTTCAGATTCTTCAAAACGTCCGAGCGGGGTTAGTCCTTTATCATCCGGCGCCCAATCACTATGAATCATTGCCTCAGAAAATCTTTGAATACATGGGCGCGGCCCTTCCAATCATCGCTTCCCATTTTCCGTTGTGGCGGAAACTCCTCGGCGAGTCCGGTTGTGGCATTTTTGTGGATCCGCTAAAACCAAAGCAGATCGCCCAAGCGATCGAGTATGTCCTGACCCACCCGCACGAAGCTGAAGAAATGGGACGTCGCGGTCAGTCGGCCGTGCTCGAACACTTCAACTGGGATAGCGAGGCCGAAAAACTCATTCAACTTTATGATGTTCTTAACAACTGAGCAATAACACCACATCACTCTCGAGCCGTATTTTCCGCGGGAAAGCGACCAGCTTAGCGCTGCGCGCCGGTGACTCTCATGGCTGTTGCAGAAACAATTTTTCTGCCTTTTCATCGCGCTTCCATCGATGAAGCCGAAATCCAAAATGTTGTTCAGGTTCTGAAGAACGGTTGGCTCACCTCCGGCCCGCGAGTGAAAGAGTTTGAAACCGCGTTTGCCCGTTACATCGGCTCCCCTCACGCCCAGGCGGTGAACTCCTGCACGTCGGCCCTACATCTGGCTCTTGCGGTGAGCGGAGTCGCTGAGGGCGACGAAGTCTTGATTCCTACGATGACTTTTGCCGCCACGGGCGAGACGGTCTTGTATCTCAAGGCGCGACCCGTGCTGGTGGATTGCTCGCCCGATTCTTTTCACATCGATATCCGCGAAATGGAAAAGTCCGTTACTTCTCGTACGCGCGCTATCGTGCCGGTGCACTACGCGGGATACCCCTGCGACATGGATCCCATCCTCGAACTCGCCGCGTGCCGCGGAATAACGGTGATTGAAGACGCCGCGCACGCCTTTCCGGCCAGCTACAAGGGCCGCATGATTGGCACCGTTGGACACCTTACGTGTTTCTCGTTCTACGCCACGAAAACCCTCACCACCGGGGAAGGCGGTATGATCACCACCGCCAACCAAGAATACGCCGAGCGCCTGCGCATCCTTGCCCTGCATGGCATTAGCCGGGATGCGTGGAACCGTTATACGGCGCAGGGTAGCTGGCGCTACGACATCCTGGAAACCGGTTACAAATACAATCTGACCGACCTGCAGGCAGCTCTTGGCCTTGCTCAGTTGCAAAAGGCCGAAGAGTTGCGCCAGCGCCGAGCCGCGATTGCCGCTCAGTATTCGCGGGCACTGGCCTCTATCGAGGCCTTTCTTCCACCACCCGAACCGAACGACGGAACTCACGCTTGGCATCTCTATGTCATACGCACTAACCCTGCGGCTTTGCGAATCGGCCGCGATCAAGTGATCGACGAACTGAAGTCGCGCGGTATCGGCAGCTCGGTCCACTTCATTCCACTTCATCTCCATACGCTGTACCAGCGACATCTCGGATATCGAACTGGCCAGTTTCCTCGCGCCGAACAGCATTTCGAGCAATGCATTTCGTTGCCTTTGTTCCCCGCCATGAGCGACGAGGACGTGGCGCGCGTGATTTCTGCCTTAAAAGACATCTCCGTTGCGTTTCGGAAGTGAGCTTGAGGACTTCGTGGTTTACTCCGCGCCGACGCTAACAACCGGTCCCCGCCCTTCAGATTCGTTCTATTTGCGTTTTGGGAAGCGCTGTTTTGATTTTGTGTTCGCGACCGCCGGCCTGCTTTTGCTGCTGCCGTTCCTGGTTATCATTGGTTTGGCCGTGCGCCTAACCAGCAGAGGACCGATGCTATTTCGCCACATTCGTTTGGGACGGTTCGGCGCCCCATTCCAAATGCTCAAATTTCGCAGCATGCGCGTGGGTTCGGAGAAAGGCTCTCCTCTGACGGCTGCTGGCGACCCGCGGATAACCCGGCTTGGTGTGTGGCTGCGGCGATCGAAAGTGGACGAGCTTCCGCAGCTCTGGAACGTTGTTTGCGGAGAAATGAGCCTTGTCGGCCCCCGCCCGGAGGTCCCAACATTTGTGGCCGAGTATTCGCAACGCCAACGCCAGGTGTTGTGCATTCGTCCCGGTATCACCGGCCCAGAAATCGATGTTTACGAAGAGCAATTGCTCGCTAGCCGAGAGGACAAAGAAGCGTTTTATTTGAAAACCGTCATGCCCGGCAAACTCGAGAGGGACCTCGAATACTTGCAAAACGTCGACTTTTTCAGCGATATCGCGATTCTGTTCCAGACTTTCAAAAAGCTTTTAATCAGAGTTCACGATCCTTTCAAGCAGGGCGCTCATCCTCCTGCTACAAGTGACAGAGCCCTGTGATTTGCCAGTAGGCTCGCGGTTAACGGGAGATCTTGCAATGTCTCACGTTCATCTTTGGTTGGAACGCTTGGTCCGCGCTTTGTTGGACTTTATTGCGGTCCAGGTCGCCGCCGTGCTGGCGCTCGCCTCTCTCACCCTGCCGCCAGTCTTGGGTATCCCCGAGCAGGTAGTTCCAGCGGATGCGACGCTTGTGCGTTATTACCTGCACACGCTGCTTCCTCTGTCTCTGATTTTCCCGATCATGCATTCATTATTCGGGCTCTACACCAAAATGCGGGGGTATACCTGCGAATCGAAAATGCGCAGAGCCGCCTTCAGCGCGGCTGTCGCCACGCTAGTTCTCGTATTTCTCACCTACTTAACCGCGCACCCACTTTTGCCGCGTGCCACCGCTCTGATCTTTGGCCTGTTGGCCATCGGCGCCGCCACCAGTGTCCGTTGGCTGAAGGAATACTTGTTCCACCGGGAAGCCGAGACATTTAAGGGTTCTCACGTAGAGATCATCGCCAATCCGAACCACACCATCTTGGTTGTGGGTGGAGCAGGATACATCGGAGCTATTCTCGTGGCGAAGCTGCTTGCGCGCGACTGCCGGGTGCGTCTTCTCGATAACTTGATGTATGGGGATGAGGCGATCAAATCGGTTCTGGGCCATCCCCATCTGCAATTCATAAAGGGCGATTGTCGCAACATCGAGGACGTTGTACGTGCCATGAACAACGTTCGCTCCGTCATTCATTTGGCGGCCATTGTGGGCGATCCAGCTTGCGCGGCCGAAGATGAAAACGCGCTGCAGATCAACTATGCCGCTACGCGCATGATGCTGGAGATCGCGAAGGGCAATGGTATCGAGCGCTTTGTGTTCGCTTCTAGTTGCAGTGTCTATGGAGCTTCCGAAGACTTGATGGACGAGAGGTCCGTCACAGAGCCCATTTCGCTTTATGCGGAGACGAAGCTCAATTCCGAGTACGTCCTTTTGCAGGCTAAATCGAGCACCTTCCATCCCACGGTTCTACGATTTGCTACTGTTTTTGGCTTGGCTCCCAGGCCGCGCTTCGACCTGGTGGTCAACCTGCTCACGGCCAAGGCGATCGAGGACGGCGTTATCACCATCTTTAATGGCGACCAGTGGCGGCCTTTTATCCATGTGGATGATATCGCTGAGGGCATTGTCCTCACCGTTTTTGCCCCGGTGGAAGCCGTGAGCGGTGAAATCCTGAATATTGGTGATGACCGTCTCAACTACACCCTGGCCCAGGTGGCCGAGAAAATCCGAGCACAGATTCCCAACACTCGCGTCGAATACACGGAGAATAACGACCGTCGCAACTATCGCGTGTCGTTCAAGAAGGTTCAAGACTGTCTCGGTTTCCGAGCCCGACGTTCGCTCGAGGAGGGCATTGCGGAGATAAAGCGCGCCTACGAATCCGGTCTGATCCGGAACTATCGTCAGCCTTTCTATAGCAACTTGGCTTTTTTGAAAGAACGCGGCGTCGTGGCTGCCAAAACGGAACTCGATAGTAAAGTGATGGCCGCCTTTGCCGGCGCAGGCGCGCGAAGAATGGCGGCTGCCCGGTGACTGACGGCTCGCGATTGAGTTGTACG
>Ga0182032_10000097_pt1 | contig 31110 bp, 30 predicted proteins | sample tim00Cox00000000_FD_125970 | JGI IMG/M metagenome (GOLD analysis project Ga0182032, IMG submission 125970) | Lab enrichment of tropical soil microbial communities from Luquillo Experimental Forest, Puerto Rico - timezero.00C.oxic.00.000.000 | ecosystem: Environmental > Terrestrial > Soil >... | reverse complement strand
TGCATTTCCTGCCCCGTACAGTCCATTTCCACCAAGGAAGCTGAAGTAGAGCAGAAACCCGCCGAACGCCGTGAGCCAGAAACTAAAGGCATTCAGGCGCGGAAACGCCATGTCTCGCGCGCCAATCATCAACGGGACCAGATAGTTTGCAAAGCCGAACAGGACGGGCATCACGACGAAGAAAATCATCGTTGTTCCATGCATGGTGAACATGCGGTTGAAAACCTGTGGCGAAACAAAATCGTTGTGCGGACGCATCAATTGGATACGGATAATGGTCGCTTCAAGCCCGGCGATTAGGAGAAAGAACAAGGCAAGGAGGATGTACAGAATCCCCAGTCGCTTGTGGTCGACCGTGGTCACCCACTCGTGCAGCGTTTCAACCCATGGCCGACCCGCGGCTTCCGCAGTTTGAATAACTATCGCATCCGACGACATGGCAGATCTTCCACTCTCTTTCTCTAGCGCAGTGTTTCCAGATAGCGTACGAGCGCGTCGAGGTCGGCGTCGCTTAGTTTCATGGCCGGCATCAACGATCCGGTCTTGATGGCGTCCGGGTTCTGAATCCACAAGCGCAGGTTTTCCGGCGTATTTTCGGCTGCACCCGCTGCGATGGTGCGACGACTCATCAAATGCGTAAGGTCCGGACCAAAACGTCCAGTGCCGTTGGTGCCGTTGATCGCGTGGCAGTTCAGGCACGCGGTGCTCTCGAACACATGTCTTCCCGCAACTTCTTTTTCATCCAGGTTCGCCGGCTGTTGTTGCTCGTGTGCCCAAGCCTTGAAGTCTTTCGCGCTATCTACGTACACGCGCAAAAGCATCTTTGCGTGCTGTGTCCCGCAGTACTGCGCACACTGGCCGAGAAACAGGCCCGTATCGTGGGGATCCAGCCAAGTCTGGTTTGGGTGATTCGGAATCAAGTCTGTCTTCCCCGCAAGCTGAGGTACCCAGAAGCTGTGATCGGTATCCGAGGAGAGCAATCTCAAGAATGTCGGTGTGGGATGAGCCGGGTCACTCACGGGGACATGGAGCTCGTTCGCGGTGACGATACCAAGCACCGGATACCGAAATTCCCACCAAAACTGGTGCCCGATTGCGGTCACCTCTATAGCCCCTGCGGGCTCCGGCGCGTCCTGGATCGCATGAATCATTTGGGCGGTAGCGGCGAACAACACCGCAACGATAAGGATTGGAATCACGGTCCAGGCCAGTTCAATCTGTGTGCTTCCATATACCTGCGCTGGCTCGCGTCCACGGTCTCCTGACTTATCGCGGAACTTTACAATCGCGTAAGTTAATAGAGTAAAGACCACCAGAAAGATTAGACCCGTGATGGAGAGCACGAAAAACGATAAATGACGGATCGAACCCGCCGGTGTTGAATGAGGTTCAAAGATGCTAGGAACAGGGTTGTCACGCGGAGCCGCAGTGCACAACCCGGCTGCGAGAAGAACCCCGGCGAGGAGAACGAGAACCCCGGCAACCCGGCCCACTATCGCTCGCCAATCGGCCTTGTGCATCGTTGTGCCCATTCTCATCAAGCATCCTTTCCAAGGACTTCAGTTGACCTGCCGCTGCCGATAGGGAGTTGCTGTCGACGACCTCGATCGCCCCGCAGGCGAACCATGCAAGGCAGTCTCCAGTCAATTACCAGGGAAGGCGAACCCGCAAGCTGCTTTGATTGAACGTCTTACGGACGAGCGAACGAGGAGTGAGAAATCGTTGCCGGGCCTTTCGCGTCTCTTGATTGACAAAATCGTCGAAGGTCTGTCGCGATTAATGGCTGGGAAATTGCGCTCCCGTCTATGAGCACCATACGATGACTGCTTACGTTGGCGACGACCAGACGAAGGCAGTCTCGAAGCGGTGCGTCTGCGTTCATCTCAAGCCATTGCACGGATTCAGGAAGACGCCCGGTTCTCATCAGCTCCTGTTGAGCGCTGCTTCAGATGGGCGCGTCGGCGACAACGATGATTTGGGCGGGGTTCATTCGTCGCGGAACTAAAATGGTTCGCAGCAGGACGGGCAAAGCGCCAACCTGAGGCAACGGAGTTGCGGATCCGCGGAAGGCAGAAAACAGCAAACGCGACATCACCGGACGATGAAGTACTTGAAAGATGGGTCGCCGAGCCCGGGGTCTCTGTGGTTTTCTCTTAAGGACAGAGGGGGTAGCTGCGTATCGGCGCTCATTGCTCGGTAGTTGGGAAAGATCCGAAGAATCTGGGTGGACTGCTTAGCTTCGGTCACGCTTCCGATGGAACCCTGCATCAGGGATGTGCTCTACACTACCCTGCCACTCTGCTCAATAAGCTTGGCCACGAGTCCCGTCCATCCGGTCTGATGGCTTGCCCCGATCCCCGCCCCGTTGTCTCCATGGAAGTACTCGTAGAAGTAAATGAGGTCGCACCAGTAGGGATCGTTCTGAAGTTTTTTGAGTCCGCCGTAAACGGGGCGCCTTCCATCTGCGGAACGCAGGAAAATGCGCGTCAGCCGGCGCGAAATCTCGGCGGCGGCCTCCCAGAGCGCCTGGCGCCCTGAACCGGTCGGCAGCTCGACCATGAATTCTTCGCCATAGAAGTGATGAAATTTCTGAAGTGCTTCGATCAGCAGAAAATTGATGGGAAACCATATGGTCCTTGTGGAATCGGGAGATTGCGCGGATGCCATAAGGCGAGAGAAATTCGGATTCGTCCAGCAAGTACCGGAGCACGGGTACCAGATGGGTGCGGTTCACCAGCGAAAGCAGACCACGTCGCCCTTCCTCCCTTTGAGATATTCCACTCGTGATTCCGGCCCCGTTTGCGGCTGTCCGGAGGCGGTGGGCCGGCCGGATCGCCGTCGAGCCAGGTGTGCACATCGAGGTGATAGAACTGTTTCGACCACAGCAGGCCAGCGAACGCCTGGCGTTGGATGTTTTTCGCGTCTTCAGAGAGACCCGACGGCGCGCGCTTGGAGTAAAACTCGTCGGCTTCCGCACGGCGCCGGTTGAGCACCTCATCAAAACTGTGGCCAAACAGCTCGCCATCGGCAGCGGTGACCAGGCGTGGTACGGACTGGTGCGAGATTTTTGGCTCCTGGCCGGTCAAGCGCAGGCGCAGCGTTGCGCTAGTGCCGGGAGCGACCCGCAGGCGATATAGGGCAGAAGCCTTTGTACCGGTCCTGTCGGGATTAACCGCGTTACGATTTCCATGAACGATGTAGTCGTTGATGCCGTCCTTGACGTAGGCTGTGCGGTTCTGGACACCAAAGAGCTTCGTAGCATTTGTCTCATTCTCGGTGAACAGAAGTTCCGGTTCCCCTTCGCAAAGGAGCCAGCGCGACCCGTACGTCTTATGCTCGACTGCAATTACTCCACACCCAGGTTTGCCATATTCGTTAGGAATGCTGAGCCGGTCGACTGCGCGCAAAACGGGGCGATAATCGTCTCTGCCCCACGCCCATGTGTTGCGGAACCATACGGTAGGAAGAACGGACAGGTCGGCTTCGCTTGGACCTCTGTTCGTCACGGTGATCTTGATTAGGATGCATTCGGCGCCTGCTTTGGCGTATTCGGTGGCGACATCAAAATACCGGTCTTCGTTAAAGACGTCGGTGTCGAGCAGCTCATACTCGAAATCTGTTCGGCTCCGGCGGCGGTTTTCTTCCACGAGCTGGCTGTACGGGAACTCTCCTTGCGGGTACTTATATAAAGCCTTCATCTAGGAATGCGTTGGAGTCGGATCAAGATAGAAGTAATACTCTTTGACATCCTCACCGTGATTCCCTTCATTGGCGGTGAGTCCAAACAAGCGTTCTTTGAGGATCGGATCGCGGCCGTTCCACAAGGCCAGCGCAAAGCACACTAGCTGATGCCGGTCGCAAATGCCCAGGATTCCGTCTTCGCCCCAGCGATAGGTGCGCGACCGGGCATGGTCGTGGGGAAAGAATTCCCAGGCTGTGCCGTATGGGCTGTAGTCTTCGCGGACCGTGCCCCACTGACGTTCGGAAAGGTATGGTCCCCATCGCTTCCAGTGGACTTTGCGTCGCCGCGATTCTTCAAGCCGGTTCTCCTCAGCGTTCGTAATCCGGGTGTGAGCTCGCACGCGAGATACGGCTTATCGCCGGACGTGTTCGTATTTGGCGGCAGCGTACTCATCATTGAGCTGCATTGCTCCATCGCATGCGCGGACTAAAGGCCTATAGGTCCAGCGGCACCACATTAGCGGTTGTGCTCGTGTTGGCTAACCTTTGCCGCGTTCGTCCGAACCTGCCCGCCAGCCGAATCCAAACCAAGGCGGATGCAAATTTGACCAACGATTTCCTCCGGCGTGCCGCCAATGTCTACAATGATAGCGTCACTAGGCTCCTCCAGCGTCGCAAACTGGCTGGCCAGAATATGCTCATCAGCAAAATGGCCTTTGCGCGCCAATAGGCGCTGATAGATCAGGTTGTAGGAACCTTTCAAGTAGACAAGGCAGAAGTCCGAGCTGCTGTCCCAAAGCTGCTCGCGATAGCTCCGTTTCAGTGCCGAGCACGCCAGCACGACGTTTCGATGCTCCGCAATCCAGCGCTCAATTTGGTCGTGAATTGCCGCTAACCAAGGCGCGCGATCGGCATCGGTCAGTGCGATGCCTTTGTGTATCTTTTCTTTATTCGCGGCAGAATGAAAATCATCGGCGTCTACGAACTCGAATCCGAGCCGCTTTGCGAGCAAAGTTCCGATGGTCGTTTTGCCCGAGCCGGTTGGCCCCATCACGAGAATGATCATAGCTGTCCTCCCACCATAGTTTTCTCGACCTGCTTCGTTCGCTCGGCAAGAGCGGATTCGAGGAGTCGCCTGGGGCTCTCCCGCGGATTGCTCTCCTCGAAAACGGCGCTGCCGGCGACCAAAATCTCCCCACCAGCGGCTACAACGCCTGCTACCGTATCATCTTGAACGCCGTCGTCCACTTCAATCCGAAACTGCAGGCGGTGAGACGCCCTGATTTGTGAAAGCGATTCAATCTTTTTCAGGGAAGAGTGAATGAACGTTTGGCCGCCAAAACCCGGATTCACGCTCATTACAAGAACGTGATGAACCAATGGAAGGACCTCGTCTAGGACATGGACCGGCGTCGCAGGGTTTATCACTACTCCGGGCTTACATCCGTGCGAAGCGATGAGGTAAAGCGTGCGATCAAGATGCGTGCAAGCTTCCTGGTGCACCGAGATCCAATCGACTCCTGCTTCGGCGATCACCGGGATAAATTCGTCCGGTGTGCGATCATAAGATGACAGTCGAGCGGAACGCGCGATATCTTGCGGAGAGAAGCAACAACCGGTGGCCCGATCGTGAGATTGGGGACGAAGTGACCGTCCATTAACAAGGAAGCGAAACCGCAAGCTGCCTTGATTGAACGTTTTACGGACGATTGAACGAGAAATAAGATAGCTTTGCGGTGGTTTCACGTCTCTTGATTGATAAAAATCGTCGAAGATCTCTCGCGGTCTTGGCCAAGAGTCGCCCTTCAAGGCTGAGCTGGTGCATATTCACGAATGCCGGCACTAGTCTCCGCAGAAGCCCCAGGGATTTCCGGCGCTGCACTCCGGCCGCGGGCAAAAGTGTGCAAGGAGTAGAACGTGATCGGCCAGACCAGATTCGCGCCAACCACGCTCAAAATGAAGGCCGCGTTCATGACGCCCAGAAAGGCGAAGACAACCAAAGCGTAGGGAAAGAAACACCGACGCACGATGAATTCCATATGCCGCGCTGCGTACAAGAATGGATTGGATGAACGTCTTTCGGCGTGACTCTGCCAGATGTTCAAGAGCTGCTCGGGACGCCCAGAGGCAAGGCGACGGCGCTGCCATCCGACCGAGAGGAAACTCGCTAGAGCCCCAACAAGGAGAAATCCCCCCCATACGAGGTAGGTACGTGATCCAGAACTTCTCCACTGCCCGATAGTCATTCCGATCAAAAGAAAGAAATAAAACACGTAGTCGCAAACGGTCTCCAGCCAACATCCAAAGTCGGACTCGAGCAGCTTCAAGCGCGCGACCTCACCATCGCATCCGTCGAGGATACTTGCAAACAGGCACAGAAATGCGCCGAGAAGCGTGTTCCAGTAACCGCCAAGCGCAAAGAATGCCGCTGATGCAATTCCCACCCCAAGCGTGATGAGGCTCACCATGTTTGCACTGATCGGCAGCCTGATAAGCTGCCGGCTGATCGGAATGGAGATTCGGCGGTTCAATCGAGCGTACATGCCATCTGTTGGTTTGACCAACCAACGATCCAGTTTGCTTTCGGCGATGCGGCGGTCCTTTTCCGTACGCACTCGCTGCCACAAGTCTTCACCCACGTTGATTGAAGTGATGGAATGCGTAGAACTGATCCAAGCGTGTAGATCCTCAAGCCTGCAGGTTTCCATTGGGCAATGCGCAATAAAATCGCGTAGTGTCTCCAAGGATAATGCACAGAGCCCTGCAGGCACGTCGGCACTTGTTAGCGCCAATGGCGTCCCGCCGTTGTTCCATTCAGCGGCCTGCCGAATCAGTGACGTGTTGTAAGTTGTGCTTCCGTCGACGAGAACTACGCGCTGGCTATTCACCTTGCTGGCGACCAGGCTAAGTCGATCACGAAGAGGTGTTTGTGCGTTCGCCTCAAGCCATTGCACAGATTCGGGAAGACGCCCCGTCCTCATCATTTCCTGTTGAGCACTTTTTCTGGCACGCGTGTCGGCGACAACGAGGATTTGGGCGGCGTTCATTCGTTGCGCAACTAAAATGGTTCGCAGCGGGACGGGCAGAGCGCCAACCTGAGGCAAGGACAATTGCGGATCGGCAGAAGACAGAAAAACAGCAAACGCGACGTTGCTGGACGTTGAAGTGTTGGAAACATGGGCCGGTGGACCCGGGGACTTTGCGATTTTCTCCCTCTCGAGGGCTCCAGCATTAAGGAGCTTCTTGGACCTTGTCAACAAGACCAAACAAATGGAGCCGACTGCAGTCCAGAACAGCGCTCGAAGACGTCTGGCCATCGCCAAGGCGAGCCCAGAGGCGTTACTCAGGCTGAAAATCTTTCCGATCAGCATGTTTCCGGTTTCATAAGTGCCGATATTTCCGGGGTTAAAGCTGCCTATCGCGTTAACGAGCTTGGTCAGAGATTCGATAATCATGGCGCCGACGAAACCGATGGGCGCTCCGAGCAGCCAAAGAACCAAGCACACTTCCAGTATCGCGAGGCAATGCCCCGCGAGATTCAGCAAAAGGCTGCCCCAAAACAAAACGGGAGTGTTGTGGTGAAAATCGAAGAGGGCACTCTCCATCGTCTGAATCAAGTGCAATCTCTGCTCGATCCGGTTCTTGAGTGCGGGAACGCGCCCGATAAGACGCGCTCCTTGAGACAACACCGGGAAGCGCTTTCTTACAACCAGCAAGGTCAAAGACAAAAATGTAATTGAACCGAGGGCGAACAGTCCGGCGTAGAAACGCAAGGCATGAGAAAGCGAGAGCATCGGTAGGGCAGCGACAAAGCCGCTCACGATGACGATAATTCCGGTAACCAGATAGAGGCCGCGATCAAGAGTGACCGAGGCGAGGCTATGGCCCATTTGCATTTGGCGGTTTAGGTGCGAGACGCGGATGGAATCTCCAAATGTTTGCCCAACAATCCCAAGCTGGCCAGCGGCTTCAGCACCGAGGCGAAGCCCGACCAACTTCGGAAATGAGAGTTTGTACCGCTCCTTGCCTAACGTCATTTGCCAGGCCCAAGTCCTCGCAAGATGCGATACACCCGCAAGACCTATGACTAAGGTGAAGCCCCAACCCAGCCTTACGAGGTTGTGCCAGAGATTGGCGGGTCCAGCATGCCGAACTAGATAGGCAAGCAATCCGGCGCTTCCCAACATTGCAAGAAAGCGAAGCGCTGGCCGCACGGCTGGCGATATCTTAAGCATGGACCAACCTTTTGAAGATTGGGCTCTCGCAGAAGTCGCGTTCAAAAATGCTTTCCGTGTAGGCGAAAGCCTCGGGCGTGTCGACGTCTTGCCAGCGACCGTCGCCAACGTCAAAGGCTTTCAGTTTGCGCTCCTGGCACACCCTGCGCATGCCATCCGACAGTGAGCAATTGCCGTTTTGTTTGGCGGATTCCAGCCGCTCGAACAATGACCCTCCGCACAAAAACATCCCAGTATCCAAGGCGTTGTACTGGCCAAGGTCTTTTCCGATATCAAGTATGTCCTCTCCTTGGACCTTAACCTTAGTTGCATCTTCCAAGTCAAAGATGCGATCGATGTTGTAATCCACTCCGAGGATGACTTCGTCGTCTCCTAGAGTTTTCTGCAGCAACACTTTGGCTGTTTTGGTTCGAAGATGTGATCCGCCATTAGAAGCAAGAAGGGGTTCTTTAGCAATCCTCTGGCAGCCAGGGCAGAGACGCCGTTCGCTTTGTGGTATTCGGCGTTTTCAACTAGGGTGACGGAAGTGTCCCCCAGCGGCCGTTCGGCAAACCAGCGACGGATCGCGTCGGCGCGATACCCAACGACAATCACGAACTTCTCAATTCCGGCGGCTTGCGACGACAGCACAATGTGCTCAAGCAGGGGCGCGCCAAAGAGGGGGACGAGAGGTTTGGGAGCGCTGCCCGAGAGAGAGGCAATCCTGCTCCCGTTGCCTGCGGCAAGAATCAAGCATTCCTTAACGGCAGCCATAAATCACCTCGACGAGTTCCTGCTTGCCAGTCTTCATGGCTGGTAAGTTCCTTCCGCGGAGGCGCGAGTGATCTCGTTTAAGGCCCGCGTCTGGGGTGAGTAATCGAAATAGTCGATGTTCACGTCAGTGGTGCCGAAGATGTGCGCTTCGGTGACACTTCGCGTGGAGAAAGGAAACCACAGAGAACCGCATTTCTGGTAGACCTGCACGAAATGGATGCTCTTCGTCCAGAAAGAGGGCTTCTTGGCAGGATTACCTTCTGCGCGAACCAGCGCGTAGTCCTGGGAGTCTACCCATATGCGCCCCCGAAACAGATTCTTCTCCTTCCGTTTGGGGCGAATCTCGAGAACGTAGGCTAGGCGACCAGCCAGCTCTTCGGTTCCGACAAGCTCAAAGTCATAGTTCTCGGCGGTAAGTTTTGCGCTTCCACGAATCTCCGGACGCGACGTCTCCGATTCCGATTCCAGCATTTTGCGGAAAACGTGCTTGTGCGCTGCTTTCCAGCCGTCTTCCGAAACAACCTCGAAATGCTTTGTGCCATCCTGGTCGCCCTGCACCTTCACAAGCATTTCGGCGCGTTTGTGAAATTTATTGTTCTCCAGAACATATCGCCGCATCCCCGCGTATCCCTCGACGGAGGACTGGCGTTGCAGGTCATGTGCGGCCATCCGAGCCACGATTTGCTCCGCAGTTGGAGGCGTCCCGGAATCCTCCGCCGCAACGGCTGAAGAGCCGGCGAGGAGAATCAAACTAATAAGCAGCAAGTGGTATTTCATCGTTAAAACTCCATCACAAATTTGCCGCGGTATTCACGCCACGAGGTGTTGAAGAATTCACCGAACCTGGTGCTCGCAAGGATGTTCTGCACGTCCCGCGGATCAAAATGATTGAAAAGATTGAAGACCCCCACGCCTACCCGGGCGCGCATGCGCTTTTCTCCGAAGGGCAAGGCAACAGGGCGTGTGACCTGCAGGTCAAAAGAAGAAAAGCACGGGAAACGATCGACGTTTCGTGGTCCAACATATTCGCGGAACTCGTTTTCAATGGAGTATGGGAATCCTGTGTGAAGGTCATAAACAGGTACAACGGTCAGGTTCCAAGGCCCCGCAAACGTGCCCCAGAAAAGGAAACGGTTCGGTGCATCAAAGGGGAGCCGCCCGCGGGCATTCGGCTGGATCACGGGCTGCGCGAGGTTCCCAAAGAACTGATTGAAATCGTTGAGATCGCCAAACGCTCGGGACCGCACATAGGAAGCATTGAGCACACTCTGATGCACTTTGTATTGGGCTGCCAATTGGAACTCTCGGTAGGAATCACTGCCGCTGTTGGAAAGGTCGAGGCTTCCCGTTGCCCGCGAAGACACCGGCGAAACAATGAAGTCCCTGGCGGTGTTGCGTTGTTCGTAGGCAACCCGCAGCAGCAAGCGCGCGAGCAGTTGGCGATCGAGTTCAAGGTTCCATGAAGTGCTTCGCGGATTCTGGAGTTCGCCGATGATTTTGTTCTGATAGAACACGGAGTTTAGCAACGTGCCGTTCTGGCCAAGCAGCGTGACAGTGCGATTGGGAAGAGCAGGGAAGACGGGGACCATGAGGGGAATGCGGTCGTAGAACAGACCCCCACCGCCCTTCAGCAGTGTTTTGCCGTCTCGCGTGAGTGCAAGGAGAAATCCAGCACGCGGAGCAGCATGAGTGGAACTGGTGATCGTGTCGTTATCGAAGCGGATACCCAAGTCGAGCGTCAAACGCGGGACGATGGCCCATTGATCGCCTGCAAACCAGGCGGTCTCGTTTTGATCGATCCGATATGATGCCGCTGAAGTGAAGGAGATATGCTCCAAGGGTTGGTTCGATACGCCGTCGATCTCCACAGGCAGAAATGACTGGCGCCCATCGTAGGAGGAGTGCTCGTAACTCAATCCAACGGTGAATCGGTGCAAACCAGCGAATCGTCGCGGCGCAAACTGATAATTCTCCTGCCAGCTGGTTCGAGAAGTTCGACGTGCCTGCCGGTTGAAGAAACCTCCTTCAGTTGTTTCGAGCAGCAGACGATACGGATCGTCGCTCTGCGCCGTGATATCCGCGTCAAAACGCTTGTAGCTGAACTGCGATGCCAGTAGGCCCGCATTGGCAATGACGTAGCGGTGTTGAACGTAGATTTGATAGCCGCGCTGATGAAAATCCGATGTAGAAGGCTGAGGCATGAAGGTGTTCAGCCCGAGAAAATCGAGCTTCTGCGGGTACAACGAGAACGATGCCGTAGCTGTCTGCTTCGGTGTGATGATGAAATCGAACTGTGTGTACGAGTCGAAACTCTCGAGTTTCGTATCCCGCTCGAGCGGTGGAAGGCTGTTCACCGGTGTTCGGACAAAGCGGTACTCAAAGGATTGCGTGACGGCGACGCGCCCTTTCACGAGCGGACTGGTGAACGTCATCCGCGGCGTTGTCGCGCCGATGCCAGCGATGGTGCCGTCGCGGTCGCGCAACCGGGGAATGATGTTCTGGATCGAAAAATGTACCTTTTCATAGTCACTCGTCTTCGTCGCAACGGTAGAAACTGCCCCGGTGAACTTCCCGTACTGGGGATCATATGGATTCGAAATGACCTGCACCGACGAAACTACGTCGATCGGAAGATTGATGGCCAGACCGCCCGTTACTGGATCCGTGACGTTGGCGCTGTTTACGAGCGCGCCGCTCTGCGTATTGCGAGTGCCCTTGAGATTGATGTGGCCATCAGGCCCTCGAACGATGCCGGGAATGAGAGGAAGCGAACTCTCAAACCGTTCGTTCACATTGGGAGCATTACGTAATGTTTTTTCGGAAACTGTTTCGGAAGGAGCAGGATTCTTGATGTCAGCCGGATCCGCTTTCACAACTACAGAACTTGCGATTTCTAAGGGTTTTAATTCGAGTGAAACGTAGACTTCGCTACCTTCAACCCTCAGCGTCTGCCGAATCTCCAGACCGGGCGAAACAGCTTCTACCGTGTAGATCCCCGGAGGCACGACCGCAAGAACATAGTTGCCGTTTTCGTCCGTTTCTGTTTCGAAAACGGCCGGCCCACTGAGCTTAACTTTCGCACCAGGCACAGCAGATCGGTGCCCTCCAGACTCTTGCACGAAAACTGCTCCGGAGACTTTTGCCGTCGTAGCGTTAGGTTGCTTGCCGTGAGCCAAGTTCGTGCATAAGGACAACGCGAATGCCAGGAAGAGCAGAAAGCAGAAAGTCCTCCCTGCAGCAGAGCTTCTTCTTTCCTGAAGAGCACCGATTTCTTCTGCCTTCTGGTGGCGCCGGTCGAAACGTACCAAAATTTGCTCCTCTCATTGGCTAAGTTTGGGCGCAATTGCGTCAGGGGAGGACACACCAAAGCACCGCAGCACATCTTGCTGAAGTCCGCACGCGGCTCCAATGCATCCATTTCCGCATCCGCCTCAACGAAGCATGACTCCTTCCGAACAGACGCGCCACGAAGCGCGTTGTGGATCTGGGTTCTTATCAATCGTTTGAGCGGCTTTCAGACCACCGGGCGGAAATCAACCGAGCGAAGCGGCATAAACCCGGGATTAGGCTTCGACGGTTAAGACAACCCGTTGACACCTGCGTTGGCACTTGCTCTGCCGTCAACCGTCGGTTGATTGTTGAAGATGAGTGCTCTTGAAGATGTTAAAGCGCAGAGGGAACATTCGCACGGCAATCGATTCTCGCTAGAGCAGTTCAGAAACGCGGGCGAGCTTGAAGAGATGGCGATAAGCGTGCACGCTTGTCCATGATTTAGGGCCATCATGGAGGAGACCAGTCTTGGCCCTTGCGGACCCATTTCACGCTTGGAGAAGCCATTTTCTTGCCGATTCTGGCTCGCACGAGGCGCATCAGCGTGCATGTCGGTCGAATTCGTAAACGTGTATGAACGCTATGCAGGAGATTGAAAGCGGCAACTTCGCAGTCCCTCGCTGGCTTTTTGTTCCGCCCGATTCCGTACGGGTTGTGAGCTGGAACATTGATCGTGGGTTGAAGCTCAGCGGGGTGATTGACTTCCTCGCAGGCGCAAAAGCGGACATCATCTTATTGCAAGAGGCCGATCTCAACGCCCGGCGGACGCATCACATTAACGTTGCCAGGGAAATCGCGCAGACGCTGGAGATGAACTATGTATTCGGGCGAGAGTTTCAGGAATTAACCCAGGGTTCCAAGGCGTCCCCTGCCTACCACGGTCAAGCAACCCTTTCTCGCTGGCCGTTGTCGAATTCCCGGATCATTCGATTCCAGAAGCAATCGCATTTCTGGCGTCCGCACTGGTTTCTTCCTGATATTGCGCCTTTTCAGGAGCGGCTTGGAGGGCGTATGGCGCTGGTCAGCGCTGTAAACATTGCGGGCAAAACGATGATCAGCTACAACCTACACCTCGAGAGCCGAGGCGATAATCCTTTGCGCTGCTCCCAGATTGACGAGGCCTTGGACGATAACAAGCGATACGGTTGGAACACGCCCATTCTGCTTGCCGGAGACTTCAATCTCGATGTATCCCAAACTCCTGCGGCAACTTCCATCAGCCGCGCTCAGTTTCAGGACGCCTTTGCTAACCAACACGTGCCTACGACACCTGGCTCATTTTTGGAGCATGGGCGAATCATCGATTGGATCTTCACGAGGGGTCGCGTTCGCGTGACCCAACCCCAAGTGCACCGTTCGGTTTCCGCTTCCGACCACTATCCGCTCTCTATCAGCTTGGCCATTGATTAGCAGCAGGGCGGAAAGCCAGCTAATCAGTATCTTCCGTGGAAGATAAGCTGATTCGTGTCAGGCCAAAACTCTTTGACGATGTTGAAGACTCCATCCAGGGCGATTTGCGTGACCCACTTTTGGCCGGTCTTCGTCCAGGTTCGCTCTCTATGGGTAATATAAGTCGGATATTCCTGCGCCGGCACCGCTCCCCACAATTTCCGAAATATTAATGGTTCGTCGGCTGGAATCGGTGCGCGCGACAAGCAAACGGGTTACCGCATAGCCTGTGCGCTTGAGAAAACCCCCGTGCCCAAGCGTGTAGTAGCGCGGATCTTCGCGCGTTACGGCAGGAACGATAGCTTCCGTGAAATAGTTTCCAACGGCTTGGTCGGCCACCGCGTGCCAATAATAGCGGTCGTAACCCTTCGATCCCTGCCCGAACTCAGGGTATGAGTTTTTGGCTTGGCCTATACCGGCAAGCATGCCGGCGGTTACAAAGGACGAATCATCGAAACTGTCCTGAGTTGCCAACCAGAACTTCTTTTTCAAGGACAGCGGTTGCAACTGCGTATCGGCGCTCACTGCCCGGTAGTTGGGAAAGATCCAAAGAATCCGCTTGGACTGCTTAGCTTCGGTCACGCTTCCGAGCGAACCCGCATCAAGGGATGTGCTCACACTATTCGATCCAGACTGTTCGTTCGAATCGCAGTCCGACTGGGGCGAGGACGCTGCGTTGTCCGGGGAGGTCTGTATTGGTGCAACGATCCATGGCGGTGCGTGTGCAGATGAAGATTGTGCGAACGCTGTACCTGGCCAAAACAGCAGGACGAGGGCACACGCAGCCAACACGTCGTCAACCAAGCGGAGGCCTCGACGCGAAAATACAGCTTGCCTGCTGGTACTGAATGAGAGTGTTACGACTGATGTTCTACGGAGCACAGACCGTTGATTCCTATTTCCCAGGTTAGGTATCGAATTCACCGAACTTCACCTTGTTTCCAAAGAGAGACGGGTTGACGGAAGCTTGCAGGAGGTCAGTGAGAGGCTCATCCAGACACAACGGCCGCGTCCGCTGAGGGGGTTGGGTTTGGGTCGTCGTTGCGTCGTAGTGGACATAGCCTCTCCGCCGCCGGAGTAATGCATTTCTGTCTCCAGTCTTGTCCCGTGTTCAGATTTGCGGACGGGCAAATGGCAACATGCGTATGCCACACCGAGGGAAATACTTAGTTTCACCGAGGAGGCTCCGCAGCGGAACAGCACGAAACCGTTTCCAGCTGTTCTGGCGACAAGGTTTTGACGTTGTCGTCTAGCTACTGTCAGCGCCCGTCATGCTGTACGAAAGCCGCATTGCCACATTTTCTTAAGAGCCATCAAGTGTATTTCCTACAGGCGATTGGCGTAACGCCGATTGTCCTGCCGTGCTCTCCCCAAGTTCCTGTGGTGGCATTGGGGATGCATTGAAGCATTCAGCGGTCAAAGCTTCGAATGACCGCGTGAAGTTCCAGAAAGAGCAGGTTTGAACCGATGGCCGCGGTCACTAGCAATTCCCAAATCCTTCCCGTTCCCGGGTTTCCCCCCGGAGTCGACGTACACTGGGAAACGCAACGTCGCATGGTGTGGAATGTACGTGAGCACACGAGCGAGGAGTGCGAGCTCGTCTACGAGATCAGCTGGATCCCGGAGCGGGGTCTCTGGCGTCGTTTTCTACGGTCGCAGCGCAAGGTGAAAGGCTAAAGGTGTCATCCTTCGCGAGGCGCGCGGATCCTCCAACGTGGCTCTTATCGTAGGAGAATCTAGGAGGCGCCGACAATCGAGTACTTTGTGCAGGACAGCTGGTTCGCCACCCAATGACTCTAAGCTTAGCGATTACCGCTACTGGGCGATCAGCTGAGGCACTACTGCCTTGTCAGGAGTGGGCGTTCCAACTGGTACTGTAGAGTGCTGAATTGTGAGTATGTCTGTGCGCACCCTGTCCCATTCGAGCAACGTAAGACCGTGGGAGCCGAAAAAGCGCCGGATTTCAGCGGAATTCCAGTTCATCGCTCCTTCCAAGACAGAGACTAAGAATCGTTGAAGCTGAGCGTCTGATCAAAATCGCTTGCAAGTAGAGATTTTCTTCGCGTGTCCATCCGCTAGTGATCACAGCGCGGAAACAATATCGCTAGGACGTTTAAGTCCCAGGGCGTGAACAGCCATTGCTCGGCTTCTGTCCCGGCCTTCTCGAAGGACCGCGCAATGAAACCCAAACGAAAACGCTTTGCCACACTCCGCAAGTGATCGATGCAAATCCCCGTAAGGTTTGCAACCTCCGCATACGTAAAAAGTTTCTGGCTCGCTTTGACCGTTATCATTGTCCAGGTCCTCACAATCTCCGGAATCGCGTGATTCTCGAGAATTCGGGTTTGCTCCAAAGGCCGCGCTTGCGAGGAGCTCGCACGCTTTACTTTGCCTCACGGCGCAAGCAACCAATACTTCAGAAACGCCCATATGAGCGGTCCCACCAAGCAAATGCCAGCCGCCAGCACCACCAGAACCTGACTGCCTGAGATGCTGAATTCTGGAGTTACCCCGCGTTGAGCAAACATGGACGTTGAGTTAAGAGGTCGGCCGTGAATCTTGGACCCACCGCTCGTCATGGAGCTACTCCTCTCAAGACACGATCCCTTGTGAGGCAAGTGATCTGCCATACCAGCGGGACTCTGGCTCGGGCGAAGTGCTTGATCGGAAGGACCTTAGAGCGGCTGATGAACGTGGTCTCTCGTTGAAGGGTCGGAACTTCGAAAAAAGCGTCAATCCTTAGACGATGGAATTGAGGGGTGAAGCGCAGGCCGCGCACAGAGATGTAGGTCAGTGAACCGGTGCCACCGGTGTGGACAGGCTCATCGCTTTACCATATTCGGAAGCGAAGAGCGCATTGTCTGGATACTGCTCATTGAGCTCCCGCAGCAACTGTTGCGCCAAGGCATTCTGTTTTTCGCGGCGAGCGGCAAGAGCAAGCACAATTTTGGCGAACGGCCTGAGGTAGCGGCCGTTGTCTGCAGTCTTGGCCACTTGCTCCATGCCGAGCTTTTTGTCCCCGTGAATTCCACCAAACCGAAGCATGACGCGGGAGCCAGCGCCTAGTGATCCGATTATGTAATTTGCAATGCCGGGCGCGATGTACGCATCAGTGGCATCAGGATTCTCGGCCAACAACCGCTTGGCGTATTCGTTGGCTTCTTTCATTCGTTTCAATGCGTCGAGATGCTTTTTCTGGAGAATCGATTCCTCATCCGATTCCATTCCTGCGGCCAGGGTGAGCGCAAAAAGAGCTTCGGCGTCTTTCGGGTTGGTTTGCTGGCGTCCCCGGGCCAATTGGCGGGCTTGCGCCAGCGCTTCCCGAAATCGCCTCATCTGCTCTGGGTTCGGCTTGCCATCAATTCCGTGTAAGAACTTCTTATCATTGAGGAAGAAGTCACTGGTCAACACGCCTTGTAGGTTTAGCTCCTCAAAGAGATAGCTGGCTGCAATGGCCACCTCACCAAAAGGTTCCTCCGGATTGTGAGACTGCCAGGTTGCAAAAGCTTCGCGTGCCTCCGTGAATTTTTGCTCGTAGAGAAGGTCAAATCCCGCTGTGAGTTCCGGGACGCTTGCGAGAGCCGGGGAATCCGACCCCGGTACTTCCCGCGCTAACCCGACGACAGGTGTCAGCAGGATTAGCAGTATGAGAAGGTAGGAGTGACGCATATTTTATCTGTACTTTTCAGGTGCCTTTGTAGCTGGCGGCCTGGCGTGTTGGTTTCAAGGCGGAGTGCTAGGGCGCCACCGTCGCGGCAACTGCAGTATGTGACGAAAAGTACTGTTCCAGGCCTCCTATGACTTCGCGTAAACCGCTCTGTACATTGCGATCCATAGCGGCAACGACTGCGTTCACGTTCTTTCCATCCACCGGTTCGTCATGGGAATAATACCGGCTCCACACCGTAGTCCCTGTTCTTGAGTCGCGCAGTTCGAACGCGAAAGACACGCGGGCCGCCAAGGTGCTTTCCGAAATCTCCCGGAGGTCGTACAAGCGTCCACGAAGAATGTAGTCGCCGCGAGTGTCACTGCGCATGGAATAAACGTGCTGGAAGCGCCCTGACATTTGAAGCTCCCGCAGCAGGACATCGTTGATTAATTCGGAGGGCGGCTCGGCCCACCGGTGGTATTCGTAGACTCCCATGGCCTGACCCTCGGAGGTGTAAATGATGTGGTCGTCGCGATACAGATTCGATGTCGTGATGGGGCCGAGCAGCAGGGTGACAGAGTAGGCGGCTGGATCGGTTCCCAAGGTGCTTTCATCGGGAACGGTGAGCTGATAATACTTGCTCGGCCGCACGGCGCCGCAACCATTCAGCATTCCCCAAAATAGGATGACGGCCGGAAGAATAAGCCTGTGCTTCATTGTTGTTCTCCAGTCCTGTGTTCGCGAGGATTGCTCGCGCGAATGAGCGTGTCGGGGCGAGTCTTGATTGTCGCCGTGAATTCCTTGAGGTTTTCGGTAACATGCCGCATGTTGTCAAGCAGCTCGTCGATATTTTCAGAGTTGACTGCGAGGGTTTGATCAAGCCGGGCGCTCGCGTCCGTCATATTTATAAGTGTCCGGCGCAACTCGACTACGGCCTTGCGAACATCGGCGCGGTTCTCGCCAACCATGGCATCGATGTGATCCAGCGCCTGGTTTGCCTCAGCAGAAGTTTGTCGAAAATCTTCGAGAAGGGGTTGCAGCTTCTCGCTGACGGCGCTCACATTTTGAAGGGTCGTTTTGATCTGGGGACGATTCTCTTCAATCAGTCCGCGAGCGTTAGCAAGGGTGGCGGCGAGGTTTTCTCGATTCTGCGGGCCGAGCAAATCGTTTACACGCGCAATCGTCTCTTTCACTTCCGATGCCCGGTCATTCAGGTTACGAAGAAGTTGCTGAGCTTGCGGGTTCAAATCATTGAGCTGTTCCGCCAGAGCGTTGAAGTCCACATACTTCTGGGAGGCAAGCAAGCCACCGCTCGGTGCTCTTGGCGCTTGTGCGCTGCCGGGAAGAATCTCGACGTGATTGTCTCCCAGCGGGCTCAGGCTCAGAATTTTTACACTGCTGTCTGTTTTGACGGGGAGGTCGGACGGAACGCTGAAGGTTATATCCAAGAGGGTAGGATTTTGTGGATCGAGCCGCACACTGTCGACACGTCCTACTTTGGGTCCTCCTGCGTAGCGCACCGTTGCGCCGGGCTCAAGCCCTCCAGCGAATGGGAAATATGCATGAAACTTTGCTGTGGATCGTCCAAATGCCCCGCTCATCGCAAACACGGTTCCGAACAACACGGCGACGGCAATGAGCACGAACAAACCAACGACGGCCGACTCACGTTTAGATTGCATCACTATCCTCTCTTCTCTGCTGCCCGCCGCGAACCAGGGCGCTCGGTCGTGAGCATCTGCAGGTAATCCATTTCTCCAGCGATCTCAGGTTCGGCAATGCGGTCCAGAAATTGGCGGACTCGTGGCTGCGTACTAGAGCGCATCACTTCGGCCGTGCCCAACGCAATGACGTTGCCCTTGTCAATTAAAAGCATGCGATCGGCGATCAAAAATGCGCTTGCCAACTCGTGCGTGACCACAATGATCGTCATGCGAAAGGCGCGCTTGAGTTGAAGTATCAACTGATCGATGCCAGCCGCGATGATCGGGTCCAGTCCCGCTGAGGGCTCGTCGAAAAGCAGAATTTCCGGGTCCATTGCAAGTGCGCGAGCCACGGCCGCGCGTTTCTTCATGCCACCGCTGAGCTGCGAAGGCGTGTAATACTCAAATCCTTCAAGCCCGACCTGCTCCAGTTTGAGCCGCACGATGATTTCGATCGTGGAGCCCTCCAGCCGAGTATGTTCTCGGAGCGGCATGGCCACGTTTTCGCCCACGGTCATCGAACCGAACAAGGCTCCGCCCTGAAAGGACATGCCCATCTTTCTTCGAATCTCGTCCATTTCTGGCGCTGAGGCCTTCGCCAGATCCCGACCTTTGATCAAAACCTCACCCGTACTTGGCTTTTCGAGCCCAACGAGAGTTCGCAGAAGCGTGCTTTTCCCGGACCCCGAGCCGCCCAGGATCACTAGCGTTTCGCCGGGTAATACATCGAAGCTGATTCCGTGAAGAATCTCTCGGTCTCCGTAGCTGACTCGCAGATCGCGCAGCGAAATCATGGGTGCGGTACGGGAGGCAGGGACGATGTGTTCTGTAGTCATTGGCCGCCTGCGAAAAAGAAAAGCGTTGTAAAGAGCAAGTCCACCGCCACAACGAGAAAGATGGACATGACTACAGCCCGGGTAGTGGACCGCCCCACCTGCTCGGCTCCGCCGCCCGTCGACAGCCCTTCAAAGCATCCAACCGCTGCGATGGTGATACCGAACATCACGCTTTTGATGAGCCCCGTGACGATGTCCCGCAGGAAGAGGGAGTCAATGGAGGCCTTGATGTAGCGAACAAGAGTGAAATCCGCTTGAGCAACGCCAAACAACGATCCTCCGAGAATACCCATCACATTGGCCCAGATGGTCAGGCAAGGCAGCATCACGGCCATGGCTAGAAACTTTGGCGCGACGAGAAAGCGGATAGGGCTGATCGCCATCGTTTCCAAGGCGTCGATTTCCTCGCTCACTTTCATAGTTCCAATTTCGGCGGCAAATGCAGAACCCGAACGTCCGATTACAACGATAGCCGTGACTAAGGGGCCGAGTTCCCGAGACATGGTGACGGCGACTGCGGTGGCCACCGCGCTAATCGCCCCAAATCGACGAAGCTCGTAGGCTGCCTGAAGGGCCATGATGAGGCCTATGAAGAACGTAATCAGGGAAAGGATCGGCAAGGCGCGCACACCGGTTTCCATGGCTTGCGAAATCGCGCGCTGCAGGCGCACCGGCTTGCCTCGAAACGGTGCTACCAGGGTGTAGTACGCCGCGCGCGCTCCGAGCGATGCGAGGCAGCCGAGATAACTGAGAGCGTCGAGGGTACTGCTGCCGAGTTGAGAAACGATCTCCATTTCAGGAAGCCAGTGCCTGTTCCTCGTTGTCGTAAATTTCAAATACCTTGATGAGGCGGGAGAGTTGCAGAACCTCCCGTGCGAACGTGCTGAGCCCGAACAAAATGAACCGGGAACCGATGTCGCGGGACGCTTTCAAGCCTTCGACCAAGGAAGCGACACCCGAGCTATCGATGTAACCGACTTGGCTAAGATTGACCACCAAGCGTGCGACACGGCTCTCCTGTATTTCGTGCAACACCGACTGGCGTACTTCCCGTGAGTTTGCGAAATCAATGTCTCCCGAGATATCGAAGATCGTGGTTTCGTCCTGACGTCTAGCCGAAATCTGCACCGTCACTTCTCCCTCAGAGGGCATAGTTCATCGGTGACAGATACTTGACTAGTCGAAGCCGATTCATAGCGCCCCTGCGCGTGTACTCCACGGTGTCCATGGCCTCACGGATTAAATGCAATCCCAATCCTCCCGGTCGTATTTCGTCGAGGGAGCGCCCGTGCAGTTTGCTTGCATCGATTTGCGGACCTCGGTCGCAAAGCAGGATTTCAAGCCCCTGTTGGACTTCCCCTTCCAACTGACGTTGCGTTCTTCGAAAGTACATGGCAACCGGCTGATCGGGCCGATTACCGTAGGAATGCCGCACAATGTTGGTGAGAGCTTCATCGACAGCTCGGGTGATCGACCTGCACTGCATTTCAGGGAATCCCAAAGTCTTGCTTAGTTGTTCCACCGCTCCGCGAACAACCGAGAGCCACTTAGGGTTGCTGTACAGCGCGAGCATTAGCACCAAGCCTCTTCGCCGCTCTGGCTTTCGGTCCCGCCCATCGCTTCCCGTTGGTAAGAAAAAGGCCTTCATACCTGTCAACGAACGTGCACTACGATGAGAGAAACGTCATCTGTAGCTTGCCCCGACCTCCAGGCAGCGACATCCTCGAGAATGCGTTCTTTCATTCGCTCGGCCGGAAAAGCCACTGCGTTTCTCACGATTTCTCGAACACCGTTGATACCGAGCATCTCACCCTGAGCATTAAAAACTTCGGTGATCCCGTCGGTATACAAGACAATGCGGTCATCTGGCTCGAGCGGTACCTCTTGGCTACCATCGCCACACACAGCATCGGGAAGCGCACCGAGAATCATGCTGCGGGACTCGAGCATGATGGGATTCTGTCCACGACGCGCCAGCATCGGTGGAGGATGGCCTGCACCAGCGAAAACCATACGGCGGCCCCGCGCGTCGATACGGGCCGCAGCCGCCGTGACAAACATGCCCGAGCCGGCGAGGTCTTCGATCAGGAAGCGGTTGAGCTCGCCAAACATATCGACAAGCGGCATGGCCGAACGCAGATGCGCAGTGGTCTCGGAGTAGATGCGGTTCGCAACTAAGGCTGAACCGATGCCGTGACCTGAAACGTCGCCGATGAGCAAGCCGACGTGCTCGTTATCCTGTAAGTTCACTAGTGCGAAGTCGCCCCCGATCGAATGTGCAGGATTGAAAAAAGAGTCGACGCTCACCTTGTCGCGGACTAAAGGCTTTGGTACAAGGCTGTTCTGGACACGCGCGGCAAGCCGTAGATCTTCCTCGATTTCCATCTGGCGTCGCTCAAGCCTCGCATTTGCGGAGCGGAGTTCCTCCGTGACACGCACCTGTTCTGAAATATCCGTGAACGTCGCGATTCCAAACTGTTTTCCGGAATTGTTAAGCGCCCGAGAGCTAATGATGACGGGCAGACGTCCGCCGCCCTTTCGGGGAAGAACAAAAGCATAGCGGTTGTGGCCGTCTCGAAACTTGACTTCGATCTGCTGCGCGACAAAATCCAATTCCTGCGGGGAATAGAACTGAGAAGGGTCAGATCCGATAAAGTCCTGCTTCAGAAGGCCGGTCATTTCAACAAAACGGGAGTTCGCAAACAGAATCCGTTGGTTTTCGTCGGTTATGACAACGCCCTCGTTGAGCTCTTCGAGGATGGCCTCCATGCTGGTGAGCCATTCGGGCTTATCCATTGCCACGGCTATGGGGGGCAGTGTCATGAATACGAGGCTTCCAGGGACGGGGTATCCAAGGGTTTCGCAACGAGGTGCTGAACAGCACTTCTATCGGAAAAGAACGAAGAAGGGTTTGCCCTATGAATGGGAGCCACGAGAGCCCGCTTCGCCTGACTCAGGAGCTGTCGTCTTGCGCGAAAGAGCCGCGCCTTGAATGTCCCAGCCGGAACACCAAGCAGTGCGCAAGCCTCTGGGCCCGGCAGTTCGTCGTAGTAAGTCATGGTAAACGCCTGTCGAAGCGCAGGTCTCATTTTTGCGAGCAGCCCGTTGACGAACTGCAAAGTCTCTCGTTCTGCGTAAACCATTTCGGGATCAGGTTCCGAGGATGAGATCGTTTCCATCCATCTGGCGTCGTCCGGGGTGCTGGTCTCCTGTGGGAGACTCCAGGATGATTTCCGCTTTCGCCGGATCATTAGAGCAGCGTTCAGTACGACGCGGGTGAACCAGGTCGTAAGAGCGGATCGGCCTTCAAAACTGCGCAAGTGGAGATGCCCCGACAGGAATGCATTTTGGACTGCATCTTCCGCGTCTTCTCTATTGCGCAAAATGGCATGGGCCATAGCAATGAATTTCGGGCGGAAGGATACAAACATCTCGTTGAAGGCTTCCATCCCCGGGACTTTCAATCGCGTCTCGACAAGGTTGTGGGACTCCTGCCTTCCCTGCTTGCAAGACGTCGACCGCGTGTCCCTTTTTCGTCCTCTGAAAACATGCAGAGGCTTGCTCACCGCAGCAGCTGAGTTGGTGCTCCCAGCAAAGCTCGCAGATCTGGATGCGTAGGTCATTGGCGACCCCCCTTATCTCCCTGCTCCATGAAGCAACTACGTGTCCAACGCAGGACCTTCGCCCCAAAATCAGTTATCTGTCTTGTTTTTAACAGAAAAAGTGACGCGTACCACAGACCGACATGAAGGAATTCCGGCCGCAAGCTATTCATGCCGCGTATTTTGACTATAACGTCGAAGTCGTGACTGGGTTGTGAGCGGTCGCACCGTGTGAGGACGCTGCAAAGAAAAGACCCCACCCAGACGGCAAACGTTAAAAGAAGACGCTGACTGCCGTTAAATGCTGAGATAGGGTTCGACGCGTCTCTGGAGCTTGAGTTTCAAATATTTACAATCGATGCAAAGGTGACCGGATCCAGGCTTGCGCCCCCCACGAGGAGCCCATCGATCTCCGGCTCGGCCATGAGACCCTTTGCGTTGTCAGGCTTGACACTGCCCCCGTAGAGAATACGGACGTTCCGCCCCGCTGCTGCTCCGAAATTGCTTTTCGCGCATTCGCGGATGAGCCGGTGGCTATCATTCGCGAACCGCGGCGAGGCGGTCTCTCCAGTGCCGATCGCCCAGACAGGTTCGTACGCAATTACGATTCCTGCGAACTGCGCTTCCGAGAGTGGTGCAATGCTGTGTGCAAATTGTTCGACGATCGCCGCGTCTGCGCTTTTCTTTTCGCGTTCGCCAAGACATACGATAGGGGTGATACCGACATCAAGAGCCTCCAAAGTTTTCTTCAACGCGCTCTCGTCGGTCTCGCCAAAATATTTACGTCGCTCGCTGTGTCCGACGATCACGTGCGTGCAGCCAGCCGCCCGGATCATCGAGCCGGACACTTCGCCGGTAAAAGCACCCTCCTTTGCCCAACACAGGTTCTGGGCGCCAATCTGTATTCTCGAGCCGCGGGCTGCGGCGACGGCACCTTCGAGGTCAAGAAATGACGGGCAGATCACGATCTCACGATGTTCAGAATACTCGACCTGTGGCCGAAAGCTCTCGAAGAAGGTCATTGTGCCGGCAGCTGCCCTGTGCATCTTCCAGTTTCCAGCAATCAGAGGCATCCGCATGTTAGAAACCTAAAATTGAGACGTCCATCCATGCTAATTAGAGGCCCCCGAGTCAGGCCATCGGCTCAAGCCATGCTTCGACAGAGGTCTTAGCTTTGAAAGTTTCGACACTGAACAATCTATTTCTGCAGCTTTGACCGCGCTGATGAAAGCCGATGAGCTGGCACCGGGAATTGCGTCAATAACTCCAGGCGCTCTTCGTTATAGCGAAATGCTCGTCAACCTTCTCCAGCGTGACCGTCGCATCAATAAAGCCCGCTTGCGACTCCTCACATCATCTTCCCCAAACCGCAATCGCCTTGCGTTGCATATCTTCAGCCTCCCAAGCACAGATCTCTCGGAAGGCATTTGCATTGCCATCAGACGGTCTTGCACATTTTCTTGTAATTTGCTGAAACAACATCACTTATTTTATAAGAAATAGTAGAATGGGTGAGGCAGTTAGCGAATTTAAAAAGCCAGCTTGACGCAGTCGTCAGAGCTTTGACGCATGTCTGCGACACCGCTTCCACGAGAGCATTGAATGTCTCACCTGAACTTAGTGCCCTAGTGTTGCCGCGAATGATCGATGACTGCACCGAACGCGCACCCGAGAACATTGCGACGACGGCTCAACATGACTGCACCGATCTCGGTCCGAACCTCGAAACTATCTCGGCCTTTGTACTTGGTTTTGCATTGTGCTCGAAAGCCACGCGGCAAACTGTTGTACGAAGTATTCCACGAGCGCGGGGATGTCGGCTTTCCTTTCGCGGAGACCTGGCATAAAAATCGGAAAAAAATATTCAGCCGGTAATACAGATCTTCGCGGAATTCATGGGCGCGAACCATTTGCTTCAGTTCTTGGGTCAATCGGGAGGTTGGAGACTCTGAAGCCTTGCGGGTGTTGCTCGTACGAGCGCCACCACGCCAAAAATCTTGATTCAGTTGGTCCAAATAAGCTCAAGAACCAATTTCGCCAGTCATTTTGAAAACGGTTCACACGTTCCCGATATATCCGGAATTCTCGCCTCCGTATCGTGAACTAGAGCGTCGCAATGTCTCGCGCAGCATCACAGTAATTGGAGAAGCCCGTGAGAAGTCCGAAGTTCTCAGTTGTCTCTAAGCAAGCGATAGGAGCAAGTAAGTGAACCCAGTAAGGATAATCGTTGTCGGTGGAGGCTTTGCCGCCGTAAAGTTTGCCAAGACTCTTCGTAGCAAGCTCCGCGCCTCGGAGTGCGACATTCTTCTCTTCAGCCGAGAAAACCACATGGTATTTCACCCGCTCCTCGCGGATGTAGCTGGAGCTTCGATCAATGCGGACGCAGCCGCTGCGCCTTTACGTCAAATGCTTCCCGGTATCGAGTGCCGCACGGAGCGAGTACAGAGGATAGACCTTCATTCTTCGGAGATTGAGTTTGACGATGGAACGGGTGCGCTATCCCGCGTGCACTATGACCACATTGTGATTGCGTGTGGCGCCGAGAGCAACTTGGGAATCATCCCCGGAATGACCGACCATGCGTTTGGCTTCAAGGTTATGCGCGATGCTATTGATCTTCGCCAGCATATCGTCCAGCAGATGGAGCATGCCGAGGCCGCTACTGACCCCGAGCGTCGGCGCTGGCACCTTAGCTTCATCATCGTGGGTGCCGGCTTCAGCGGTGTGGAAGTCGGTGGTGAAATCAATGAACTTGTCCGCAGCAGCACGCGCTTTTATCGAAATTTCCGCAAGGAAGATGTGGTGGTCACGTTGATTCATTCCCAGGACCAGATCCTGCCCGAGGTAGCGCCCAAGCTCCGCGAATTTGCCAGGAAAAAGATGGAGAAAGCCGGCGTCACGATTCTGCTGAATACCCGCGCGATTGCGGCAACGCATGAGGGTGTTCAGCTCGATAATGGACAGATGCTGAGGGGAGGCACGATCGCCTGCACCATCGGAACCGCGTCTTCTCACATTATTCAAACGCTCGACGTGCCGAAAGAGCGTGGCCGCATACGCACCACACCTGACATGCGAATTGACGGACAGACGAGCGCGTGGGCCATCGGCGATTGCGCTTATATTGTCAACGCTTTCGACAACAAGCTGTCAGCGACCACGGCCCAGTTCGCGGAACGCCAAGGCCGCCAGGCGGCCCTCAACCTTGTCCGAGTTCTCAAAGGCGAGCCCACACAACCTTTCCACTTCAAGGCGCTCGGCCAGCTCTGTTCCATTGGCGGCTATCAAGCCGTCGCCGAAATGCTTGGCATGCGAGTCTCGGGTTTCCTGGCCTGGTTCCTGTGGCGCGGCGTTTATCTCTTCAAGCTGCCAACATGGTCTCGCAGAATCAAAGTCGCCTTAGACTGGTTCTGGGACTTCATTTTTCCCCGCGATCTCGGCTTCTTGAACACGGACACCACCCAACAGGCTACTCACGCGTATTACCGCCCGGGCGATTTCATTCACCGTCAAGGCGAACCTGCGCGTGTCTTTAGCATCATTGAAGACGGCCAGGTAGAAGTTCTACAGAAAGATTCACAAACTTTGGAGACGAAGGTTATCGGCGTCTTGGGCAAGGGTGACTTCTTCGGCGAAGGTGCACTGTTAGGAAACCGTTCACACGAGACCAGCATCCGCGCTCGTTCGGCCGTCCATCTACGTCAAGTCGGCAGCGCCCTCTTCTCAGAACTTGCGGGTTCCTTCGCGCCGCTTCGCGACCAACTCGTACAAGCCGTCACACGCCGCTCCGGCGATTTTTGGCGTCGCTTACCGATCAGCAAGTCCATCCTGGAAGGAGAGTCTCTCGCGTCCCTGCTCGATCCGCTTCCCGCTCAGCTCCTTAGTAAAGACGCTAAGTACGCAGACGCGATAAAGGCTCTCAATGAAAGTGCCAGCGGTCATCTTTTGGTCGTCGACGAAAAACAGCGCTTGTGGGGAACTCTGGATCGTGGTGACCTGTATCAAATTATCGCCCGCGTCGCGGCAGATGGACGCGAAGATTTCAGTGAGCGTAGGCTAGCTCACCTTCTCCCCGCGAATCCTGTATATGTAGCTCTCGAAGATTCGCCTCTTGTCGCATCCGCCACCATGCTCGATCACGGCATCTCCTGGTTGCCCGTCGTCAAAAGCAAAGATGATCCTCGCCCCGTGGGGCGCCTCCGAGGCGATAGGATAACCAGCCGCCTGATCGAAAAAATGGCACAAGTAGAGGCGGCTAAAGTCCGAGCGGCGAGCTGAACTGCTGGCGGCCGAATTAGATATCCCGATGATCGAACTCGCTCCTTCTATTCTCTCTGCTGACTTCGCACGGCTCGGCGCAGACGCGCAAGCCGCAGTTGACGGCGGAGCTACCCTTCTCCACGTCGACATCATGGATGGTCACTTCGTCCCCAATCTGACAATTGGACCCCCAGTGGTCGCCTCGCTGCGCAAAGTCTGCCGCGTCCCGTTCGATTGCCATTTGATGATCGAACGCCCCGACGAGTTCATCCCGGCGTTTGCCGAGGCTGGCGTCAATTGGATCTCCGTGCATCAAGAAGCCTGCGTCCATCTGGATCGCACGCTCCGTCTAATCGCCTCCCATGGATGCAAAGCCGGCGTAGTAATCAATCCTGCCACCCCAGTCCACAGCCTTGATGAGGTCCTTCCTCTCGTTCATCACGTGCTTGTCATGAGCGTGAATCCCGGCTTTGGCGGTCAATCCTTCATCCAGTCTTCCCTTAAGAAAATCGAGTCGCTTTCGAAAATCCGGGAGTCTCGCGGTCTGCAATTTCGTATTGAAGTGGACGGCGGCGTCCACTACGACAGCGTAGCGGACATAGTGCGCGCTGGCGCCGAGATCTTGGTCGCAGGTAGTGCCATATTCGAGTACGGCAATCCCCGGGAAAGCGCAAGGCAACTCCTGAAATCCGCGCTCGACGCCGCGAATCAAATCGTTCAAGATGCTCGGCTTTAGCGACCAGCGTTTCCTGTAATCGTCGCAGAGGTTAGCTGTGCCCCAGTTTGTTGTCAGACTTCGCCGCAAAAGCAACTCACCTGCTCTCTTATGCCGTAGGCTCCTTCTCCGGCCACAGAATTGCTAGAAGAAGGGCCACTCCAATCCCGATGGATACTTCCGCGAACCGATGGAAGGCAATCTGCCCTGCGGGACCTGTCCGGGGGATCAACAGCACAGTCGCGAGGGTGATACCTCCAAATCTATAGGCACTTCGATCGGCATGGAAGATGGGGCTGAGCAGCCCCAGAAGGAGCACACTTGCGCCAAATACCAGCAAGCGCGCACCGAAGTAACTCGCCATAATCGCGCCTAGGATCGCTCCTAGCAACGTTCCAAGGAACCGCTGCCAGGAAACCGCCAGGGCTGCGCCCCACGACGACTGCGTAATCACCAGGGTTGTAAGTGCCGCCCAGTATGTTTCTGGCAGGCGAAATAACCGCGCTGTCAGCACCGAGACAACGGCCGCCACGGCGGTCCGCACGGAATGAACGACAACCGGCCACTCCTTCCATTGGACTCGATCGCTCGTCACTCTCGCTCACCACCCGCGACGCTCTGTGGAAGCGCAAAGATACCCGACTTCAGATGGGGTGCCATTCTAAGGCGAACCAACTTCTGCTCTTACGGAAGTCCGGAATCCGGGATGGAATTCTCTAGCCCACAAGCCGCGGCGCCCATTAATCCAGCCGGTGTCACCACAACGTGGAGCGGGATGCGCCCCATCAGTTCCGCAAGACGCCCTTTACTTTTGAAACGTTGAAAAAAGGCAGGCTCCTTCATCAATCGCAGAGTATGCAGAGCCACTCCCCCTGCTAAGTAGACGCCACCCGTGGCCAGGAACTTCAACGCAAGATTGCCAGCTTCGCCGGCCAGGATCGAAAGAAACAGGTCGATCGTTGCACTGCACAACCTGCTGGGACTCGCAGGATCGAGGGCCTGATCAATAATCACGATTGACGCGTCGCTTTGGGAATCGATCAGTTTGGCGACTTCCGGTCTTTCCGGCACGTGCTCGACGTCACGAAGATACCTATAGAGCTGCGGAATCCCAATTCCCGAACAGACGTGCTCGAAGCTCACATGATCGAACACCGTGAACATGTATTCGAGCAAACGCACTTGCCGCGTGTCGGTAGGCGCGAAATCGGAATGACCGCCCTCGGAACTGTGAGCCAGGTAGGTAGATCCGTCCCAGGTCAAAAAGGACTCTCCCAGCCCAGTGCCTGGTGCGATCACGGCAACGGCCCCTCCGGGAACTGCTTCTCCGGCGTTAATTGTGGTCAGATCGCTTGGCCTCAGGATGGGGATCGCACGGGCGATTGCCTCCAAATCGTTGATGAGATGGACCGAATTGCGATTCAGGTTCAGTTCCTGTGCCAGCGAAAGCTCTTCGATCACCCAAGGCAAATTGGTCGTCTTCACCCGGCCGTTAATCACCGGCCCGGCCACCGCAAAGCAGGCTCGATCGACAGGCCGTTTCGCCTTTGCCAAAAACTCTTTGACCATCGTTTGCAAGCTCGGATAATCCGCGCTGTGGATCTTCGTTTGCTCGAGCGGCGAATGAGGGCCGGCTTCGTTCGAGAAGATCGCCAAGTCGGTCTTCGTGCCGCCAATGTCTCCGGCAATCAACATGGCTGGCTCACCGAGTTTGCTTCGTTTCCGCTTTGGCTAAATGCTCGCTGTTCGGCTTGGAACCGCTGAGTCCGTAGAACATGATGTACAAGTAACAAAGGACGGGGAGAATAAAAGCGTGATGAATCCCGACGTGATCTGCTATGACGCCCTGGATCACCGGCAGGATTGCGCCGCCTACGATAGCCATATTCAGGAGGCCGGAGCCGCTGCCCGTGAGAGGGCCGAGCTCTGCTACACTCAGGCTGAAGATCGTGGGAAACATGATCGAGTTGAAGAGCCCGACGGCGAGAATGCTCCACATCGCGGTGTGCCCCCCGGTAAGCATCGAAGCACCAACCAGCGCCGCTGCTACAACAGCGCATAGAGCCAGGAGCTGGCCGGCCTTGAAACGCCGCAGAAGTCCGGCCCCGAGAAAGCGTCCGATCATGGAGCCAGCCCAGTAAAACGAGACAAAACCTGCCGCGCTCCTGACAGATAGGCCAGCGATCTCGGGCAAGGTGAAATAGTTAACTAGAAAGCTTCCAATAGAGACCTCTGCACCCACATAAGCGAAGATTCCAATCGCGCCCAGAACCAGATTGGAGTGCTTCCAGATCGAATCGTTTACCTTCTCGCCGAGACGAGACTCCTCCGTTTCAACTTTTGGCAGCGTGAACAGGCCGATCAAAATCGCCAGCAACACGAGAGCGACGCTGATCACCGTATAAGGCATCTTGACCGAGGCTGCTTGCTGAACGCGGTAGCCATGCAGGGCCTGCGGCGCGAGCTGCCGCAACTGTTCGATGGCCAGCGGAGCCGCGCTGAGGATCAGCAGGCCCCCGACCTTTGGAGCGAGCGTGGTCCCAAGCGAGTTGAAAGCTTGCGTCAAATCCAGACGGCTTGACGCCGTTTCGGGCTTGCCTAACAAATCCACATAAGGATTAGCCGCGACCTGAAGACCAGTGATACCGGCAGCGAGAACGAGCAGCGCAGTCAGGAACATTGGGTAGGAAACAGCCGACGCAGCAGGCACGAACAGGAATGCTCCGACGGCCATGGTTAGCAGCCCGACCACCATGGTCCGCTGGTAGCCGATCGTATTCACGATTTTCGACCACGGCACAGAGAACAGGAAATATGCGGAGAAGAAGGCAAACTGGACGAGCATGACCTGCGCGTAGCTCAGGTCAAATATAGACTTCAAGTGGGGCACAAGAATG
>Ga0182032_10000088_pt1 | contig 32407 bp, 33 predicted proteins | sample tim00Cox00000000_FD_125970 | JGI IMG/M metagenome (GOLD analysis project Ga0182032, IMG submission 125970) | Lab enrichment of tropical soil microbial communities from Luquillo Experimental Forest, Puerto Rico - timezero.00C.oxic.00.000.000 | ecosystem: Environmental > Terrestrial > Soil >... | reverse complement strand
TGTGCCAGATGTCCATCGCGCGGAAGTGAGAGCGCGGCGACTCCTTCCAACCGACGCCGTGCAGGATGGCAAGCTTGCCGTCATCCCAAAACTGCTTGATCGGCGCCATGTAATGCGGGATGCCGTAGTCCTTGTCGAGGTGCATGATCTGGTTGTCGGGGATCCCGACCGCCTTCCGGTTGTCACGGTACAGCGGATTATTGTACGGGATCACCGTATTGATGTAATCGTTACCACCCGTCAATTGCAGAACAACAATGACGGGGTCTTTCTTTGCTTCCTGTGTTGCTGGCATTTCGCCTTCCTCCTGATCTGTGTGTTCCTAGGTTATCCGAATTGATACTCTCTGGTGGCGACGATCAGCTGCAGCATTTCTGCGGCGTGCTGATCCGCGATCTTTGCATTCGAGTCGCTGTCCCAGGTAACCTGACCCCATTCTTTTGCCTGCGAAAGCAACTCTTGCTTAGTATCGGCACCAACCTCGACCGGTCCGATCTGGTCCAGGCAGCCATCGACGAGCTGTTCGGGGCTCAACGAACCATGCGTCTTCAGCCTACTGATGATCGTTTGGACGCCGGGCAGCGAGGTGTCGCCGACTTTCTCCGCGACAAAATTGACGCGCGCCATCAGCGAACCGCTGTTGATCCACTCCTTCCCAGTGTGCCAGCCTTCGACGGAGGGCGGGTTGAGCAGATCCTGGCCCATATAGGTGGGCTGCATCGACAACTCGCCAATGCCTGGCTTCGGGAGCTCATGGCCGCCGACGAGCCGCAACGTGCTGACCACGACCTCGGCAGGCGACTTCATGTGCTTGAAGCGAGCGTTCTTGAAGAAGTCCGAATTGAATAGCGTGCGCAGCACGGGCTTCATATCGAATTTCGCGTCGCGGAAGACCCCGACCAACGTATCGATCGCCTTCTGGTCTTGCGGCGGCTCGATCGGCCAAGCGGGCACCTGGGGCTCGTCGGCAACAAAGAAATTGTACAGGTGCCGGCAGATGAACTTGCCACAAGCCGGCTGCTGCACGACGATGTCGATGATGTCTTCGCCGTTGAACCGGCCCTTGTGCCCGAGGAACACCTTCTCGCCGTCGTCGTGATCTTCGGGGCGATACTCGAACTTCCATGGGAACCGGCCGTAAGGCGCGCGCGGGATCTTGGTCTCGAAAGTCCAGCCCGTGAAGGCCCGCGAGCATTCACGGACGTCCGTCTCGGTATAGTTGCCGGCGCCAAGGCTGAACAGCTCGAGCAATTCGCGGCCCCAATTTTCATTTACCGCGGTGCCGTGATTCTGCTGATTATCCAGCCAGAAGATCATTGTTGGATTCTTGGCAACGTCAAGTAAAAGATCGCGGTAATTGCCCATGCCTTTGTCACGGAACAGATTGATCTGTTCCAGTAGCTGGTCGTAATTATCGACTTTTGAATTGCCCGTGGCAAAGACATGGTGCCAGAACAGCGCCATCTTTTCTTCCAACGGTCGCTCGGTGTTTACTAAGTAGTACATCCAATTGACGTTGCCCATCGGCGGTTGTCCACCCGGCAGCAGCGACGCCGGCTGATAGCGGAGCAACGTATAAGCGTCGACCGGCGGCTGCGTCTCGGGGTGCAACAACTCTTCGACCGTGGCCTCGTAGCCCTTGGCCACGCGCGCCTCAAGTTCGTCGCGGCCTGCTCCGAAGCCCGCACGCCGCATCAGATGCGCCATCAGAGCGATGTCGTCTTGATATGCCATACCCGGGTCTCCTCCTGATCCAAATCAATCTCGGATTGCTACTGTCACGCGTCGCGTCCTTTGGGCACGCCGGTCGAACCTCAGACATCGTCCCGGCGCGCACCGACCCCCCTAGGGGGGTCGGTGCAGGCGAAACCTGCTTCTTAGAACGATTGTATCCTAGGCCGGGGGACTGTCAAGCGGGGCGCGAAGGCGTCCAATATCGACGCGTGGCGCGATCAGCAACTTTCGGGGCGCACTCGGATGATAACGTCGACCCGACAAATCTCCGTGCCGAGGGGCGGTAGCGGCAGCTCGCTCACTACCACGTCTTGCCCCGGGATGTCCTGCAACTTGCTTGTTGCTTCGCAAAAGAAGTGATGGTGATCGTTGGTGTTGGTGTCGAAGTAAGAACGGCCCGGCTCGACCACAACTTCGCGCAGCAGCCCAGCCTCGGTAAACTGGTGCAAGGTGTTGTAGACCGTGGCGAGTGATACCCGGATTTCCGCGGCCACTGCCTCGCCGTGCAATTGCTCGGCGGTAATATGACGGTCTCCATTTTCGAGGAGCAGTCGGGCCAAGGCAACCCGCTGCCGCGTCGGCCGAAGGCCCACCGACCGCAGCCGCGCCAAGGCGATCATTGAGGGCGACGTCGTCATCATGCGACAGATATAATCAGGTTACCGGCGAAAATAAACAACCCTTTCGCGATTCGGCATCGCTTAATCCCCGGTCTGCAAGCGCTCAACCAACTTACGCACGGTCGGTACGTAGCCGTTTGCATAGAAGGGATCCGAAGCAAAGCGATAGGCGTTGTGCCCCGCGAACATCAGCTGATACTCGACGTCGTCGGAATGGCGGATTGCCTGGAGTGTCTTTTGGATGCAGAAGCTACGCGGATCTGCTTTCTTTCCAGTGGTACGCGCTTCGTTCTGCGCCCAGTTTGAAAACTGGCACGCGCTGAGGCAGCCCATGCACCCGATCTGATCGGTACGGATCTCAAGCGCCTTGTGCGAGGTCACGAAGATCAAGGTCGAATCGGGCGTACGCAAAGCTTCGGTGAACCCCGCCGCAACCCAGCCCTCGGCCGACTTCTTGTCGTGGACCGTCAGAAAGACGGTGCGGCCGCGGGCACCCACGCTGAACGGGGCCACATGTTCGCCAACCGGCTCGACCGTGTAGGCGACCTGATGTTCAGAACGCTCTTGCAGCTCGTTTAGAAAGCCGTTGCGCACCGCTGAGGAGTAGAAGCCCGTGGGACTGAAGCGATTTAAGTAGACATCACCTTCGCTCAAAGTGAGAAGCTTACGCTTCCATGTCTCGGAAATCGGGCTCTCCTGGGTCACGAGGGGCCGGGTGCCGAATTGGAAAGCAACCGGGCCGAGTTCGGGATCGTCGATCCAGTCGATCCACTCGCGGAGATACCACAGTCCGCCGGCCATAAAGATCGGTGTCGTCGCAAGACCAAAATCGACCATCAGATTGCGCAGCTCGCGGACGCGGGGGTACGGTGGTTCGGGGTGTTGGGGATCTTCACTGTTGGAAAGCCCGTTATGGCCCCCGGCAAGCCACGGGTCTTCATAGACAACACCGCCAAGCCACTCGCAAAACTTATGATAGGCCCGTTTCCACAATGCGCGGAAAGCGCGGGCGGACGACACGATCGGGTAGTAATGCACCCCATATCGCGTGCAGATTTCGGCGATCTTGTAGGGCATCCCTGCGCCACAGGTGACGCCGTTGATTAACCCCTTGGCTCCTTCCAGCACCCCGTGGAGTACGCGTTCGGCTGCCGCCATCTCCCACAGTACATTCATGTGGATGCGGCCTTCGCCGTTGGAGCGCTCGTGGGCAACCCGTGCCTGCTGTATCCCACCGGCAATAGCATAGGCGACAAGTTCCTCGTGTCGCTCGCGTCGCGTCCGTCCATGGTAGATCTGCGGGACCGGCTGTCCGGACTCGGTGTAGCTGTCGGCGTTGACCCCGGAGAAAGTGCCGACGCTGCCGGTGGCGGCCCACGCTCCGGAGCTTTCGCCATTCGACACCGAGATGCCCTTGCCACCCTCGACAAGCGGGAGCACTTCACGTCCGGAAATCACGACGGGATTGAGCGATTTCACCGGGCTGCTCCTTGCCGCAGCATTCCTACCGGGCTCAACTCGGCCGCCCTAGGTTCTCGAATAGCCTCCGCGGCGCGAATAATATGGGGAACATCCGAGAACACGGAAGTGACCCCCCACCCGAACAGCGCCTGTGCCCGGGTGGAATCATTAACCGTGTAGGCGAGCACGGCATATCCCGCTTCGCGGATCTCAGCCACAAGGGCCGGGTACAGGCGGCGGTGATCGGCATGGATCGTCGCGCAGCCGACCCTCTCGGCCCGAACACGCCAATTGCCCGGCACACCACGAAACAATAGGCCTCGGGCGATCGCGGGGGCGCACGCCTGCACTGCTGAGAGAGCGTCTTGGAGGAAGCTCGAAATCAGCGGCGTGGGGAGGTCAGGAGGCCACATCCGCGAGAGCAGTGCGGCGGTTGCCGCACCGGTTTCGGCAGCCCGGCCGCGAGCGGCCTTTAACTCGATGTTTGCGCCGATGCCCAGCTCACCCAGAACCCTGACAGCTTCCACCAGAGTGGGCACGCGCTCCTCACGGTAATCATCTCCGAATCGGTGTCGAGCGTCGAATCGGCGAACCGTGGCCAGAGGCATCAGGGCGGCCTTGCCCCAACCGTTAGTTGTACGCTCCAGACGCTCATCATGGAGCAGGATAAGGTGGCCGTCCGCGGTGAGGCGGACGTCGAACTCGACCCAGTGACAACCGAGTTCCTTTGCTTTGCGCAATCCGGCAAGAGTGTTTTCCGGTGCGCATTCGGCGGCGCCGCGATGGCCGATCACCGGGGGAAGGACCTTTTCAAAATAAGCCCTCTGTGACGGCCCTTCGATGGCAGGGTTCGTGCGTGCGACCAGATCCAACGCATCACCCGCGGGAACTGCGGCGCCGTCCCGCCCGGCACGTCCTATCGTCAGGGTATCGCCTTTGCCTGCTCCTGCCGCCTCCCGCCGAGATCCTCCCCGGTCTGCTGATCGACCTGACGCATGCTGAGCTTGACTTTGCCGCGGTCGTCGAAGCCGAGCACCTTGACCTTGACCGCATCGCCCATCTTGACCACGTCAGCGACCTTGCCGACGCGATGCGGCGCAAGCTCACTGATATGCACAAGCCCATCGCGCGATCCGAGAAAGTTTACAAACGCACCGAAGTCGACAACTTTAACGACTTTCCCGGAGTAGATTAAGCCCACTTCGGGCTCGGCGACGATGCCGCGGATCCAATCTATCGCGGCCCTGGCCGCATCGCCGTCGACGGCGGCGACCTTGACGGTGCCGTCGTCATCAATGTCGATCTTGGCCCCGGTCGTCTCGGTGATCTCGCGGATGACTTTGCCGCCCGAGCCGATCACCTCGCGGATCTTCTCCTTGGGAATGCTGAAAGTCGTAATGCGGGGTGCATTCTCGCTGACCGTGTCGCGCGCGCTGGTCAGCGCCTTGGCCATTTCGCGGAGGATATGAAGTCGGCCTTCGCGCGCCTGGTTCAGAGTAATCTGCATGATCTCCTCAGTGATCGAGGTGATCTTGATGTCCATCTGCAACGCGGTGACGCCCCTCTCGGTGCCTGCGACTTTGAAGTCCATGTCACCGAGATGATCCTCGTCGCCAAGAATGTCCGACAACACGGCGACCCCTTCCGGCTCCTTGATCAGGCCCATGGCGATCCCGGCGACCGAACGGGGCAGCGGCACGCCGGCATCCATCAGAGCGAGCGAGGCGCCGCAAACCGAGGCCATCGACGAGGACCCGTTCGACTCGGTGATCTCGGACACAACGCGAATGGTGTAGGGAAAGCTGTCCTTCGGTGGCAGCAATGGACGAATTGCCCGCCAGGCGAGCTTGCCGTGCCCCACCTCGCGCCGGTTCGGCGAACCCAACCGCCCCGCTTCGCCGGTCGAATACGGCGGGAAGTTATAGTGAAGCATGAAATTTTCGCGATACTCCCCCTCGAGCGCGTCGATGATCTGTTCGTCCTGACCGGTCCCGAGCGTCGCCACCGCGAGCGCCTGCGTCTCGCCTCGGGTGAACAATGCCGAGCCATGCGCGCGACGAAGGACGCCGACCTCGCACGAAATCGGTCGAACAGTGCGGGTGTCGCGGCCATCGATCCGCAATCCCGCCCGCAAAACCGCGCTGCGGACGATCTCCTTCTCGACATCCTTAAAGAGCCTCAAGGCGGTCGCGCGCTCAGCCTCATCATAGAACAGCTCGGCCGCCTGGGCTTTCGCCGCATCGAGCCGGTTGCTGCGATCCTGTTTGCCTTGCTCGCGATAGGCGGCCTCGATCAGCGGACCGATCGTTTCGCGCAGCCGTGCTTCGATCGCGCCGAGTTCGGGCGGCGGGGGCGGCACGTTCCACGGCTCGCGTGCGGAAGTCTCGGCGAGTTCGATGATTGCTTGGATAACCGGCTGAAACTCGCGATGGCCAAAGACCACCGCCCCGAGCATGACTTCCTCGGACAGTTCTTTCGCCTCGGATTCGACCATCAGCACACCATCGGCAGTGCCGGCGACGACCACATCAAGCAGCGAGCGAGGCATCTCGCCCAGTGTCGGGTTCAAAACGTAGTTTCCGTCTATATACCCGACGCGCGCGCCGCCGACGGGTCCCAAAAAAGGTATCCCTGAGATCGTCAGAGCCGCTGAGGCGCCGATCATCGACACGATGTCGGGATCGTTTTCGAGATCATGGCTCAGAACCGTACAGATGATTTGGGTTTCATTGACAAATCCGGGAACAAAGAGCGGTCGCAACGGCCGGTCGATCAGCCGCGAAACCAGTGTCTCCTTCTCCGAAGGGCGTCCTTCGCGCTTGAAGAAGCCACCCGGGATCTTGCCGGCGGCAAAGGTTTTCTCCTGATAGTTGACTGTCAAGGGAAAGAAGTCTTGACCTGACTTGGCGGACTTCATCGCGACCGCGGTACACAACACGGTCGTCTCGCCATAGGTGGCGAGGACCGCACCATCGGCCTGGCGCGCGAGCCTCCCCGTCTCTAAGACGAGAGGGCGGCCGCCCCATACTAACTCCTTACGATAAACCTGGAACATTCGAAGTCCTTTGCGAAAAAGCCGGGTGCCTGCATGATCTTGGCGACCCGGGTTAGGCGTGCATCAAGCGCGCTGGCAGCAGTCCGCTCGCCCGCTTTGGGGTTGTCGACGCACAGGGGATGCTGGGTCTCGTCGAGTTCGGACGGCGGGGCAGGCGGCCGCATGTGCGCAAAGTATCAATGGAGGATGTAAATCAAGTGTCAGCGGCGAAGTCCGAGACGTCCGATTAAGTTCTCATAGCGCATGGCGCTCGAGTCCTTGAGATAGTCCAGCAAGCGGCGCCGCTGGCCGACCATCACAAGCAATCCGCGCCGTGAATGGAAGTCCTTCTTATGCGTCGCCAAGTGATCTGTAAGGTTGCGGATGCGCTCGCTCAAGATCGCCACTTGAACCTCAGGCGACCCGGTGTCACCCTCTTTGGTTGCGTATTCGGTTATGAGCGCCTGTTTGCGCTCGACGGTGATGGACACCGATCTCATCCTCTCAACGATTGATGACCCGCGCCGGTCGGACACCGCCGTTTTCGACCCTAGCGAGCGCGATTACCGCCCGATCATGCCAAACGCTTACGACCGTACCGTCGACGTACCGGGCGACGTTTGCCCTGCCGTCGGCGTTGTGCGGCGTCACTTTCTGCCCGCAACGCAATCGAGCTGCTTCGGCCGCCGTCAAGGCCAACGCCGGAATACCATCTAGCGGGGTCTCAATTGGCAGTAGGGATTCCGAAGCAGGGCGACTATGCAGATGCTCGATTGCGGAATCCAGCGAAATCGCTTGCTCTATGGTGAAACGCCCAACCGAAAGACGACGCAATTCGGCAACATGGGCAAACGTTCCTAGGGCCGCACCGAGGTCGCGGGCAAGCGCGCGGATGTAGGTTCCCGTGCCGACGATGGCCTCGCAATCGGCATGATCGCGATCCGGGAGAGCAATCAGCCGTAGTGCGGTGACCTGCACCGCCCGCGCCCTGAGAGCCGGCGGTGCCGCCGCGCGCGCGAGTTCGTAGGAGCGACGCCCGTCGACCCTGATCGCCGAGTAAGGCGGCGGTGATTGTAGGATCGTCCCGGTAAAGCGGGGCAGAACTTCTTCAATCGTCGCCCGGGTGGGCCGCGACGCGCATTCTGCAACAATCCCGCCTTCTCGGTCGTCCGTGGTACGAGCAACACCCCATCGGATGCGGAAGCGATAGCATTTTTGGCCGTTCATCGCGTATGCAGCGGTTTTGGTCGCTTCACCTAAAGCTATCGGCAGCACGCCCGTTGCAAGGGGGTCGAGCGTGCCTGCATGTCCTGTCTTGGTTCTGGTGAGGCGACGGACCGTTCCAACGACCCGATTCGAACTGACCCCTCGAGGCTTGTCGATGACGAGCCATCCGTGCGGCGCGCCATCACCCTGCATCGTCACCGTTCTTGGTTCGCGTGGCGTTACCGCGGAGATCGCGTTCGACTTCGGGTTGCGCGAGGAGCGCGGCGATCCGGTCTGCCTGATCAAACGAAACGTCCAACTCGAATATCAGGTTCGGCGTATAACGTAGCGCCACCTCGCGGGCGACGAGCCGCTTTAAGAATGCCGAACTGCGCTTCAGTCCGGCGACGATTTCGGCCGCGCTCGCACCCCCAAGAGGCATTACGAACACAGTCGCGTTGCGCAAGTCGGCCCCTAATCTCACTTCAGTAACGGCAACACTGGCATCCCGCAGAGCGGGGTCACGGCAGTGGCCTCGGCGCAGAATCCCAGAGAGTGCATGTCTCAGTTCTTCCCCGACCCGAAGCCGTCGTTGACCGGCACCACGCTCCGGCTTGATCTCGCCCGAGAATTGCCGCCATTTTCTGTCCATGAGCCGACGGCGCTATAGTGATCGTGCAACTTCTTCCATCTCGAAGCATTCGATCACATCGCCGGCTTGGATATCTTGGTAATTCTCGAAAGCCATGCCGCACTCATAGCCCTGATTGACCTCGCGAACCTCGTCCTTGAAGCGCTTTAAAGTCTTGAGCGTGCCTTCATGGATGACGACGTTGTCGCGCAACAGACGCACCTTGGCACCACGGCGCACGGCGCCTTCGGTGACCATACAGCCCGCGACCTTTCCGACTTTGGTGATGTTGAAGATATCGCGGATCGAGGCGTTGCCGAGGAAACGCTCACGTAGAGTCGGGGCGAGTAGGCCCGATAGGGCGCCTCGCATGTCTTCGATCAAGTCATAGATGATCGAATAATAGCGGATCTCGACACCATCGCGCCTTGCGAGATCGCGCGCTTGTGGGTTGGCGCGGACATTGAAACCGATGATCACCGCGGCTGATGCCTTAGCCAAGATCACGTCGCTTTCGTTGATCCCGCCAACCGCCGAGTGTAGCACCCGAACCGACACTTCGTCGGTCGACAGCTTTTCGAGCGAGCCGACAATCGCTTCAAGGGAACCTTGCACATCCGACTTGACGACGACTGGCAGTTCCTTGGCGACGCCGGCTGCGATTTGCGAAAACATCTGCTCGAGCGTACCGCGCGCGCCTGAGGCGGCGATCGCGTTGCGCCGGCGCCGCTGGCGAAAGTCAGCGATGTCCCGGGCGCGGCCCTCGTTCTCAGCGACCACGAAATCGTCGCCGGCAAGCGGCGTTCCGTTAAGACCCAATACTTCGATAGGTGTCGACGGGCCTGCCTCTCGTTGGTTTTGGCCTCGATCATCGACGAGCGCACGTACTCGGCCCCATTCGCTGCCAGCGACAAAGATGTCGCCAACCCGCAATGTCCCACGTCGGATCAGCACCGTCGCGACGGCACCGCGACCTCGCTCGAGTTTGGCCTCAAGCACGACTCCTTCCGCAGGGCGTTTAGGGTTCGCCACTAGATCGAGAAGCTCGGCTTGCAGCAGGATCGCTTCTTCGAGCCTGTCAAGATTGGTTTTTTCCAACGCTGAGACTTCTACGTCGAGGACCTCCCCGCCAAGCTGCTCGACTACAATCTCGTGTTGCAAGAGCTCCTGCCGGACTCGCTCGGGTCTAGCGTCGGCTTTGTCGATCTTATTGATTGCGACGATGATGGGCACTTGCGCCGCTCTGGCGTGGCGGATCGCCTCGACCGTTTGCTCCATGATGCCGTCATCGGCCGCCACGACAAGCACCACGATGTCGGTGACATTGGCACCGCGCGCGCGCATCGCGGTAAAGGCTTGATGCCCCGGTGTGTCGATAAAAGTAATTTTCTTGCCGCTTTTCAGGCTGACCCGATAGGCGCCGATGTGTTGGGTGATGCCACCAGCTTCGCCAGCCGCGACATCGGTCTCGCGTAAAGCGTCGAGGAGCGAAGTTTTCCCGTGGTCCACGTGACCCATGACCGTGACCACCGGCGCTCGGGGCTCGAGCGTCTCGGGAAGATCCTCTTCCCCGCGTAGCCCCATCTCGACATCCGCTTCGGAGACCCGCCGTAAGCGGTGTCCGAACTCGGTTATGATCAGTTCGGCGGTGTCAGCGTCAATGGTCTGATTAATTGTCGCCATAACTCCCATGCGCATCAGTGCCTTGATCACGTCGGCACCGCGCTCGGCCATACGGTTTGCTACCTCCTGGACAGTAATCGCCTCTGGAACAACCACTTCGCGTACGACCTTGATCTGCTCCGACTCGCCCTGATGCAGCCGCTGCCGCTCGCGCTCCCTGGCGCGGCGGACTGAAGCCAGGCTGCGCATTCGCTCTCCTTCTTCGTCGGCGAGCGCGCGGGTGACCGTGATTTTTCCAGCCCGACGGCGCATCTCATCGCGACGAGCCGGCGCAACTGGTTTTTTGGCCTCCGCCCGGGTCCCCCGCCGCGGTGCTGTCGAGGGTTCTTCCTCTTCCTCCTCTAGGGGAACGCTGACCTTGCCTGCTGCGGCGAGCGCCGCTACTTTCGCGGCAGCTGCCTTGCCGGCCCGTTCAGCGACCTCCCGCCGTGACTCTTCGTCTTTGCGTCGTTGTGCCTCTTGTTCGGATCGCTGGCGAGTTTCCTCTTCGGTACGCCGCCGCCTCTCTTCCTCGTCCGCTTTTCTGCCCGCTGCCTCTTCTGCCCGGCGATGGGCCTCTTGTGCGGCCTGCTCTTCTGCTTGGCGCCGCCGGTCGGCCTCAGCGAGAGCGGCACGTCGGCGCGCTTCTTCGTCAGCTTTACGAGCATCGTGCACCGCACGAACCCGCCCCGCCTTTTCTTCCGCGGTTAGCGCGCGGGGGATTGTAATGGGTGGGTGTGTTGGCTCCTGTATTGCGGGTCGCGCCGGCGCTTGGTCCAATAGCACGACGGGCGAGGGCTCGGCTCGACCGGCTTCGAGTGCCGGCCCTATAGTGCGCTTCCTGCGGACTTCGACCGTGACTGTCTTTGAACGCCCGTGCGAGAAGCTCTGACGTACCTGTCCCATGCCCACACTTTTGCGGAGCTCCAGCCTGCCGCCGTTGCGGGCGAGGGTCAGGGGCCGCTTCTGTTCTTGCTCATTCACGTCGCTCATCTGGATTCAATACCACCATGTTGCCACGCCGGTCGCCCGGAGGCGAGTTCCGCTCTATCAATCACCGCAGCGAGGCGAAATCCGGTAATCTTTTCCGCAGCGGTGATCAGTCGGCCGGTCAGCCCGCTATCCCCGATAGCTATATTTACCACATGATCACGACCAAAGATCGCGCCCATCTCTGTCGCGGTAAGCACGATCGCGATTGGCAGACCGCGCCCTAAGGCGCAGATCCTTCGGCGCCCGCCCCCCGCCCCGTCGAGCGCGAGGAAGAGTACGCCGACCTTCCCCATTCGCACGGCTTCGCGTGCCTTCTCGAAGCCGGCAACTGCGAGACCAGCCCGGCGGGCGAGGCCGATCATCTCGCAGCAACGCTGCACCAGCAAGGCCTCAATGCGGTCTGCAAGCCCTGGCGGCGTCATTATGGCCCGGTGTGCGGAACGGGCAAAGAGCCGTCGCGAGATCGCCCTCTCGAGGATATCGCGGCGCGGAGTTAGCCACAAACCTCGTCCGGGCAGACGAGAAGCCAAGTCGGCGACAAGCTCATCGTTCGGCCCGACGACGAAGCGCAGCAGGCTTGACCGATCGTGAAGCTCGCCTGTGACAATGCACCGCCGCTGCGACTTGGGAGCGCTCACTCTGGCTCCGCTGAACGGTTCTAATGCTGGTCTAATCACTCGTGACCGCTACTCCTGTTCGGGTTTGGTGGACTCTACAGGTTCATCTGCGTACCAGTGTGCTCGCGCTTGCATAATCAGAGCATTCGCCTCCTCTAATTCGAGATTGACACCAACCTTGTCGGACCCCGCGAGAAGCTCGACGAGCTCATCCCCGGCAAGGCCGGCGAAATCATCGAGGCTCGTTATTTTGTTCTCGCCAAGCGCGACGAGCATGCCGGGGGTCAACCTTCCGAGCTCGACGAGCTCGTCGCTGACGCCGAGTTCTCGGCGCTGCTGCTCATACTGGCGATCCCTCTGTTCGAGCGAGCTGCGTGCTCGCTCCTGCAGTTCCGCTGCCACCTCGGCATCGAAACCTTCGATGTCGGCTAGGTCTTCCGGCGGCACATAGGCCACCTCTTCGAGAGAGGTGAATCCCTCTGTGACCAGCAGATGGGCGATAACATCGTCAATATCGAGGGCATCGATGAACATTTGGCTTCGGCTGCGGAATTCCTCGGTCCGCCGCTCGGACTCCTCGGCCTCGGTCAGAATATCGATATCCCAGCCGGTCAGCTGTGATGCGAGACGAACATTTTGGCCCCGTCGCCCGATCGCCAAGCTCAGCTGATCGTCCGGCACGACTACCTCAATGCGCCGCTGCTCCTCGTCCATTACGACTTTGGCGACCTCGGCCGGAGCGAGGGCGTTAACGACAAAAGTCGCCGGGTCCGGAGACCAAGGGACGATGTCGATTTTTTCCCCTTGTAATTCGCCTACGACAGCTTGAACACGGCTTCCGCGCATGCCAACGCAAGCGCCGACGGGATCGATTCCGCTGTCACGAGAGATCACCGCTATTTTGGCGCGGCTGCCTGGATCACGAGCAACCGCCTTGATCTCGATAATGCCGTCATAAATCTCCGGCACCTCCTGCGCAAATAATTTCGCCATGAACTGCGGGTGGGTCCGTGACAAAAAGATCTGCGGACCCCGCAATTCCTGACGCACATCGTAGACGTAAGCGCGAACACGCTCACCTTGTCGAAAGCTTTCGCGTGGCAACAGTTCGTCCCGGCGCAGCATCGCCTCGGCGCGGCCTAGGTCGACGACGACGTTGCCGAACTCGACGCGCTTGACGAGCCCATTGACAATCTCGCCGACTCGATCCCTGAACTCGAGGAATTGTCGTTGCCGCTCGGCGTCTCGCACCTTCTGAACAATAACCTGCTTTGCCGTTTGCGCTGCAATACGCCCGAAATCGATGGGCGGCAGCGGGTCGGTGATGAAATCACCGATCTCCGCTTCCGGGTTCAACCGCTGCGCTTCGGTGTAGGCTATCTGAGTCGCCTCGTTCTCGACTGCCGCCGCCACCTCGCGGAAACGAAGTAGCCGGATCTCACCGTTGCGGCGATCGATCTCGGCGCGAATGTCGTATTCCTGCCCGTATTTGGAGCGGCCCGCCTTCTGGATCGCCTGTTCCATCGCCTCCAGCACCTCGTCGCGATCGATGCCCTTGTCGCGAGCGACGCTGTCAGCGACTTGAAGCAGTTCGGGGCGCGCGTATGTGACGATCGTGTCCATGATGTTCTCGAGTTTCGTGTGTCAATGAGTTCGGAAGGGGGGCTGCGAACTGCAGGGGATCGAGTTACGGAAATACATGTTGCCTGCAACAATTAGATCGTCAGTGAGGATGAGCTTCGCTCGCGATACGGCATCGAGCGGCAATCGCGTTTCGCCCGCTTCGGTGAGAAGACGGATAAAGCCCTCCGCAGTCCCAATTAGGCGCCCACGGAACCGCCTTCGTCCATCGAGCGGCCTGGCGAGCTCTATCTTAGCCTCGAAACCGCTGAAGCGATCATAGTCCTCTCTACGCACCAATGGGCGGTCGATGCCTGGGGAGCTGATTTCCAGCGTGTAGGCACCAGCGATCGGGTCGGCGACGTCGAGAATAGCGGAAACGGAATGGCTAATCTCTGCACAATCATCGAGTGTGATAGGCAAATCGTCCAGCCGCTCGGCCATGACTTGCAGCGTCGGCCGGCGACCGCTGGTCATGAGTACTCGCACAAGACGATAACCCATCGCAGCAAGCCCCGGCTCGATCATCTGCGCGATGCTATTCGTGTCAACCACGAACCCCGGCCCCTCTGGAGATTAAGCAACGAGCCGTCGAGTCCTCTCCGACTAAGGCGGACGCTTGTGCGGAGCCGATCTCATCTCTCAAGAACAGCCGTAGGGATGCAAAAAGAGGGCGCCCAACCCGCCCCCCGCACAATGGTCCGCCAACGGGACCTAAAGGACTATCACTAAATATGATGCGTACACCCATGTCGCAAGGGCGTTTCCGTCATTTCCGAAACCGTCTTCTCAGTAGCAGAAAGGCGGGAGCACGCCCGGCGGCGCGCGCCTTTTCCTCATACCGCGTCGGTGGCCAATGTTTCGGGCGGTTGCGCCAATCACAGGGACCCCGAACAATCCATTCGAAAGACGGGTGCTTAGTTAGTCGCTCGAGCATCCAGCTGAGGTAATTGCCATCATCAGTCGCGAGACGTAGTTCGGCTCCGTCCGTCATGATTGCCGCCAAAGTATCGAGGGTTTCACGGGACACGAAGCGACGTTTCTCGTGGCGCCGCTTTGGCCAAGGGTCAGGAAACAAAATGAAGACACGATCAATCGACGATGGCTGCAACGCCGCAATGATCAGCCTCGCGTCGTTGGCAAAAATCCGGATGTTATCCAAATGACGGCGTTCGATCTGCGCGAGAAGCTTGGCGATACCCGGCTCGAATACTTCGCAGCCGATGAGGCTGATCTCAGGATGGCACTCGGCCTGAACGGCAAGATGCTCGCCCCCACCAAAACCGATTTCCAGCCAAACTTCCCGCTTCGGAGCACTGAAAGCGGCACGAGGTTCCAGCCGGCCTGCCTGCGGGATGGGCAACAAGAACCTTGGCAGCAATCCGTCGATCCGGACTTTTTGCGCCGAGCGGAGTCCGCGCCCGCGGCGGCGCCCGCAAATCAGCTGACGCTGCGTCAGCTGCACATGCCAGGGAGGTTAGAAGGCGCGCCGCAACTCGTCCGCGAGATCAAGCCTCTCCCAAGAAAAGCTACCATCAGGCTCGGGGGGGCGACCGAAATGGCCATAAGCTGCCGTGCTCGTGTAGATTGGTTTATTCAAGCCAAGGTGTGTTCGGATGCCGCGCGGCGACAGATCCATCAGCTGTTGCAGTACCCCAGCCAGCTTTTGCTCGTCAACCACGCCGCCGGTGTCGACATAGAACGACAAGGGTTTGGAGACACCAATTGCGTATGCAACCTGTATGGTGCAACGCTCGGCAAGCCCCGCACCGACTACATTTTTCGCAAGATAGCGCGCGGCATATGCTGCCGACCGATCGACCTTGGTCGGGTCCTTGCCTGAGAACGCGCCACCGCCATGCGGCGCAGCGCCCCCATATGTGTCCACGATGATTTTACGTCCGGTGACGCCAGCGTCGCCGTGAGGACCGCCGATCACAAACCGTCCGGTCGGGTTGACGAGAAAATGCTCGTCGCTACACATCCAACCCGGGGGGAGCACGTCGAGAACGTGTGGCCGCACGATCTCACGCACCTCCTCCCGCTCGATCTGGTCGGAGTGCTGAATCGAGACAACGATCTTAGTCGCCCGCACCGGCCTTCCTCCGACGTAATGCAGCGTCACCTGACTCTTCGCGTCGGGTCCGAGTAACGGGGTGTTTCCAGCGTGGCGAGCTTCGGAAAGCGAACGCAGGATAGCATGCGCATAGAAAATCGGTGCCGGCATCAATTCTGGTGTCTCGGTACAAGCATAACCGAACATCATGCCCTGGTCGCCTGCCCCCTCGTCCTTATTGCCGCCCGCATCGACACCCCGCGCGATGTCGCTCGACTGGCCGTGGATGAAGCATTTGATTGCGGCGTGCTCCCAGTGGAAATTCTCCTGCTCATAGCCGATCTCGCGGATGGTATTTCTTGCTACCTCAATCAGTTTTTGGCTCGTGATCGAGGCTGGACCGCGAACTTCTCCCGCTAGCACCACACGGTTCGTGGTAACCAGCGTCTCGACGCCGCAACGCGCCTGGGATTCTGCGGCTAGAAAGGTATCGACGATCGCATCGGAAATGCGATCGCATATCTTATCGGGATGACCCTCCGACACTGATTCGCTGGTAAACACAAAATCTCGGCTGGCCAAGAGTTCGCCTTTCCTGAAAAGATCAAAATACGGAGGGGTACACTGGCATCAATGCAACCTTTCCAATCCCCCGTTTCGATCACGCTGAGCCCATCGAAATTTCACACTCGCTCAGCTCCGCTGGCTAATGCTCTGGCGAGTTCGAACAGGCGGCGGCGCAGGGCCGGATCGTCGATCTTGTAGTAGGCGCTGACCAGTTCAACCGTCTCACGTCGACGTAACGGATCAGAATCGAAGGCATCGGCCGCAGGTTCTGCAAAGCCGGCGGGGATCGCGGGTGCGCGCACCGGATCCATATCGTCGAAGAAAAAGGAGACGGGGACGTCTAAAACGCGGCTTAGGTCATGCAGGCGACTCGCTCCAATTCGGTTGGCACCCCGCTCGTATTTCTGAACTTGTTGAAAGGTCAATCCAATGGCCTCACCCAGCCTCTCTTGGCTTAAGCCGAGCATGTTGCGACGTAGGCGGACGCGAGAGCCCACGTGTATGTCGATCGGGTTCGGCTTGTCGCCCTTTCGGCGACCCGGCCGCCGGGTCTGTTGCTGCATCGCCATCTTCGGTCGATCGTCCTCACAAGGTAGCGGATAGAGGAGATAGAGTACACCATCGTACCCGATGAACAACCGACTCGACACAAAGGAAATCGTTCCGAATCTGGATTCCTTCCGGGGCCCTGCGCGGGACCGCCGAGCAACCCTCAGTGAAACCGCAACACGACCGGGAGTGCGCCTAGCAAAAGGAGCGCGACAAGGGTCCAGTCGCCAGCACGGGAATAGAGTGTGGGCTCACCCGGGGCCGGGAGAGCGACATCAGCATAACCTATCGTGTCGAGATTTATGCGAGCCCGGACCCGTCCGGCTGCGTCGATCACCGCGCTTAATCCATTGTTCGCGACGCGTATCATCGGCAATCCTTCCTCGACGCTGCGCGTCCGAGCGTTGGCGAGGTGTTGAAACGGACCCGAGCTGCGGCCATACCATGCGTCGTTCGTAAGGTTTAGGATCCACTCGGGGCGCTCCTGCTCATTGACGACCGTCCCAGGGAACACGGCCTCGTAGCAAATCACCGCCGCGAAGGGCGGGAGGTGCGGCAGCACGATCGTGCGAGGGCCTGGCCCGGCGCTTAGATCAATCGAGCCGGCGGTGATTTTCTTGAACGGCAGGGCATCACGAATCGGGAGGTATTCGCCAAAAGGAACGAGGTGCGCCTTATCGTAATAAGCAACGACATCACCATTGGCGTTCAACGCTTCGATGCTATTCCAGATCTGAACCACCGGCCCCGCCAGTGGGCTCGCCCGCAGCGCGCCGGTGATGAGATAGCCTTGCTCGGGCGCAATAGCGGCGATCTGCCGTCGAACCGTTACATTGCGTTCGAGTAGAAAAGGTGTAGCTGCCTCAGGCCAAATGATGGCTGCAATCGGCCGGGGCGAGGCTGCGGCGCTCAGATTGAGCAGTTTCCGAAGATTATCTTCGGCAGCGCTGGGCTCCCATTTTATTTTCTGCGGGATAGAGGGTTGGACGATTCGCAACCAGATTTCGCCGGCAGCGATTGGCAACATTCCTAGCCGAACCGCTCCCGAGACGCCAGGTATAAGCACCAAAAGTGCTGTGCCTATCGCTGGCATCCAGCGGCGCCACTCCGAAATTGAGACGACAGACGGTGCACCGAGAAGGACAGGTAATGAGGCGGCGAGCACCGTTACAAAGCTCAATCCATAAATGCCAATCCAGGCGACGCACTGTAGGACCGTGATCGCGCCCGGGAACCCGCCGGACCACGTTGATCCGATTAAGTTCCAAGGGAGCCCGGTAAATGCGTGGCCGCGGATCCATTCAGCGGCGGTCCAGGCGATTGCAAAACCAAAAACCCGCGCGATCCCCGACAATCGCAAATGTTTGCTCGCTAGATTAGTGGCGAGCAAAGCGATGCCTGCATAGAGCGCGAACACCGCCGGTAGCCCCGCAGCCGCAATCGGTATCAGCCACCAAAAAGTGGCTAGATCGACGAAGAACGCTCCGGAAATCCAGTAAAGTCCCGCGGCGAAAAAGCCGAAGCCGAAGACATAGCCGAGGCAGAAGGAAGCGCTCGGACCGGGGCTGCCTTCATCGAGCCAGAGAAGCCCGGGGAAGGCCACGACTAGCAAGGGGCTCAGATCCACCGGGGGCAGTGTTGCCACGGCGCTGACTCCCAACAAAAAAGCGACTCCGTAGCGTCGCCAGCCCGACAACCCCGCGAGTTCGTGGGCCAAACGGCAGAGTGACGCGTGGATTCGCGACCCTGGTGCGGCCCGTGCGACGGCAACCCTAGACACTAGCTGCGTCTCTTCCGCTGGTCGCCACCGGCGGGTTGCGCACGCGTAGTCGCTTAATCCGGCGCGGATCGGCATCAAGTACTTCGAACTCGATCCCCGACGGGTGGGCGATAACCTCTCCGCGTTTCGGTACACGACCAGCGAGGCTCGAGACGAGCCCACCGAGCGTGTCGACCTCTTCCTGCTCTGCAGTCGGCCGCAATCGGGTGCCTTGACGCTCTTCCAGCACTTCGATCGGAGTGCGCGCGTCGACGATCAGCGTACCATCCGCGCGTTCGGTTAGGCTGGGTCTGTCCGCCACATCATGCTCGTCCTCGATCTCGCCGACTATCTCCTCGATTAAATCTTCGATGGTCACCAGCCCATCGATCCCACCAAATTCGTCGACCACCATGGCGATGTGGGTCCGCGATTGGCGCATCTGGACGAGAAGGTCGAGAGTTGGCAGGGATGGTGCGACGAACAGCACTTTGCGCAGGATCGGTGCCAGCTTTGTCTGCTGTCGATCCGCGACCGGCGCCAGCACGTCTTTGACGTGGATGAAGCCGATCACATCGTCGAGCGTTTCGCGATAGACGGGGACCCGCGAATGGCCTTGCTCTACCATACATTTTACTACCTCAGGAAAGAGCGTCTCGACATCGAGCGCGACAATGTCGATCCGTGGCACCATAACGTCCGCAGCTGTCCGACCGTGGACTTTGAGAATGTTCCCGATCAGGACGCGCTCATGCGTGCTGAGAGGGTGCGGATCCTCGGTGGATGGCTCCTCGATCATCTCGTCGATCGTCTCGCGAAGACTCTCGCCCTCGCGGGGACGCCGGATCAGCCTGAAGAAGTTGCGTAGACGCGCAAACGTCCGATCGGGCTCAGCCTGGCTGGCTGCCTCGAGCGACTGGCGATCGCTCATGGAAAAACGCGCTCAGGTTCGATAGACAAGTTAGTGTCTTGATAGGGATCTGGAACCCCTAGCTTGGCCAAGATCGAAGCTTCCAGCCGCTCCATAGTGATCGCATCGGCCCTTCTTCGATGATCACAGCCAAGGAGATGAAGGACGCCGTGCACGATCAGATGGCGGACGTGGTCGCAGAATGGCTTAAGCTGCTGGTCCGCTTCGCGAGCCACCGTCTCAAAGGCGAGCACAACGTCGCCGAGAAGAAGCGGCGCTCCGGGTGGGGCATGAATCCCTGGTTCCCAGGCCCGGAATGCAAGCACATTGGTTGAAACATCCTGCCCCCGGTACCTGCGATTGAGATATACCTGCTGGGCGTCGTCGGTCAGCGTGATGCCCAGCTCTACCCGCATCGACGATGCAAACCCGGTTGCTGCAATGCCATCGACTACCGCCACCCTGGCGGCATCGCGAGCAAGCCGTTCGGCGTCCGGACAAACCCGTTTCCAACCGATGCAGGGCGAGGCGATTTCGATCGCCGCGATCGGTTTCATAGCTGTTTGCTGGTGCGCGCCACCTGCTCACGCACCTCGTAGGCGCGCACGATACGAGCCACAAGGTCATGCCTGACCACATCTTCGTCGGTAAACCGTACAATGGAGATCCCGTCGACGTCGCACAGGGTTTCCAGCGCCTCGGCCAGACCCGAGCGGGTTCCGGCAGGCAGATCCACCTGGGTCGGATCGCCGGTCACGACCATGCGCGATGCTTCACCAAGCCTGGTCAGGAACATCTTCATTTGTACTGGCGTTGTGTTCTGCGCCTCGTCGAGGATCACAAATGCGTGCGACAGCGTGCGTCCGCGCATGAAAGCAATGGGCGCCACCTCGATCTCTCCGCTTCCTAGCCGCTTGGCGAGTTGATCGGCCGGCAGCATGTCGTTCAACGCGTCGAAGATCGGCCTCAGGTACGGGTCGACCTTGTCGCGCAGGTCGCCGGGAAGAAATCCCAGCCGTTCGCCGGCTTCAACGGCGGGCCGAGAAAGGATAATACGCTCGACGCGTCCTGTCATCAGGAGGTCGACCGCTGCTGCGACCGCGAGGTACGTCTTGCCGGTGCCAGCGGGCCCAAGCCCGAAAACAAGCTCATTGTCGCGCAGCGCCTTGATGTAAATCGTCTGCCCCGGAGAGCGGGCCGCGATCCGCCGCTTGCGGGTGCGGAATGCTGCATCCTCTCGCCACAGATCCGAGCTTTTATCGGCGAGCTCGGCGGCGGCGAGCCGAATTGCCGCCGCCACCGCGGGCGGATCAACTTCCTGGCCTCGCTTAAGACGGTTGTAGAGCTGAGACAGAGCAAGTTGCGCGGTTCCCGTCGCCGAGGCAGGGCCGGAGATTGCGATACGGTTCCCGCGCGTGACAACCGAAACGCCAAGCTGTCTTTCAATCCGGTCGAGATGCTGGTCTCGTTCGCCGTAGAGCAGCGGGAGCAGCAGGTTGTCGTCAAATTCCAGCTGCGTCCGACCTTCGAGCTGTTCGGCGGCAGACATCTCCGAGGTGAGTGGGGTCATGATGTTGCCGCTTGGGCGAGAGAACCGGAAAGGCTATTGGTGCTCGCTCCTGAAATCAGGACTGGGACTATCTCACCGAACCGCGCGGGCGCCGTGACATGGACACTTTGGAGATAGGGGCTGCGTCCGAGGAGTTGTCCGTCGTGTCGGCCGGGCTTGTCCAAAAGTACGAGCAAGACCTGTCCGACGTAGGCCTCGTTAAAGTCGTGCTGTTGTCTCTTTAGCAGGCGCTGCAACACATCGAGGCGATAGGACTTCACCGATTCCGGCACTTGGCCCGAAGCGGACGCCGCCGGCGTGCCGGGCCGCCGCGAATATTTGAAAGAGAACGCTTGGGCGAAGCCGATCTCTTTGGCAAGATCTAGGGTCGCTAGGAAGTCCTCGTCGTTCTCACCCGGGAAACCAACAATAAAATCCGAGGAAAGAGCAAGATCCGCTCGAGCCGAGCGCAGGCGGTCAACAATTCGTCGGTAGTCGTCTGCCGTGTGTCGACGGTTCATTGCGGCGAGGATTCGATCCGACCCACTCTGGACGGGGAGATGTAAGAAAGGCATCAGCTGCGGCACATCGCGATGCGCCGCGATGAGCGCATCGTCGATATCACCCGGATGCGAGGTCGTATATCGAATACGGTCGAGGCCAGGCAGCTCGGCCAGCTCCCGTATGAGTTCGCCGAGACCACACTCTTTGCCGTCAGGACTCGCCCCATGATAGGCATTCACGTTCTGGCCGAGAAGCGTAATCTCGCGCACCCCGGATTCAATGGCGTGACGGGCTTCGGTCAAGACCTGCATCACGGGACGTGAGTATTCGGCGCCACGTGTGTAGGGTACGACGCAAAAGCTGCAAAACTTGTCACAACCTTCCTGGACCGTTAGGAAGGCAGTCACCCCTTTGGTCGCTGAAGCCACCGGCAGGTAGTCGAATTTAGGCTCGTCAGGAAAGTTTGTGTCCAGGACCCCGGCGCCACGCTTCCGTAATGCTCGAACAACCAGTTCCGGCAGTCGATGATAGTTCTGTGGCCCGAATACTAAATCGACGAAAGGTGCCCGGCTCAGGATCTCGGCGCCCTCGGCCTGCGCGACGCAACCGCCGACCGCTATAATCATGTGGTCGCCACGGTGCGCGTTTGCGATTTTTAGTCGGTGGATCTTGCCGAGTTCGGAATACACTTTCTCAGCCGCCTTTTCGCGAATATGGCATGTGTTGAATATAACTATATCCGCGTCGTTCGGCGCCATTACCTCAAGAAAGCCGAGCGGTGCCAAAAGTTCAATCATCCGCGCCGAGTCATAAACGTTCATCTGGCAACCGTATGTTTTAATAAAAACGCCCTTCACCACCTCCTGCACGTCTCCTCTTGAGACAGCTTCTGCATGATCAGGCCGCCGCCTTCGGTGCTGAGGTCGCGAATTGCTCATTTGCTGCAAGACCTGGCGGCTTCGGCATTGGCTGCGGCCGACCGAAGAGCGCGCCGACCATTCCACCGGTGATCCGCGCATGGCAGTAGCCGGCAAGCGCCTTGCGCGACCCGCAATCGGCGAAAAATGTCGGCGGATGGAATTGGACTACCACTTCGACCGTGCCGAGCCCAAGCATACTCCACAAATGAGGTAATAGACCAATCGCCCCATACCAGGAGAAAAACGGTCGGAGGGACCGACCTATCGGTATGCCATTGAGGCGTGTATAAGCAAGCGACACGGGTTGAACGACCACAGCTCCGGTGTTTCCTTTTTTCTCCGCGGCGCCGAACAGCGCGGTCTTGAATGGAAGCGGCCGATTGCCGTCCCCGCTCGTTCCTTCTGGAAAGAGGATCAGGGCATCGCCGACGATCAACCTTTCGCATATTGCGTCACGCTGGATCGCCGCGCTGCGGATTTGCCGATCTACAAAGACTGTGCGCTGCAATTTTGCGAGCCAGCCGAAGAAGGGCCACTTGGCCACCTCCGCTTTGGCGATGAACGAACCGGGAATAAGCGAGCCGAGGATCGTAATGTCTGTGTAAGAGACGTGATTTGCCGCAAACAGCACCGGACGCTCAAGGGTGGGCGTTCCAATCATGCGGACGCGAAACCCGAGTATTCGACAACACCAGCGGTGATAAAAGGGCGGAAGCGTCTCCACCCATCGGCAACCTAAAGTCAACCCGGCCCACTGTATCGGCATCAAGCTCAGCGTCCAGGTAAAATAGAGCACAAGACGCCCCGTCCCCAGCAGCAAAGAGTTCATTTGGTAAACTTGGTCAAATATCTTTGCATCTCCGCTCATAGTGACGCGAGTATTTAGCCGTGACGAGATCAGTCTTCACTAATATGCACACATCGGTCGTGTTAAACTGCTCGTCGATCACAGCACCGTCGCCGATAAACCCACCAAGGCGCAAATATCCTTTGATAAGGGGAGGCAGGGCTGACAAAGCCGGCCCCGGGTCTATCGCGCCGAACGAGAGCCGGCGCATGTCGACATAGCGCTCGCTGAGTGCCCGTGGCCTTAGAGCTGAAGGTGCCAGGTGGTAGTAGTGTAGGTAAGAAAGGGGCGTCGCAAGCATGTCGGGATCGGTGCCGGGCAAGCTCGCGCAGCCAAACAATAGCGTAATGTCGTAGTGGAACACATAGGCTGCGATCCCATTCCAGAGCAACTGCATGGCCGGTCGTTGGCGATAAGCGGCATCGACACACGAACGGCCGAGCTCAAGGATTTCGCCTTCATGGGCGACAAGTGGTGCGATATCGTATTCGTCGGCAGAATAGAAGCCGCCAAGGCGGTGTGCCGCAGCCCGCCGAAGCAGCCGATAGGTTCCTACAACGGGGTTGCTACCCCTGCCATTTCCGTGGTCAAGGACGAGCAAGTGATCGCAGTCATTATCAAAGCGGTCGAAATCGCGCCGTCGACGCAACATCTCGGGCAGTGGTCGCGCTCCTAGGCTTTCGTAGAATATCCGGTAACGCAGCGCTTGTACTGCGTCGATGTCCGCCGCCGTCTTCGCCAGCCGAACTTGCAGCGGCCCTGATCTAATGTCGACGACCCGGTCTCGGGCAAGCGCGCTGGCCCCTGAGTTGGGGGACGGGACCGTGATCGGTAGGAGAGGCTCTTCTACTACAGCTCTGTCGATCACCCCCGGAGCTCCCCATGGTTTCTGGGGTGATCCCGGCAATGCATCACCAAGCACGTCAACATTGTTTGCGCTGGTGGAGCCTGCCTCCGACCACGCTCGTCGATCATTCCGTGCCGGCTCACGGTTTGCCGCTGCGCGGCACGGCGTAGAGTTCAAGCCGGTGGCCAACGAGTTCGTAACCGAGCTCATCGGCAACGATTTCCTGTAGTCGTTCGATCTCCTCGTTGCGAAACTCGATCACACGACCGGATTGCAAGTCGATCAGATGGTCGTGGTGAGCAGTCGGCATTTCCTCGTATCGGGAGCGCCCGTCACCGAAATCGTGCCGCGCCAAAATACTCGCTTCTTCAAACAATCGCACCGTCCGATACACCGTGGCGATGCTGATGCGCGGATCGATCGAGATGGCTCGGCGGTAGACCTGCTCGACGTCGGGATGATCGGCGGACTCTGACAACACGCGAGCTATCACCCGGCGCTGCTCGGTCATCTTCAAACCCTTCTCAAGGCAGAGCTGCTCCAGCCGCGAGATCATCGCATCTCACCGTCGCATGGCTATGATAAATGATACCTGAAAGGGGCGAACACGCCTATGTCCTGAACGATGATGGCCAGCTGAGTGGGTAGCGTACCGGCCGCGTGTCGGCCTCGCACGTCGGCCGTGGGGATCAGGCTCGGGGCCGCCGCGCCCGGGTTCCGAGACCAATTTCCTTCGCGAGACGGCTGCGCTGGCGGGCATAGTTAGGGGCAACCATCGGATAGTCGGTCGTCAACCCCCAGCGCTCCCGATAAGCCTCGGGCGTCATGTTGTAAGCAGTCTTCAGATGCCGTTTCAACATCTTGAGCTTCTTGCCGTCTTCCAAGCAGACGATGTAATCCGGGAAGACGGACTTTTTGACAGGAACCGCCGGCTGCGGGCGCTCTGCCGATGGTGGCGGTCCGCTCCCGATATTCGCCAGCGAATTATATACCTGGTTGATAAGCTGTGGCAGATCTCCCACCGATACCGTATTGTTGGAAACATGTGCGGCAACGATTTCGGTCGTCAGCGCTAGCAAATCGCTGCTCTGGTCTGGATTGTTCATTTGAGGATCCCACTTTGAGTGTGACCTCAAGATATAATTAAGAATCTGCGACGGGGCAATCGGGTTAATGTCCAATTTCTTCAAATCGTGCCTGTGGCTGCAAGAACAATGAGTCGCAGTTGTCAACAAGGCGAGACGAAAGCGCAAGCTTTGCCAAACTCATGGATGGATCGTTGCGTCTGTGAGTGCACACCGCAAGACGACGGCATCGGCGCGACGACTCTCCTGCCGGTAGTAATTCCGGCGATAGCCAACCGGCATAAAGCGTCGGCCGGTGTAGAGGGCAAGTGCTGCGCTGTTGTCCACCGCTACTTCAAGAACGACGCATTCAGCGCCGCGCACACGCCCTTCGAAGCACACGCAATCCAAAAGCGCCGAACCGATTCCCTCCCGCCGCCGTTCCGGCAATACGCCGAGTGATAGGATCTCGCATTCCCTGTGGAGGTCGAGAGCCAAGACAAATCCGGCCGGCAACTCGTTTGCCCAAGCGATTCGGCCGAAAAATCCCGCGATGTTCATCATCTCGGCGATCGCCACAGAGTTCCATGGATCTTCGGGGAAGCAGGCGCGGTGCAACTTCGACACCGGGCCAGCCATGACTTTCGACAGTGGCGCGAAACGCCCGTTCACCGACCGGCCCCCTTGTGCGGCACCGAAACGGTGACGTCGGGCGGGCGCAGGTACAGCGGCAATGGCTTGATACGGCTCTCGCCCGCGCGAGCGCGTCGCAGCATCGCTCGCAGGACGCCGGTTGCATCGGGCGCAGATCGTTCAATGACGATAGTAGAAGGGCGGGACATAAGCATATTTGCGGCGCGCCGTGCCCCATCGCCGGCGACAACGAGCGGCGCCGCTCCGATGAGGCCACTCAGCGCTTCATCGAGTGCTGCCGGCGTCACTGCCGAGGGGTCACGAAGCGGACGGTAAGCGTGATCGAAGAGCTGAATGTAAAGGTCTTGCCGGCGACTTTCGAGAGCCACGAGGAGGAAACCGGCGCCCCGCTCGCAAACCTGTGAGGCAAGACCGGCGGCCACAGCTTCGAAGCCGGTCACACCTACCGGTTGCGCACCAGTAGCGAGTGCAATTCCACGCATAGCTGCAAGTCCGACGCGGATGCCCGTGAAACTGCCGGGTCCGATCGTTGTACCTACGATGTCCAGCGCCAACGCGGACAACCCTGACTTGCGGATCACGGCGTCTACCATCGGGAGTAGCCTCTCGGCTTGGCCGCGCTCCGTCGAACACCGCTCAGCAGCGAGAACCGTGTCACCTGCGGCAACCAGAACCGAGCATCCCGACCCGGCCGAATCGATCGCCAGCACTATCGGCTCCCTCAATCCCGCGCTGTTACTTAGGTCGTCAGGTATCACTGTGGCGTCAGGGTTACGCGCCTTTTTGTCCTTTACAGGCGCGGTAACCACCCTCGTCTCCCAGGAAGGAGTTCGCGAAACCCGCTCGCGGCGTCCCGAGCGTGGTATCCGATGTAGCCAGCACGCCGACAAAGGCAGCTCAGACCGCCCTTACCTCAACGACCTCGGGGATGTAGTGGCGAAGCATATTTTCGATTCCCGCCTTCAGTGTCGCAGTCGAGCTTGGGCACCCCGCGCACGAACCCTGCATGTGGAGATAAACTACGCCGTCCTCATAGTCGTGAAAGATAATGTCTCCCCCGTCTTGCGCGACCGCAGGACGCACGCGTGTCTCGAGCAGTTCCTTGATCTGGGAAACGATTTCGTCCTCGTCTTCTTGCGGCGCTTCCATCACGGCCCGATCGGAGGCCCCTACTAGCATCACCGGTCGTCCCGCCGTAAAGTGTTCCATAATTACCGCCAGGATCACCGGCTTCAGCTGGTGCCAATCGCTCTCGCCCTCCTTCGTCACCGTAATAAAGTCCGCGCCGAGGAAAACGCCCCTTACCTGCGGCACAGCAAATAGCCGCTCCGCCAGCGGTGACATCGCCGCTGCCATCTCGGCGTCTGGAAAGTTTGCCGTGCCCGAAGCCATGACCGTTCGACCAGGTAAGAATTTTAGGGTCGCCGGGTTCGGGGTCTGCTCAGTCTGGATGAACATCAGATGGCTCCGACAGCGCAACTAAACTGCTTGCCTTAGCTTGGGGGTTTGGCGCAGCGAATCAACCCCTCGGCAGGCCGTCGATCGTTATGTCCAGGGTCGACTAAACTAGCTCAGCTGACGGCGTCAAGTTGCTCCAGGGTCAGGCCGCCAGGGACGATCGTGATCGGAACGCGAAGGCGAGCGGCGGGCTTGCCGGTCAGATACGTGATCAGCGGCCCCGGTCCTTCTGGTCCGGTTGCGGCTGCGAGCACGAGTATTGATATACGTGGCTCTTCGGCGATCAAGGCCAGAAGCTGGTCGCGACGGTGACCCTCGCGGATATACACAATCGGTATCGTGCCGGCTATCGGGGCGATTTCCTCGCAGAGACGTTGCATTAGTTGTTCGGCTTCCTCGCGGCGTTCTTCTCGGGCGAGATTCTCGATCGAAATCCAATGCTGCAGTTCCGACGGCTCGATAACATAAAGAAGCGCGATCCGTCCGCCGGTATGTGCTGCGCGGCGGGCCGCGTAGTGAAGGGCGGTCTCAAGCTCCTTGGACTCGTCAACCACCACGAGAAAAACGCGCTGGTTTGCGGCCCCTTCCATTCGGCCATCCTCCGCCTGGTCCTCACACAAATCAGGCGCTTCTAAACGGCAGGCTCGCTAGCCATCCTGCCACCATCGCGATCAACACCGCAATTGCTCCATAGAGCCCAGGCTGCCGGCCGGCGAAGCCGAAAACATCGGCGTCGATGCCCACCTTTGACACTACAAGAGGGGTCGTCTGGCCACTGACAACGTCCTTTTCGCGAACCAGAAAGACCTGGACGAGATATGTCCCGGTCGGAACGTTCGAGGGAAACTCGATTGTCGTGCGAAACAGCCGTTCGCCGATAAAATTAACCTTGCCCACAGAATTTGGGAACAAACTTGCGTGCTGTTGCGTCCGGACGAGCGCGGTGACGAACTCCTCGACGATCTGCGGCGGTGGCGTCGCATCAGGCTTTATCTCCAGGTTCGTTACGCCGAGGCGATAGAAGGCCGCGGTCTCTGGCGAAACGATCTCTTCGAGTGGCCGGTTCGCGGCGACGAAATAAAAGCTCGGGACATTGGCGAAGGTCATCTCTTGGGAATTCACCCATATGCCAACGATCCGGCTTTTGCGCCGGACCGTGATCTCGCGCTCCGGACCTCGGACAACGACTGCGACGTCGCCGGGGCTATCGATTGCCCCGAACAGCACGACCGAGGCGCCGGTAAAGCCGGTTGTGATTGCAATCAGATGATTGGTGAGATCGGCGACCAGAGCTTCGGCGCGCGCTGGCGGGGTCCAAAACAATATCAGAGCCATCAGCCTGAGGTGCCAGCCGGAGGTCCAGCCCGTCAGCCTGTCGGGGCGAGCGCCGGTCCTATACGTTGTCCCCGTGCCTCGGCTCATGTCTTCTCCCACGAGATGGAGTAGGGATCTGCGGGGTGCACAGTCAGGTCGAAGGCAAGCTTGGCAGCGACCGCAAGCACCAGCAACGCGAGCAGGAGGCGAAGCTGATCGCCGCGTAGCCTCGTTCCGAAACGGCTGCCGATCCGAGAGCCGATCACCCCACCGACAAGCAGCACGAGGGCGAGCACGGCGTCGACCGTTCGGTTGGTGTAGGCTTGCAGCAATGTCACACTTGCGGCAACGAAGATGATCTGAAGCAATGATGTCCCCGGTACCACGACGGTCGGCATACCGAGCATGTAAATCATAGCAGGCACCATGATGAAGCCGCCGCCGATCCCGAGAATTGCGCTGAACACGCCGACCACAAAACCGAGTCCAATCGGCAACAGCGCGCTGATATAAAGCTTCGACCGACGGAAACGCGCCTTGAGCGGGAGCCCGTGCATCCAATTGTGCTGATGCAGCTTGCGCCGTCGCACTCCTGGTCGATTTAGTCGCAACTGGGTGTTTATGCTCTCGACCATCATTAGTGCGCCAAGCGTCCCGAGCAGGACCACATAGGAAAGAGAGATCGTGAGCTCGATCTGTCCCAGCCGTTTTAGCAGAGTGAAGATCCATACTCCGAAAACGGAGCCGGCGAGACCTCCGATCAACAGCACATATCCCATCTTGAAATCGACATTGCCGCGTCGCCAATGTACGAGCACGCCCGAGACCGAGGCCCCGACAAGTTGGTTGGCCGATGAGGCGACGGCCACCGTCGGTGGGACGCCAATGAAGATGAGGAGCGGGGTGATAAGGAACCCGCCTCCCACCCCGAAGACACCCGTTAGAAACCCAACCGCGCCGCCAAGCGCTAGCAGGACGAACACGTCGACCGACACCTCGGCGATCGGCAGGTAGATATCCATGAATATAGGAGGTGCCGGTCGTATGTTGTCATTGCGCGCGCTGCTCACGCGGCGCGGCGCGCGGGATTGGAAACCTTACAACCTGCGCGGCGACGGGGAAAGCGTGAACCCGGGCAAAGTTCCCTTTCTCTAACGAGAGAAGGGCGCCCGACTAGGCCTCGCTCAACCCCTCTTGTGGGTCCCCGCCGAGGGCGCGGATCAGCGCATTAAGCTCTTCGACCGCGGCAGCGAGCCGTGCTTTCTCTGTGCCACGCAATACTAAGGTCACGCCGAAATCGCCGCGCCGGAAATACGGGTAGGAGCCGATCTCGAGATCGGGGTAACGCACCTGCAGTGCGCCTAGGTCCTTCGCCAGCGCACCTTCTGAGAGGTGGCAGCTGACGCTGCGGCTGAGCATCTTGGTTCCGCCGACGAGGCGGTGCTTCAGTTGCTCGAAGATCCCTTGCATGATGCTCGGTACCCCTGGCAGCACGAAAACGTTGCCGATTTGGAACCCTGGTGCCCGCGAGATCGGGTTGGGGAGCAACACCGCGCCCTCGGGAACCATTGCCATCCGCAGGCGCGCCTCGTTCAACTGTCCGGGCGGGTAGTGGGTTTCGAGCAGCCGCTTTGCCTCGGGGTGCACGATCAACGCCACCCCGAAGGCATCCGCGAGGGATCGCGCGGTGATGTCGTCATGGGTCGGGCCGATCCCGCCGGTCGTGAAGATACAGTCGAAAGCAGGCCGCACCTCATTGACCGTCGATACGATCACGCCGATGTCGTCGGGGATCACCCGCGCTTCGCGCAGCCTGATGCCGATCGCAGTCAGCTCCCGGGCGAGGAAGGCGAGATTGGCGTCCGGCGTGCGCCCGGAAAGGATCTCGTTGCCAATAATCAAGACGCAGGCCGTGACGATTTTGGGCTCGGGGTTGCTGGTCGTGATCCTCTCCTTGGACCTGTGCACATGCGCCACGGTGTCCATTCATAGGCGAAAGCATGTGCCGGCACAATCGCAGGCGGCGCCGCCTCGAGGATTGCCGCACGGGGCCCAAGTGCCTACCTTGAAGTTGCAGCAAAGAGCCTTTCGAGCTCCGAACGACGATGCGAAATACACTTGGCGCGCCACCGGACGTGATGATGGGCCTCGCGCCCGCAGAGACTCGCGACAACCGGATCAAGATCCACGGACCCGAAGCATTCGAGGGGATGCGGCAGGCCGGAATCCTCGCCGCCGAGACGCTCGACTTCATCACCCCTCATGTCTATCCCGGGATCACCACCGGCGAGCTCGACCGGCTTTGCCACGGCTTTATTGTCGACCACGATGCAATCCCCGCGCCGCTCAATTATCGCGGCTTCCCAAAATCGATCTGCACCTCGATCAACCACGTCGTCTGTCACGGCATCCCGGGCGAGCGGCGGCTGATGGGAGGCGACATCCTCAATATCGACGTGACAGTAATTCTCGATGGCTGGCACGGCGATACGAGCCGCATGTTCTTTGTCGGTGAGCGCGTCCCGGTCAAGGCGCGGCGACTGGTTGACGTCACCTATGAAGCGATGATGCGCGGCATCGCTGTCGTACAGCCCGGCATTCGCGTGGGCGCGATCGGCGACGCGATCCAGCGGTACGCCGAAAGCCACCGCTTTTCGGTAGTGCGCGACTTTTGCGGTCACGGGGTCGGACGCGTCTTTCACGACGCCCCATCGATCCTGCATTACGGCCGCCCCGAAGACGGCCCTGTCCTGCGCGAGGGCATGTTCTTTACGGTCGAGCCGATGATCAACGCCGGCCGCTGGGAGGTCAAAATCCTCAGCGACGGCTGGACTGCGGTTACCAAGGACCGTTCGCTCTCGGCGCAGTTCGAGCACACGATCGGGGTGACCGCGGCCGGCTTCGAGATCTTCACCATCTCGCCGGCAGGTCTCCACCGGCCGCCCTATCCCTAATTGCTAAGGGGAGAGCCGCACCGTGCTGTGGGCGGAGCGGCCCGCGGCGTCGATCACCGAGAGCTGCACGAAGCCAATGCCTTCGGGCTGCCAATAGATCCCGCGGCGCTGCGCTTCGCGCGTCAGCGGTCTGCCATCGATCAGCCATCGGAGCGGCTGCTTCCCGCCGATCGCCTCGAGCGGGACTTCCTCGCCGCGCCATTCGATCGATGCTCCGTCCGGCGGATAAACGATCCTTGGGCCACCGGGTTGTGACGCGCCTTGCGCGCGGGGTTCGAGCCGCCGAAGTCGCGGCGGCAGATCGTCCCGGCCGACCAAAAGGGCGCCGGGCGGCGACGGCTTGGCGGCGCGTGACCGACATGGTCCGAGAAGGTCTGCGATCTTGAACAGGACCGGTGCCGCCGTCAGCCGACCGCTGTGGCCCGGCATCGGTGTGCCGTCGGGTCGCCCGGCCCAGACGCCGATCGTTACTTCCCGGTCGTAGCCGATCGCCCAGAAATCGCGGTAGCCGTACGACGTCCCAGTCTTGAAGGCGAGCCTACGAGAGCGGCGGATTTCGGCTGGCAAAACGCTGGGCGGAGGTGGTGCCTCCGCAAGAATGTCATTGACGTACCAGGCGGCGAGCGGCCCGAAGATCTTCGTGCCCGAGGTCACTGGATCATCCTCGCGATAGCGCAAGGGCGCGACCTCCCCACCATTCGACAGCGCTACATAGAGCCCCACCAGGTCCGCCAAGGTGATCCCAGCGCCGCCAAGCGCCACCGCCAGGCCGGGCTCGGCAGCTGGGTCCGGCAGGCGCAGGCGGATGCCTGCAGCTACGAGTGCGGCCATGAACCGGCCCGGGCCGAGCCGATCGAGCACCGCGACTGCCGGCAGA
>Ga0182032_10000079_pt1 | contig 33485 bp, 31 predicted proteins | sample tim00Cox00000000_FD_125970 | JGI IMG/M metagenome (GOLD analysis project Ga0182032, IMG submission 125970) | Lab enrichment of tropical soil microbial communities from Luquillo Experimental Forest, Puerto Rico - timezero.00C.oxic.00.000.000 | ecosystem: Environmental > Terrestrial > Soil >... | reverse complement strand
TCACAGCGCGCGCGCCACTTCTTCTACTTCGAAGCACTCGATGACGTCGCCGGTCTGGATGTCCTGGTAGTTCTCGAAGGCCATTCCGCATTCGTATCCTTGGTTGACCTCGCGAACCTCGTCCTTGAAGCGTTTCAACGTCTTGAGCGAGCCTTCGTGGATCACGACGTCGTCGCGGAGCAGCCGCACCTTGGCCCCGCGGCGCATGGTGCCTTCGGTCACCATGCAACCCGCGACTTTGCCGACCCTGGTTATGTTGAAGACCTCGCGGATCGAGGCGTTGCCAAGCAGGCGTTCGCGCAATGTCGGAGCGAGCAGTCCCGACAGCGTGTTCCGTATATCATCTATGAGATCGTAGATGATCGAATAATACCGTATCTCGATATTGTCGCGTCGTGCCAGCTCGCGGGCTTGCGGGTTGGCGCGGACATTAAAGCCGACGATCACGGCCTTCGATGCCTTAGCAAGGATCACGTCGCTCTCGTTGATCCCGCCGACTGCCGAGTGCAACGCGCGGACCGATACTTCGCTGGTCGACAGCTTTTCGAGAGAGCCGACGATCGCCTCCAGGGAACCCTGCACATCCGATTTGACGACGATTGGCAATTCCTTTGCCGCACCGGCGGCAATCTGCGAGAACATCTGCTCGAGGGTACCGCGGGTGCCTGCCGCCACCGTGGCCTCGCGCCGGCGCCGTTGACGGAAATCCGCGATGTCGCGCGCCCGTCCCTCGCTATCGGCGACAACAAAATCGTCGCCCGCAAGCGGTGTCCCGTTCAGACCCAGCACCTCGACGGGGGTGGACGGCCCGGCCTCGCGCAGGCTGTTCCCGCGATCATCGAGCTGCGCTCGCACCCGACCCCATTCGCTGCCGGCCACAAAGATGTCGCCGACGCGCAGCGTGCCGCGCTGAATGAGGACGGTCGCGACGGCGCCCCGCCCGCGCTCGAGTTTCGCCTCAAGCACGACACCCGCGGCCGGGCGGTTCGGGTTGGCCTTGAGATCGAGCAGCTCGGCCTGCAGCAGAATTGCTTCCTCAAGCTTGGCGAGATGGGTTCTCTTGAGCGCCGAGACCTCCACATCGAGCACCTCGCCGCCGAGATCTTCGACGACCAACTCGTGTTGCAGCAGCTCCTGGCGAACCCGATCCGGTCTGGCCTCGGGGCGGTCGATCTTGTTGATGGCGACGATGATCGGCACCTGCGCGGCCTTGGCATGGCGGATCGCTTCGACGGTCTGCTCCATGATGCCGTCATCGGCGGCGACAACGAGGACCACGATGTCGGTGACATTGGCGCCCCGCGCACGCATCGCGGTAAACGCCTGATGGCCCGGCGTGTCGATGAAGGTGATCTGCTTGCCGCTCCGCAGGCTCACCCGGTAGGCCCCGATATGCTGCGTGATGCCGCCGGCTTCGCCGCCGGCGACATCGGTCTCGCGCAGCGCATCGAGTAATGAGGTCTTACCGTGGTCGACGTGACCCATGACCGTGACGACAGGGGCGCGCGGCCCGAGCGCTTCGGGCGCATCCTCTTCGCCGCGCAGGCCAATCTCGACATCCGCTTCCGACACGCGCCGCAGGCGGTGGCCGAATTCGGTGACGACGAGTTCCGCGGTGTCGGCATCGATGACCTGATTGATCGTCGCCATCACCCCCATACGCATCAGCGCCTTGATGACGTCGGCGGCGCGTTCAGCCATGCGGTTCGCCAATTCCTGAACCGTGATGGTCTCGGGGATGACGACTTCGCGGACGATCTTGACTTGCTCTTGGTCGCCGTGATGCAGCCGCAAACGCTCACGCTCCCTCGCCCGGCGCACCGAAGCGAGGCTGCGCATACGCTCTTCATCCCCGGTCAGTGCGCGGGTAACCGTTATCTTCCCGGTCCTCCGGCGCGCTTCGTCGCGACGTGCCGGTGCCGCGGGCCGCTTGGCCTCTGGCCGGGCGCCTCGCCGCGGCGCCGCCGCCCGCTCCTCTTCCTCCTCCTCGACCGGAACGGCAACCTTGCCTGCGGCAGCCAGCGCCGCGACCTTCGCAGCTGCCGCCTTCCCGGCCCGCTCGGCCACCTCGCGCCGTGATTCTTCTTCTTTGCGCCGTTGCGCCTCCTCTTCGGCTCGCTTGCGCGCATCCTCGTCGGCGCGGCGGCGCGCTTCCTCCTCCTCGGCCTTTTTGCGCACCTCCTCCTCGGCGCGGCGGCGGGCCTCTTCGGCGGCCCGCTGCTCCTCCTGGCGGCGCCGGCCTTCTTCGGCGAGTGCGCGGAGGCGCTGTTCTTCTACCTCCGCCTTTCGCGCATCTTGCACTGCGCGAGCGCGCCCGGCCCGTTCCTCGTCGGTCAGCGCACGCGGGAGGACGACGCCCAGTCGCACCGGTTCCGCTGTCGCCGGGCGATGGACCTGTTGATCGTGCGCAACCGCGGGCACCGGTTCGGTTCGCCCGGGCTCGGCCGGGCCCGGGCCGATCGTCCGCTTTTTGCGCACCTCGACGGTGACCGCCTTCGACCGGCCGTGCGAGAAGCTCTGGCGCACCTGCGCCGTCTCGACGGGTTTGCGCAGCTCCAACCTGCCGCCGCTGCGGCCGAGGGTCAAAGGCCGCTTCTGTTCCTGTTCGGCCGCGTCCTGTCCTGGCTGATTCGCGTCGCTCATTTCACTCCAATACCACCCTCGTGCCGGACCGGCCCGGCAGCAGCGAATTCCCCTCGGTCGAGTGCCGCTCCCGCGCGAAAGCCGGCGAGCTTTTCGGCGTCAGCAAGCAACCGGGCGCTTAACCGGCCGCCGCCCAGCGCCACGTGCACTACACGGTCGCGGCCAAACACCGCCCCCATCTCTGCCGCCGTCAACACCCTCGCCAGCGGCAAATCACGACCGAGGCCGCGGATCTTGGCGCGCCCCCCCGTAGCTCCGTCGAGCGCCGATACCACCAGCGCTGCCTTCGCCGCGCGGATGGCCTCAGATACCTTCTCGAACCCGGCCACGGCGAGACCGGCCCGGCGGGCGAGACCGATCGCGTCACAGCAGCGCTGTGCCAGCAAGACTTCGACGCGATCAGCAAGCCCAGACGGTACGGAGACCGGCCGGCGGGCCGCACGCACGAAACGCCTTGTCGCCACTGCGCGCTCGACTATATCGCGCCGCGGCATCAACCACAAACCCCGGCCGGGAAGATTGGACGCCACATCGGGGATGAGCTCGCCGTCAGGGCTCACGACAAAGCGCAAGAGACGGGAACGCTCGCCAATCGTGCCGGTCGCGATGCAGCGGCGCTGTGGCCCCGTCGCCGGCCACACTTCGTCCCACCAAATGCCCGCGACGTCGGTCACTGCCCGTCGTGCCCACCCCCTTGTGGATGTCTAAGCCGGCTTACCCTCATCCTCGTACCAGTGCGCTCTTGCTTGCATGACGAGCGCATTGGCCTCTTCGAGGTCGAGCTTGCCCTTGTCCGATTTCTCCAGAAGCTCGACGAGTTCGTCGCCCGCCAAGCCGGCAAAATCGTCGAGAGTCTTTATCTCATTTTCGCCGAGGGCTACCAACATGCCGGGGGTCAGTCGCTCGAACGCGGCGAGCTCGTCGCTGACCCCGAGATCGTGTCGCCGCTGCTCGTACTCCCGGTCGCGCCGTTCGAGCGCAACGCGTGCGCGCTCTTGCAGTTCTGCCGCAACGTCGGCGTCGAATCCTTCGATATCCGCAAGGTCCTCCGCCGCGACGTAAGCCACTTCTTCGAGCGAGGCAAACCCTTCGGTGACCAGCAGATGGGCGATGACGTCGTCGATATCGAGGGCATCGATGAACATCTGGCTGCGGCTGCGAAATTCTTCGGTCCGCCTTTCCGATTCCTCGGCTTCGGTCAGAATGTCGATATCCCAGCCGGTAAGTTGTGAGGCGAGCCGAACATTTTGGCCGCGGCGTCCGATCGCGAGGCTCAATTGATCGTCCGGTACGACGACCTCAATGCGCCGCTGCTCCTCGTCCATAACGACTTTTGTGACTTCGGCCGGGGCGAGAGCGTTGACGACGAACGTCGCCGGGTCGGGGGACCACGGGACGATGTCGATCTTTTCGCCCTGCAACTCGCCGACGACCGCCTGGACACGGCTTCCGCGCATCCCGACGCAAGCGCCGACCGGGTCGATGCCGCTGTCGCGCGACACCACTGCGATCTTGGCGCGGCTGCCGGGGTCGCGGGCGACCGCCTTGATCTCGATGATGCCGTCATAAATTTCCGGCACCTCTTGCGCGAACAGCTTGGCCATGAATTGCGGGTGCGTGCGCGAGAGAAAGATCTGCGGCCCGCGCGGCTCCTGGCGGACATCGTGCACATAAGCACGTACCCGCTCGCCCTGGTGGAAGCTTTCCCGCGGCAACAGCTCGTCGCGGCGCAGCATCGCCTCGGCACGGCCGAGATCGACCACGACGTTGCCGAACTCGACCCGCTTGACGAGCCCGTTGACGATCTCGCTGACCCGATCCTTGAATTCTAGGAATTGCCGCTGACGCTCGGCGTCACGCACCTTTTGCACGATCACCTGCTTGGCCGTCTGTGCGGCGATGCGACCAAAATCGATTGGCGGCAGCGGGTCGGTGATGAAGTCGCCAATCTCGGCTTCGGGGTTGAGCCGCTGCGCTTCCGCAAGTGAGATCTGTGTGGTCTCGTTTTCGATGGGCTCGGCGACTTCGCGGAACCTCAGCAGCCTGATTTCGCCGTTTTGACGGTCGATCTCAGCGCGGATGTCGTATTCCTGCCCGTATTTCGAGCGGCCCGCTTTTTGGATCGCTTGCTCCATCGCCTCCAAGACTTCGTCGCGATCGATCCCCTTGTCGCGCGCGACAGTGTCGGCGACCTGCAGCAGTTCCGGGCGGGCATAAGCGACGGCGCTATCCATGGCGTTCTCGAATCTGGTGCGTCAATGTTTGCGCGAGCGGCGCGCCGCCCCGATCAGATCGTCGGTGAGGACGAGCTTGGCTCGCGCCACTGCATCGAGCGGCAATTCGGTCTCGCCGATTTCGGTGGCGAGCCGCACATTACCTCCCGAAGTTCCGAGCAGGCGGCCGCGGAACCGCTTGCGTCCGTTGAGCGGCCGGGCGAGCTCGATCTTGGCCTGCGAGCCGCAAAAGCGATCGTAGTCTTCGGCGCGAACCAGCGGCCGATCGATGCCCGGCGAGCTGATCTCGAGCAGATAGGCGCCCGGGATCGGGTCGGCGACATCGAGGAGAGCGGAGACGGAGTGGCTGATCTCCGCGCAATCCTCGACCGTCATCGGCTCGTCATCGAGACGTTCCGCCATCACCTGCAGGGTCGCGCGGCGGCCGCTGGTGAGGACCACGCGAACAAGGCGGTACCCCATCGCCGCGAGCGGCGGTTCTATTGCTTGCGCAATGCGGTTGGTATCGACCAAGAACCCGAACTTTCCCAAACTCTTGCAATTCTCGGCGCCAGTGGGTTGGCAGCGCCCTTCCCCCACAAATCAGCCGGCCACAAACGAAAAGTGGGCCGTCGGCCCACCCGCTAATGCGGTCCGCACGGCGGACCCTATGAGCCTTAAGCATATAAGTGAACTCGGCGAATCCCGCAAGAGCTTTGCCAGCCGGCGGCGCTCACGCCAGCTCTTACCGGCCGCCCTAGCAACATGCAGGCGCCGATCGCTGCGGCCGAGCCGCTCGATGAGCCGCCCGGAGTGCGCCCGAGGGGTGAGGACCACCCAGGCTGCGGTGGTGAAAGCGCGGAGTGATGTAAAAAAGGTCGGTAGCTCAAAGTTTTGTGGTGAGGAGATCATTGATTTTTCCTGAATTCAAGGCCTTTAGCTGACGGCGATACAACGAATAACGTTCGAATCCTGCCTCCTCCAGAGGAGAGCTGGGAATTTTGGGTCTCTGTGAACGCTGATCGGCGGCCACTTTCGTGGGCATACACACACATCGGCACAACTGAGGGTGCTAACGACGGAGCCGTCTGTTTGGCCTAAACTCTAATCGTCGCAAGGGCCATGAGTCGATGCTCCGGCCCCCGGCCGCGCGTAAGGAGTACCATCGTTGGCTGATGAGACCTACGTCTTCGGGTCCTTCCAGCTACTCCCCGCGCAGCGCATGCTGCTAAACAGCGGCAGGTCGCTGCGGCTTGGCAGCCGCGCGCTTGAAATCCTGATCACATTAGTGGAGCGCGCCGGCGAGACCGTCTCCAAGGATCAGTTAATCGGTCGCGTGTGGCCGGAGACAGTGATCGACGAAGGTGCTTTGCGGGTCCATGTCGCGGCAGTGCGCAAGGCGCTGGGCGATGGGCGGCAAGGAAATCGCTTCATCATCAGCAGCCCAGGCCGAGGCTATACCTTCGTCGCGCCGGTAACGCGCGGGCAATGGCAGAAGGCTTACGCTCCGTCGCGGAGCCAGCCAGCGCCTAGCGGGAATCTTCCCGCCCTGCTAACGCGCGTAGTTGGCCGCGACGAGGTCATCGCGACGGTAGTGTCGCGGTGTTCTCAGCATCGCCTCTTGACAATCGTCGGCCCCGGCGGGATCGGCAAGACGACGGTGGGAATCGCCGCCGCCGAGGAGATGAGCGCGTCATTTGCCGATGGGGTCTGGTTCGTCGGCTTGGCGACGCTCGTCGATGCCGCACTAGTCCCCGCTGCAGTCGGCGCAGCCTTGGGCATGCCATCAACCGGCGTCGATCCGCTGACGGCGCTCGCGGCGTGGTCGCGAGACAGGCAGATGTTGATCGTCCTCGACTGTTGCGAGCATGTAGTCGACGCAGCAACGGCTCTAGCCGAGGCTATGCTGCGGGTGGCGCCGAACGTCTGCATTCTCGCAACGAGCCGCGAGCCGTTGCGTGCGGAGGGCGAACGGGTACTGCGCCTTCCGCCGCTGGAGGTTCCGTCTGGAACCGCTCCGTTGAGCGCCGTCGAAGCCCTCGGCTATTCGGCCGTGCAGCTGTTCAGCGAGCGAGCGGCAGCGGCGATTGACGGTTTCGTCCTTAGCGATGCTGACATTCCCAACGTGCTGGAGATTTGCCGTGGTCTCGACGGCATGCCTTTGGCTCTAGAGCTCGCGGCGGTCCAGGTCGACGTGCTCGGAATCCAGAGCCTCACTCACGGGCTGACCCACCGTTTCGACTTGTTGACTCGCGGTCGACGTACTGCTCTGCCACGCCAGCAGACCCTGCGCGCGACGATCGATTGGAGCTACGCTCTCTTGCCGAAGGTCGAAAAAGTCGTGTTGCGGCGGCTCGCTGCCTTTCGGGGCGACTTTACTATGGAGGCTGCTAGCAGTGTTGTCGGCGACGAGCATATCCGCAGTTTCGATGTGATCGAGATCGTTGCAAATCTCGCGCAGAAATCACTTCTCGCGACCGACATCGGCGGCGACGTCACCTACCATTATATGCTCGACACGATGCGGGCTTATGCTATCGAAAAATTAAACGAGAGCGGCGAAACCACAGAAATTGGTCGACGCCATGCTAACTATTACTATAATATACTTGCAGAAACTCCAGACGATACAGCGGCCGATAAGTTTACCGGTTGCGCCCGTGAGATCGACAATATTCGTGCTGCGCTAACCTGGGCGTTCTCTCCCGAGGGCGATATTTCGGCCGGAGTGCGCCTTGCGGCGGCGGCGACGCCGGTCTGGCTCGGGCTATCATTATTAGCCGAATGCCTCAGCTGGGCGCGAAAGGCGCTGGACGTACTCGGCCCGCAAGATAATGAAACCAGTCGGGAAATGGTGCTGCAATGTGCGTTTGGCTATTCGCTTATGTTTACTGAAGGTCTGAGCAACACAGCGCGCGCCGCGCTGCAGAGAGCCAGCGAGCTGGCGGAATTCCTTCAAGACGTCGATTACGAACTGCGAGCGCTCGCGGGCCTCGCCAGCTGCTGCCATCGCCTCGAAGACTTCAGGGGTGCTCTTGATCTCGGACGCCGCGCTGAAACAATAGCAAATAGGTCCGGGGATCCTGCTGCTCTCGCGACAGCCGACTGGATTCTCGGTACGTCACTCTTCTTTCTGGGCGAATACCGCGAGGCGTCGACCTACGCCCAGCGGACATGCCAGCGGACCAGCGAGCCGGCCGTAAGACGAGCTCATCTTGCCAGGTTGGGAAGAGACAGTTTTGTATCCGCGAGCTGCACTTTGGCGCAAGCGCAGTGGGCGCAAGGGCTGCTCGACCAGTCTGCTCGACTGGCACGAGATCTTCTGGTCGAGACGCAGCGACGTGATCATCCTCTCTCATTATGCCTCGCGCTGACCTGGTGTGGCTGCCAGATTCCGCTCTGGCTTGGAGATCTGGAAACTGCCGGCCGCTCGATTGCTCAATTGAAAGATCACGCCGAAAAGTACAGCCTCAGCGGCTACTATGCTTACGCCAGCGGGTTTGAAGGACAACTGTTCGCCAAGCGAGACAATCTTGCTCTTGCCGAGCGACTGCTCCGCTCCTCTCTGGAAAGTTTGCGTCAGAGCCGGTCCGAAACGCTTTACACGGTGTTTCTGACTGATCTGGCTGAGGTTCTTGCAAAGGCAGGCCGCTTCGGCGAAAGCCTCGTCGCCGCGGCTGAGGCTTTGCAACGCACCGAGCGCAACGATGCATTTTGGTGGATGCCGGAGGCACTGCGCATCAAGGGCGAAATTCTGCTGCGGTCGAACCCGTCCGATCCAGAGCCGATTGAGGATTGCTTTAGCCGCTCGCTCGCGTGCGCGCGCCGACAGGGTGCGCTGTCGTGGGAGCTACGAGCCGCGAAGAGCCTAGCGCGGTTGTGGAATGACCGCGGACGCCCCGCCGATGCCGACGTGCTTCTGAGGCCGATCTATGCCCGCTTTACCGAAGGCTTTGAAACGGCCGACTTGCGAGCTGCAAGGACACTGCTTGAGAGATTGGCGTAACCACCACTTAAGTTCTCACCGGCGCCGCCGCTCGGCCAATCCGGGGATGTGTCGTCGCGGCCGACGATGCGTTTAAGCGGTTTTGGTAGATAGCTGCGTGCGGGCCGCTCCGTCCGCCGAGGCGTTATCTGCGTGCGCACGTGCTCAGGCGTCACCGGTGCGCGCAGCGCGCACGTATTGTTGCTCCGACCTGGACCGCGCCACATCCGCGAGCCTGGCGGCGGCACGCAGTTCCCAGGCCTACGCTGCCGCGTTGCCGCTCCAGAGGCTGCCGGAATGATCCTCCGCGGCTGCCGGGACGCAGCGGCTTTCCGTTGTCGAGCAGCATCCGCTGCGCTGGGATCAGCCGGAACGATCCGAGGGCGAGAGTTTCTTGGTGCATCGGGTAATCGTCGGCCCAGACCCCAATCGACACCAGAACAACCAATTTTAACGCGGCAGAGTCGGGCCGGGTGGCTTCCCGTGCAATAGCGCTGCGGCTATCCGCATAGAAGCCGCAAACGGCTCTTAACACAACTTCGCAACCATTAACGCGACTTGCGCGCAAACCCGCGCCAAATTGCAGCCCAGAACCCAAACGGGAGGCCTAAGATGACGTGGAATACCCGCGCCGAGCCTGCTCTTTACCGCGAGAACACGCTGCCGCGGTTCGAAAGTGAGTTGAGGCCGACCACAGTCGACGCGACGCTCGAATTCGGCCGCTTCCGCATGCTGCTGCGCCGTCGGAAACTAGTTGCCGACGGCGTACCGATCGAACTGGGAACGCGCGCCTTCGATCTTCTTTTGGCTTTAGCAGAGGCCGATGGATCGCTCGTTACGAAGGGCGAGCTCATGACCCGTGTATGGCCGGGGATGGTTGTCGCGGAGGAGAACCTGAAGGTTCAGATCCTCGCGTTACGCAAGGCTCTTGGCGAAGACCGCGATTTCATCCGCACCGAGTTCGGCCGTGGCTATCGGTTCACGGCGGCAGTTCGATCGATCGGTGCCCGGGATGGCTGTCAGGGCCGGGCGCGGAGGTGGTCGACTCGAGGGTGGGGTTCCGGACCGATTTCGCGGCGACCGCCGCACCGCCGGCGTGTCCGAAATCGGTCTGGCCGACGCTTTGATCAGGCTCATTGTTAGGCCGTCGCATATTTGCGGGGATTGCAATGGCCAGCCGCCGAAAGAGGAGGGAAAACGTGACGATATCCTCAGCAATTTTTTATCCAACCATGCCTGAGGCAGTTGTACGAAAGACTCCCTTATGGAGAGCCGCGGCTTTTGCTGCCGGGCTCAGTCTCAGCACGTTTTCGTACACAGTCCACGCCGCGCCGGCGAGCGGCAGCTCTACCGTCCAGGGCCTCTACGATGCTCTTCTCAGTACGATGAAAAACGGCCGGACGCTTGGGCAAGCCGGACGTTTTGCACAGCTGGCGCCGGTGATTCGCCACAGCTTCGACATTGGCTGGATGGCGCGGTTGTCGGTCGGTCCGACCTGGACTGGTCTGAGCGACGCGCAGCGCCAGGAGGTGAGCGAGAGCATCGGCCGCTATATGTCTGCGATCTATGCCGACCGGTTCGATAACTACGCGGGGCAACAGCTGGAGGTTATTGGTGAGCAGCCCGCCCCGTCAGGGGTCATGGTGAAGAGCCGGATCATCAAAGCCAACGGTGAGCCGGTCAAGGTCGATTACGCCATGCACCGTGCCGGTGACGGCTGGTTAATCTCCGACATCTATCTTGACAGCGCGATCAGCGAGGTCGCGACCCGCCGTTCCGAATTCGCCGCCATCCTCAAAAGCGATGGCGTCGACGGTCTGATCGCAGCCCTCAACCGCAAGGCCGATATCCTGACCGGAACCACCGCAAAGTCGTTCTAGAAGGAATGCGATGCAATTGGCCGAGCACGTCGCGCATGTCTCGCGCGCGACGTCTTCACAGGAGAACGGCATAGCAACAGATACTGACGAGCCGACGCTGGAACTACACACCCAGCAATTCGTCGACAGTCTGGCCGGTGCGCCCCCGATTTACTCGTTGTCGCCGGCCGACGCGAGGTCTGTACTGGCGCGAGCACAGTCCATGCCGGTCGGCAAGCCGACCGCACAAATCGAGGATGTCACCTTCCCGGTCGGCCCTAGTGGATCTATTCTTGTTAGGATCGTTCGCCCGGCCGGCACTGTCGATGTCTTACCCGTGGTGGTCTATCTTCACGGCGGCGGCTGGGTCTTGGGAGACCGGGGCACGCATGATCGCCTCGTCCGAGAAATCGCGGTCGGCGTTAAGGCCGCGGTTGTTTTCGTCGACTACGCCCGTTCGCCGGAAGCCCGCTATCCAGTCGCAATCGAGCAGGCTTATGCTGCGACCCGCTATGTGGTCGACAACGGCGCCAGCTTGCGCATCGATCCGTTACGGGTTGCCGTTGCAGGCGACAGCGTCGGCGGGAACATGGCGGCGGCGGTGACCCTGATGGCCAAGCAGCGCCGCGGGCCGAAGATTGTCTTCCAGGTACTGTTCTATCCGGGTCACGGACGCCGAGTTTGACACGCCCTCATATATTCGCTTCGCCGATGGGCCGTGGTTGACCACGCGCGCCATGCAATGGTTCTGGGACGCCTACCTGCCTGATCCCGCCGTCCGCAAACAACCGACCGCGACACCGCTCAGCGCCTCGCTCGACGAGCTCGCGGGCCTGCCCGAAGCGCTCGTCATTGTCGACGAGAATGATGTACTGCGTGATGAGGGCGAGGCCTATGCCCGCAAGCTATCGAACGCGGGCGTACGGGTCACCTCGACCCGATACAACGGCACCATCCACGATTTCGTCATGCTGAATGCGCTCGCCGACACGCCCGCAACGCGTGGCGCCATAGCCCAAGCCATCAGTGCTCTCAGGGGAGCGCTCGGCTGACGGCCGATGGTTCGAGCAGCAAACGAGGACGAGGAAGAGGCCGGCAGCGCCGCACACAGCGCGTCAGCGGTGATGCGGCCTTAACTGATCGCTGCATCGAAATCGGCGAACTGTGCCGACGAGATCTGACGTCGGTGCGCCACTCAGTCCGTCTATTCGCTACTGGCCGGTCACAGTCGCGAAGAAGATCACCCTCCCACCGACAACGGCGACGCGGAACAGCTGATCCGGATAATGCCGCAACGACGATAACCCGCGCCTCGCCGGATGCGCGTTAACGAAATAATTCTCCAACTTCATTGGTGGGCGTTTTGTTCGGGAGTACGATAACCATAAGAACTGAGAGGGAGGCTGCCATGGCCCTCTGTTTGGAAGTTGCCGAATTCTCCGACGCGAACCATTGGCGTTGGCGGTTGACCGACGAGGGCGGCGCCTTTCTGGCTGACCACACGGTCGCGCTCGACCCCACCGATCCGAAATATCCGGCCCTGTTCGATCTGCCAGCCTATCTGAGGCACTACGCCGCCCCCGACAAACGGGACGAAGACGAGCCGCGCCTTCTGCACGAGGTCGGGGCTTGGATCGGCGAAACCGTGCTCAGCCACGGCATTGGCGAGAAAATCCTCGGCCACAGCTTCCCGCCGATCGTCGTCCGCGTCGTCGTGCCGGATCAGGTCGAGCGACTCCTGGTCATGCCATTGGAGATCGCACATGCGCGCAGCAAGCCGCTCGCGCTCCAGGGCGTCAGCCTGGTGTTCGAAGCTCCGGGTACCGCGCCCCCGAAGGCGGCGCCGATCGGCGACCGGGTGCGGCTCCTGGCATTGTTCAGCCTGCCGCCGGCCGGCAGCCCATTGAACCTGCGGCGCGAGCGCCAGATGCTGCAAACCCTGGTCCGCCGCCTTACCAGCGGTGCGGGCCTCGCGGTCGAATTGCGGATCCTGCAGTATGGCGTGACCCGGGACAGCCTGCGTGACGCCCTTCAGGACGGCGATGGCTGGGACGTTGTTCATTTTTCCGGCCACGGCCTGCCGGGCTCGCTGATCCTGGAGACGCCCGAGGGTCGGCCCGACCAAATATCCTCGGACGACGTAGCGCAGTTGCTCCGGCAAACCGGTCGGCGGCTGAAGCTCGTGGTGCTCTCCGCCTGCCTTTCGGCGGCAACCAGCATCCAGCAGACGCTATCTTGGCTCGGCCTGGCCGAAGCGCGCCGGGATGAGGCGGCCACTCCGGAGCCAGCGGACACCGCCGAGCAGGCGCAGAAAGCCGCGCCGACCGTAGCACGAGCCCTCGTCAACAGCCTCGATTGCGGCGTTTTGGCGATGCGCTACGCGGTTGGTGACGAATTCGCGATGGAGCTGGCGCGCGGGCTGTTCGACGGCCTGTTTCGCCAGCGGCAGAACCTCCCGCAAGCTATACAGGGTGCTTTGAGCGCAGCTCTCAAACCCAGTGGCACCACGGCTGGGGCGCTGTCGGTCGCGACGCCTGCCCTGTTCGGCGCAAGAGCGGCCGATTTGCAGCTGGAGCCGCCAAAGCGGGCACGTTCGCAGGATTTCAGACCCGACATTGGCATTGCGGAATTTCCCGATCAGCCGGAGCATTTCGTCGGCCGGGTTGCGGCGATGACCCGAGCGAGCGCCGCGCTCGCCGCCGAGGGACAGCAGAGCGGAGTCTTGTTTCATGGCATGGCCGGAGCCGGGAAGACTGCCTGTGCGGTCGAGTTGACCTACCATCATCAGGCGGTCGGACGGTTTCAGGCCTTCGTGTGGTACCGCGCGCCGGAAGCGGACAAGGACATTCAGCTGGCGCTGCGCGAGTTTGCGCTGGCGATGGAAAGGCAGCTTCCCGGCTTTGCGATGGTTCACGTCGTCGACGGTGCGGCCGCATTGCAGGCTTGGCTGCCGCGGCTCACGCAGGTGCTCGAGGACAACGCGATCTTGCTCGTCCTCGACAATCTCGAAAGCCTGCTCAGCGACTCCGGGCAGTGGCGCGACGAGCGCTGGGGCATGCTCATCGGTGCAATCCTGAAGCCGGGCGGGCTTTCGCGCGTGATATTGACGACACGCATCCACCCGGCGGGCTTGCCCGACTCGATCGAGGTCATCCCGGTGCATGCATTGCCGCTCGACGAGGCGTTGCTGCTGGTCCGCGAATTGCCGAATTTCCGGATGTTGCTCGACGGCAAGGCGGCGGCGATCTCGCTCGATGCTGGGCGCTTGCTGGTCCGCCGCACCCTGCGTCTGGTGCAAGGCCATCCGAAATTGATCGAGTTCACCGAGAAATTGGCCGCCAATCCCCAACGGTTGGCTGCTCAGCTCGACCGCGCCGAAGCCGCACAAGGTGCGGACGAGCTCGATGCATTTTTCCGCGACGGCGAGACCCGCCTCGACGGCGCGACGTTTACGGCCAGTCTGCGCGATTGGAGCAGCGGCATTGCCGGCGCGTTGCCGGAGGCGGCGCGGACCTTTTTTCATTTTCTCTGTGCTCTCGAGGAAGGTGACCGCGAGAGCTGGATCATCGAGTTGAACTGGAAGGATCTATGGAAGCGCCTCGGGCATGACGAGCCGGCGCCCGATATCGCCGAGTTGTTGCCGCCTCTTGTCGCCGCCGGGCTTGTCGATAAGAAACTCATCGGCGAAAACGGCGAGGCGTTCGAAATCTTGATCCATCCCGGCGTTGCCGAGGCCGGCCGCGCCGATGCCGGGGCGGAATTCCAGGGTGCAGTGGATATCGAACTATCGGCGACTTGGCAGACGGTGATGGATCACGCACGGGATCAGTACGGGAAGTCGCCTGGAGCCGGAAACATGATCGTCCGCGCCGGCTTGGCCGCCTTCTCCTATCTGAGCCGCCGCGCTGAATGGGCAACGGCGTCGAGGATGCTTGAGCAGGTCGATCGGGTGGACGAGGCGCCCGCCACGGTCGCAGCCATTCTGCCGCGGGCGCGGCGCATCGTCGAAGCCACCACGGGAACGGATAGGGAATTGATCGACCACGGGCTGCTCGCCCGGCTTTTCCAGAGGGCCGGTCGCTCGCAAGAAGCCGAACAAGAGCTGCGCGTGGTCATTGAGAAAGCGCTTGTAAGGGAAGAATTCCAAACAGCGTCCGCTTGCGCCGGCGATCTCGCCAACCTGCTCCAGGACAGTGGCCGAAACGACGAGGCGCTCCGCACTGTCGAGCAAATGGCGCAATATACAAAGCGCGCCGGCCTCGGCCCGTGGTCGCAGCTCGCGGACGAGAGCCAGCGCCTGCAAATCCTGGGCCGGCGCTGCGAAAATGAGACTGTACTGCTCCGGGTCCTGGAGCTGCGTGAGCTGATGAAGACGCTCCCCGACCCCAGGGGACCGAACGAGATCGTTCCGATCTGGAACGTGCGCGAGGCAGTATTGGATACTGGTCGCAACGCAGCTCTCACGCTTGAGAAATGGCAACAGGCGCTAGACTTAAATTCTGAAATTCTAGAGAGCGCCCGGAAGCGTGGTGCTCTTCCGCTTGAGATGGCTCGAAAACGCTTCAATGACTTCCGGCCGTTTTTGGAGTTAGGGCGCGTGGATGAAACGCATCGCTTACTGCTCTATTGCCGAGAGGTCTATGAGCGCGAAAACGCGGTAGCCCAGCTTGGGATGGTTCTTACGGCCTTCAGCATCTTGGAAAAACATCTCGGCCGAAGCACACAGGCGCAGCACTTTGTGGAAGCGGCGCTCCGTTTTGACTACACCGCTGGTAATCCCGAATCGATTTTGATCAGCCATTTCAACTTAGCCAATTACATGGTCGATAACCACCGCGAGTGGCGTGAGGTGCTAGCCCACCGTCTCGCTGCGGCGCTGATCGCCGTTGCGACGCAATCGGGCCGGGCCGCCGGTAGTCGCGCCGCGATGGTGCGCAATATTCGGGCCGCCGGCCCCGAAGGCCGTGCAGCCTTGCCGGCGGATTTCGCCGCGCTGTGCGCGTCGGTCGAAAGCGTCGAAGGTGTACGATTTCGTGAGATGATCGAGCGTCTTGCCGGCGGCCCGGCCGAGTGCGACGAGCTATTTCGGCAGGTCGTCGCTACTGCCCTCGAACTCGCAGATAAGTCGGAGTGAGACAATGAGCGAAGACAGCAAACTTGCCGGGATCGCGCGGCGCGCCGCTGACCGGCTCGCAAACCGTATCGACAAAGGGCTGAAGCAGGCTGTCGACCGGGAGCTGGCAAAGGATCCGCTCGAAGATCGGCCGGAGCGGGTCTTCGAGCCCGTCTCGTTCGCCGCGCTGATCGTGAGCCTCGCGTCGGTTGGCTGGACCGTCTATCGCGATGTGAAGAAGGACCGCGAGGCGGCCAGGGCTGATCGGCCGGCCGCCGAAGCGCGCCTTGCGGCGCTGTTGCGCGAAGAAGAACACTTCGCCGCCGGGAGGCTGCCGCCGGGCATGACCGCCGAACAGGAGTCATTGGTCCTCGCCGCTATCGCCGCCGAAATCGTCGCCGCCGACCCGCCCGCGTGATGCGCGACGGTGAGCAAATGCTAAGACGCAAACGGACGCTTCACATTATCGTCATGGCCGGGCTTGTCCCGGCCATCCACGTTTCCGTCTCGCCGCCGCCGTGCGTGTGGCTCCACTGCCGAGGTACCGGTTCTATTGACAAATTTGATATAATATGGTATTAGCAAAAAACTCTACACTCAGAATCTTACCTCCTGTTTTTCTCCTGTAAAAACAGGAGAAGCGGATGGGTCCGGCACCAATGACGATCGACGCCCTCGCCTGCGCCAAGGAGCTATTGCGATCTCAAAATTGCCATGACGGTGTGGCACACTCTCGATCATGAGGATCGAGAGTTTGAGGTCGGGGCGCGATCGGTGCTACAACTTGAAGTCGATTTTGCTGCAGATTCGCTGCAGATTGCAGCAAACGGTAATAAATGACTCAATTCATGATTGTAGTTCGCGGGCGGCGGCGGAAGCAGAGAAAGGCGGGGGAGCGGCCGGCGGCTCGCGCCTTTTGCTCGTAGCGGGTCGGCGGCCAGTCGGCGGGGCGCTCGCGCCAGTCGCCCGGCCGCCGCGCCAGCCATTCGAAAGCGCCGTGACCGGTGAGGCGTTCGAGGATCCAGCCGAGGTAATCGCCGTCGTCCGTCGCCGCCCGCAGCTCGGCGCCGTCGGTCATGATCTCCGCCAAAACATCGAGCGTCTCGCGCAAGACGAGGCGGCGCTTGTGGTGGCGCCGTTTCGGCCAGGGATCGGGAAACAGTATGAACACCCGATCGATCGAGGCCGGCGGCAGCGCCGCGATCAACAACCGCGCGTCGTCGGCAAAGATCCGGATGTTGTCGACGCGCCGCTGCTCGATTTGCGCGAGAAGCTTGACGATCCCGTTCTCGAAAACCTCGCAGCCGATAAAACCGACCTGCGGATGCCGTTCGGCCTGCTGCGCCAGATGCTCGCCGCCGCCGAAGCCGATCTCAAGCCATATCGATCGCCGCGCGGCGCCGAACAGAATGCCGGGATCGAGACAGCCGGACGCCGGAATTCTCACGGCAAGCTGGGGCAGCAATCCCGTAATGAGGGTCTTTTGTCCGGGGCGAAGCGCCCGTCCCCGGCGACGACCGAAGAGGAGTCGAGAGGGTTGCGGCTGCGGCGCGGGAGCCGTCAGAAACTGCGCCGGAGTTCGTCGGCCAGATCCAGTCTCTCCCAAGAGAAACCGCCATCGGGTTCGGCCTGCCGGCCGAAATGGCCGTACGCGGAAGTGCGCGTGTAAATCGGCTTGTTGAGGTCGAGATGGGTGCGAATGCCGCGCGGCGACAGATCCATCAGCTTCTGCAGCGCCGCTTCGAGTTTTCGGTCGTCAGTCGCGCCGGCGGTGTCGACATAGAACGACAGCGGCTTGGCGACACCGATCGCGTAAGCGACTTGGATCGTGCACCGTTCCGCAAGCCCGGCAGCTACGACGTTCTTCGCCAGATAACGCGCGGCATAAGCCCCGGAGCGATCGACCTTGGTCGGGTCCTTGCCGGAGAATGCGCCGCCGCCGTGCGGCGCCGCGCCGCCATAGGTGTCGACGATGATTTTGCGGCCCGTGACGCCGGCATCGCCGTGCGGGCCACCGATCACGAAGCGGCCGGTCGGATTGACGAGAAAATTCTCCTCTTCGCACATCCAGCCCGGCGGCAGCGTTTCGAGGACGAAGGGCCGCACGATTTCGCGCACCTCCTCTGTCTCGATCCGATCGGAATGCTGGACCGAGACGACGACCTTGGTTGCCCGCACCGGCTTGCCGTTGGCGTATTGCAGCGTGACCTGACTCTTTGCGTCAGGGCCCAAGAGCGGCGTCCGTCCCGCGTGCCGCGCCTCGGCGAGCGCGCGCAGGATCGCGTGCGCGTAGAAGATCGGCGCCGGCATCAGCGCGGGCGTCTCGCTGCAAGCGTAGCCGAACATCATGCCCTGGTCGCCGGCACCCTCGTCCTTGTTGCCCGAGGCGTCGACACCCTGCGCGATGTCGGTCGACTGACCATGGATCAGACATTTGATTGCCGCCGTCCGCCAATGAAAATTTTCCTGTTCGTAGCCGATCTCGCGAATGGCGGCGCGCGCCACGTCGATCAGCCGTTCACCGGTAATCGATGCGGGGCCGCGCACTTCGCCGGCGAGCACGACGCAATTGGTCGTGACCAGGGTCTCCACGCCGCAGCGGGCCTGCGGTTCGACCGCGAGAAATGTGTCGACGATCGCGTCGGAAATGCGGTCGCAAATTTTGTCGGGGTGGCCCTCCGACACAGATTCGCTGGTAAATACGAAATCATGGTTAGCCAAAGGATACCCTTCCCGAAAGCGTCAAGAGGCTCTACGATAGCACGTCGGCGTTGATGCAATCTTGCGTTGTAAGCGTCAAGATCAATTTTCCGCGTCTCAATCGCTTTTTTTGATCCGCTACTTTCCCGAGAGCCGTTCGCCGCCTGCCGCCAGCGCTCTCGCCAGGTCGAAGAAGCGGCGGCGCAATGCGGTATCTTCGATTTTGTAGTAGGCGCTGACCAGTTCCACAGTCTCGCGCCGGCGCAGCGGATCGGAGTCTAAGGCTTCGGCCGGCGGCTCGGCAAATCCTGCAGGAATTGCCGGAGCGCGCACCGGGTCCATATCGTCAAAGAAGAATGATACCGGAACGTCCAGAACCCGGCTCAGATCATGCAATCGGCTGGCGCCGATGCGATTAGCGCCCCGCTCGTATTTCTGGACCTGCTGAAACGTCAACCCGATCGCCTCACCCAGCCTTTCCTGGCTTAGCCCGAGCATGTTCCGGCGGAGGCGGACACGCGAACCGACGTGGATATCAATCGGGTTCGGTTTGTCGCCCTTTCGGCGGCCCGGGCGTCGGGTCTGTTGTTGCATCGCCATCGGTCGATCGCCCTAAAGGAAGCACGAAACCGTTTTGATAAGGCACGCTAACGATCCCGGTCAATAACGAGTGTTAACGCGGCGCCTCTCGCACGGTCAGCGCAGTCGGAAAGCGACCGGCAGAGCACCGGCGAGAAGAAGCGCAAGGAACATCCAATCGCCCGCTCGGGCATAGAGGGTCGCGCTAGCCGCAGCCGGCAGCGGGAGATCGGCATAGCCGACGGTATCGAGGTCGATGCGGGCGACGACGCGCCCCACGGGATCGACCACCCCGCTGATGCCGTTGTTCGCGACCCTCACGAGAGGCAATCCTTCTTCGACGGCACGCGTCCGCGCGATCGCAAAATGCTGATAGGGGCCGTAGGTTCGGCCATACCACGCGTCGTTGGTGACATTCAGCATCCAGGCCGGCCGGTGATCCTCATCGACAACCGCACCCGGGAATATGACCTCGTAACAGATCAGCGGAGCGAATGGCGGAAGCCCTGGCAATTCGATCGTCCGGGGGCCGGGACCGGCGATGTAATCGAGATTTCCGGGTGTGATCTTTTGCAGAGGCAAGACGTCGCGGAACGGGATGTATTCGCCGAACGGGACAAGGTGCGCCTTGTCGTAGCGGGCGACAATTTCACCATCGCCGTCCACCGCTTCGAGGCTGTTCCAAACCTGCACGATCGGTTCTGGGGGCGGGTTTGCCCGCACTGCGCCGGTAATGACATAGCCCCGATTGAAGGCAATGGCGCCGATCTCGCGACGAAGGAGTGCATCGCGACCGAGGAGAAACGGGGTGGCCGCCTCCGGCCAGAGTACCGCTGCAATTTTTCGGGTTGTCGGGGCGCCGCTGAGATCAAGAAGGACCCGGAGGTTGCGCTGCGCCGCGGCCGGCTCCCATTTCATCGTCTGCGGGATCGACGGCTGCACGATCCGCAGCCGGACCGCGCTGCCGGTAGTCGGCGTAGCCTCGAGGCGGATCGCGCCCGCAAGGCTCGGCGCTACGACCAACAGTCCGGCGGCGATCGCCGGCGCCAGACGCCGCCCTGGGGAGATACGCAACAGCGACGGTGTCGCCAGGAGGCTGGGCAGCGAGGCGGCAAGGACGGTCAGGAAGCTCAGTCCATAAATGCCTATCCAAGCGACGCCTTGCAGCATCAGAGGCGCCCCCGGGAAGCCCCCGGACCAAGCGTAACCGATCAAATTCCACGGAAGGCCAGTAAACGCATGTCCGCGCAGCCACTCGGCTCCTGCCCAGGCGATGGCAAACGCGAACACTCGCGCCGTGGCTGGGAGTCGTAGGTGTCTGACGGCGAGGTGACTAGCCGCCAACGCCAAGGCAATGTAAAGCGCAAATGCTGCCGGAAGGCCGGCGGCAGCGACTGGCACCAGCCACCAGAAGTGGGCAATATCGACAAACAGCGCTGCGGCGATCCAATAAAGGCCGCTCAAAAAAAAGCCGAGGCCGAAGGCATAACCCAGGCGGAAGGACGCCCACGGGCCATTGCTGCCTGCATCCAGCCAGAGCAGGCCCGGGAACGCGATAAACAACAGCGGTGTCAAATCCACCGGTGGAAGCGTGGCTGTCGCGCAGCCTCCCAGCAAAAAAGCGAGCCCATAGCGCCGCCAGCCCGAAAAGTCAGCGAGGCGACCGGCAAAGCGACACAACGGGGTCTCGACCCGAGAGCCGGGCTTGACGCGGAGCAGCGATGACGGCTCAGGCACTCGCCGCGCTACCGCCGACGGTCGTAACCGGCAGGCCACGCACCCGCAAGCGCTTGATTCTTCGCGGATCGGCATCCAACACTTCGAATTCGATGCCCGACGGGTGCACGATCACTTCACCGCGTTTGGGCACACGCCCGGCAAGGCCGGAGACCAGCCCGCCCAACGTGTCGACCTCTTCCTGGTCCGCCCCCTGTCGCAAAGGGGCGCCCCGGTACGCCTCGAGCGTCTCGATCGGGGTGCGTGCATCTGCAATCAGGCTCCCATCAGCACGTTCGAAGAGGCTCGGCCGATCGGCTACATCGTGCTCATCCTCGATTTCACCGACGATCTCTTCAATGAGATCCTCGATCGTCACCAATCCGTCGATGCCGCCGAATTCGTCGACCACCATCGCAATGTGGGTTCGCGCCTGGCGCATCTGGACGAGGAGGTCAAGTATCGGTACCGACGGCGCGACGAACAGCACCTTGCGCACCAGGAGCCCCAGCTTTGTCTCGTGTCGCTCGGCCACCGGGCCGAGCACATCTTTGACGTGGATGAAACCGATGACGTCGTCGAGCGTCTCGCGATAAACGGGAACCCGCGAATGACCCTGCTCGACCATACATTTGACCACCGCGGGAAAAGGAGTTTCGACGTCGAGCGCGACGATGTCGACGCGTGGCACCATAACATCCGCGGCAGTCTGATCATGGATTTTCAGAACGTTGCCAATCAACAGCCGCTCTTGCCCGCTCAGCGATCCGCGATCGTCGGCGGCCGGCTCTTCAATCATTTCGTCGATTGTCTCGCGCAGGCTTTCGCCATTACGCGGCCGGCGGATCAGTCGAAGGAAATTTCGCAGTCGCGCAAAGGACCGCGCGTGCTCAGAATGGTCGCTGGTCCCTGGTGGCTCCGGGTCATTCATGGTGAGCGGGCATCGGTTCGAGTAAGCACGGGGGGTCGCGATAGGGATCGCGAATTCCGAACTCCGCCAATATCGACCTTTCCAACGACTCCATCGCCTCTGCCTCGCCCGGCGTCAGGTGATCGAAGCCGAGGAGGTGGAGAACGCCGTGCACGACGAGATGGCGCAAGTGATCGGTAATTGGCTTGTCCTGCTCGGATGCCTCGCGGCCGACGACCTCCAGGGCCAGCACAACGTCGCCGAGCAGAACCGGTGCGCCCGCTGGAACCCGCGTCCCCTGCTCCCAGGCCGGAAACGCCAGAACGTTTGTCGGAGCGTCGTCCCCGCGATGGTCGCGGTTCAGGCGCTGTTGCTCAACAGCGTCGGCCAGTACGATGCCAAGCTCCACCCGTCGCTGCCACGACAGCTTCAAGACCGCCGAGCCGCGCACCAGTGCCAGTTGCGCCGCGTCGCGGGCAAGCTCTTCGGCGCCGGGGCAAAGCTGGCTCCAGGCGCTGGTCGACACGACATCGATCGTCGGAGCTGAATTCATCACCGCTCGATAAGGCGCCCTTCGTTCTCGCGGCTCTCGTACGCGCGCACGATTCGCGCGACTAGCTCGTGCCGGACGACATCCTTATCCGTGAGCCGCACTGTGGCAATCCCCTCGACTGTTGCCAAAGTCTCAAGTGCTTCGGCCAGACCCGAGCGCGCGCCCGCCGGCAGATCGACTTGGGTAGGATCGCCGGTCACAACCATCCGCGAGGCTTCTCCCAGCCGGGTCAGAAACATCTTCATCTGCACAGGTGTTGTGTTCTGTGCCTCGTCGAGGACGACAAAGGCGTGGGACAGCGTACGGCCGCGCATAAAGGCGATCGGCGCCACCTCGATTTCCCCAGTCCCAAGACGTCTGGCGAGTTGATCCGCCGGCAGCATGTCATTTAGGGCATCGAAAATGGGGCGCAGAAACGGATCAACCTTGTCGCGCAAGTCGCCCGGCAGGAAGCCCAGCCGCTCGCCCGCCTCGACGGCGGGCCTCGATAAGATGATCCGTTCGACGCGCCCATTCATCAGGAGGTCGACAGCGGCAGCAACCGCAAGGTATGTTTTACCAGTTCCAGCGGGCCCCAGAGCGAAGACTAGCTCGTTCTCTCGGAGCGCTTTTATGTATGCGGACTGACCGGGAGACCGCGCCATGATACGACGTTTCCGGGTGCGGAACGCGGACTCTTCTCGCCGTAGACTGAGACCTTCGTCGAGTTCGGCCTCCGCGAGCCGGATGGCACCCTCGACCGCCGGCAGATCGACCTCCAGTCCCCGTTTTAGGCGCTCGTATAGGTGTGAAAGCGCAAGATAGGCAGCCTCACTCGCGGATGCGGGGCCGGAGATCGTGAGGCGGTTACCGCGCGTGATCACCGAAACGCCAAGCTGTTGCTCGATCCGGTCGAGGTGCTGATCGCGTGCACCATAAAGGAGTGGCAGCAGCAAATTGTCGTCGAATTCCAGCTGCGCACGACCTTCAGCAAGCTCGCCGGGCGTAACTGACGCGATCATATTGCAAAGGCCTCGGCAATGGCGCCCGACAAGCTGCTGCTGCTTGCCGCCGTTATACGCACGGCAGCAATCTCTCCGATGTGGGAGCGGGGCGCGGCGATATGTACGCTCTGCAAATAGGGGCTCCGCCCGACGATCTGCCCCTCATTTCTCCCTGCCTTCGCGAAAAGCACAGGGAGAACCCGACCAATGCATGACAGGTTAAATTCCCTTTGTTGAGTCACAATTAAAGTCTGCAGCGCAGCAAGCCGTTCCGATTTCGCCTGTTCCGGAACCTGATTGGCGGCCGACGCCGCAGGTGTCCCCGGCCGCGGCGAGTATTTGAAGGAGAACGCCTGAGCAAATCGGATCTCGCCGACCAAATCAAGCGTGTCCCGGAAGTCTTCCTCTTTTTCACCGGGATGACCAACGATCAGATCAGTAGATAGAGCGAGATCGCTTCGGGCTGACCGCAAGCGCTCGACAGTCCGTCGATACTCGGAGGTAGTGTAACGCCGGTTCATGATCGCGAGGACCCGATCCGAACCGCTCTGAACCGGGAGATGAAGAAACGGCATCAATTGAGGCACCTCACGATGTGCCGCCACCAGATCATCATCGACGTCTCGTGGGTGCGAAGTCGTGTAGCGAATCCGCGCGAGCCCTGGTAATTCGGCGAGCCGACGTATCAACTCACCCAGCGTCCAAACTCTGCCGTCGGGGCCCTCCCCATGATAGGCATTCACGTTCTGCCCGAGCAGCGTAATCTCCCGCGCCCCGCCGCGAACGAGATGACGTGCTTCGGTCAGAACCTGCATCGCCGGACGCGAGTATTCTGCGCCGCGTGTGTACGGTACGACGCAGAAACTGCAAAACTTGTCACAGCCCTCTTGTATCGTCAGGAAAGCTGTTACGCCTTCTGGCGCAGCGGCCTCTGGTAGGAAGTCGAACTTCGGCTCCGCAGGAAAATTCGTCTCGACAATCCCGCCGCCGCCGGCTCGTAGCGCTTTGGCGACCAACTCGGGCAAGCGATGGTAATTTTGCGGACCTACTACGAGATCGACGCATCGAGCGCGATGCAAGATCTCTGCGCCTTCGGCCTGCGCAACGCATCCGGTAACGGCAACAATCATTCCGGCACCGCGCTCTGCTTTCGCCGTCTTGAGACGTCGCATCAGGCCAAGCTCTGAATACACCTTTTCCGATGCCTTTTCTCGGATATGACAAGTGTTGAGGATTACCAGATCCGCATCCTGAGGTCTCTCCGCCTTTGAAAAGCCGAGTGGCACCAGAAGATCTGCCATACGTACCGAATCGTAGACATTCATTTGGCAGCCATAGGTTTTGATATAGACACGCCTCGTCACGCCGTTTTCCGTGCTTGTAATCGTGGATCTTCTCATCGCGCCGCCGCTACGCGACCGCGGGCAACCCGCCAGGGAGGACATGGGGCGGCGGTTCCGGCATCGGCTGCGGCCGCCCAAACAGTGCTCCGGCAAGTCCGCCAGCGATGCGGGCGTAGCAATAGCTCGCAAGCGACTTTCGCGACCCACAGTCGGAAAGAAACGTTGGCGGGTGGAATTCTACCACCACTTCGACGGTCCCGAGGCCGATCATGCTCCAAATATGAGGCGCCAGATCGACGGCGCCATACCATGCGAAGAGCGGGCGATACAGGCGTCCAATGGGCATGCCGTCGAGTCGGGTGTACGCGATCGAGACCGGCTGAACGACAACGGGGGAAAGGCCCTTTCCCTGTTCAGCAGCAGCGAACAATGCGGTTTTGAAGGGGAGTACGCGATTGCCATCGCTGCTGGTCCCCTCCGGAAACAGGATCAGTGCATCGCCGACCGCCAGTCTCTTGCTTATCGCGTCGCGTTGCGTGACGGTGCTGCGTACTCGCCGATCCACAAAGACACTGCGTTGAAGTTTGGCGAGCCAACCGAAAAATGGCCAATCCGCAACTTCGGCCTTGGCGATAAAAGAGCCGGCTATTACCGAGCCGAGGACCGTAATATCGGCATATGAAACATGATTGGCCACGAAGAGCACCGGACGCCAGCTAGTGGGCGTTCCGACTACGCGGATCCTAAATCCAAGAATTCGACAACATCGAGCGTGGTAGAATACTGGCAGCGTCCTTGTCCATCGGCAACACAAAGCCAATCCTATCACCTGCGCCGGCATTATAACCACGGTCCACGCAAAATAGAGCGAGAGCCGGGCGAATCTCAGCGTCATCGAGCCCATGTCCTTAGGTGGTCCATGTCTCTTTCGCCTGCCTTCCGTAATGGCGCGAGTATTTTTGTGCGACAAGGTCGGTTTTGACCAAAATACAGACGTCGATGGTATTAAACTGCTCGTCGACAACAGCGCCGTCGCCGACAAAACCGCCAAGCCGCAGATATCCTTTTATCAAGGGCGGTAACGCCGCGACCGCCTGTGTCGCATCAATCGCGCAACGGTCGACGCGACACATCTCCACGTAGCGCTCAGCACGCGCCCGCGGTCGCAGGGCGAGGGGTGCCCGATGATGGTGATGCAAATAGGAGAGCGGCATGGCGAGAGCATCTGGATCGGTGCCGGGCAGGCTGGCGCAACCAAACATCAGGGCGATATTGTAGTGAAATACATAGGCCGCGATACCGCTCCATAGCAGCTGCATCGCCGCTCGTTGTCGGTACGCCGGGTCGACGCACGAGCGGCCCAACTCGAGGATCTCCCCAGGATGGACCACGAGGGGAGAAATGTCGAATTCGTTCGCCGAGTAAAAGCCGCCCAGATGAGCTGCCACGTCTCGCCGGATCAAGCGGTAGGTGCCAACGACGGTGTCCGCATCTACGCCGCGGCTGTGGTCGAGGACGAGTAGGTGATCGCAACCGTCATCAAAATGGTCGGCATCACGCCGTCGGCGGGCCAGTTCAGGGAGCGGCTGGGCGCCGAGCTTTTCGTAGAATATCTTGTAGCGCAGCGCTTGCGCCGCATCTATGTCGGCGCCCGACTCCGCCAGCCGCACTTGAAGCGGGCCGGATCGAATGTCGATGATTCGGTCCGCCATGCGGAAAGCGGGAACTTGAACCAATGGCAATGTTTTGTTCGGCAATTTTGCCTTCGGCTCAGCCGAACGTGGCCGGGTGCGGCGGATAAACCGCTGCGACCCCACTCCGGTGTGGGGGACGCGAGGCGCGGCCTCCATGGACTTTGCCATGGCCCGCGCGGAAGTCCGCTGCTCAGACGAACGCGAGCTGTTCATCCCTTCTCGGGACGAGGTGTGCCAATCCGCGGCACCGCGTACAGCTCAAGCCGATGCCCGACCAGTTCGTAGCCAAGTTCATCGGCAACCAGCTTCTGCAGGCGTTCGATCTCTTCATTACGGAACTCGACTACACGGCCTGACTGCAGGTCGATCAAATGATCGTGATGCGCACTCGGCATCTCTTCGTAACGGGCGCGGCCATCGCCGAAATCATGCCTGGCAAGGATATTAGCCTCCTCGAAGAGTCGGACCGTGCGATATACAGTTGCAATGCTGATACGAGCGTCAATCGCAGTTGCCCGGCGGTAGACCTGCTCGACGTTAGGATGATCGACCGATTCCGAGAGCACACGCGCGATGACCCGCCGCTGCTCGGTCATCTTTAGGCCCTTGTCGAGACAGAGCTGCTCCAACCGCGAGGTCATCGCCCCTCCGTGATGGCCAGCCTCATCTGTTCATAATATACACGAATGCGTCGAACCCGCCCACCGCTCGGAGAGCGCGTGTTCCGCCCTTAAGCGGCGACCAGTCACGATAAGACGCGTACGGAAAAGCGGCCTGAGTGGTCAGGCGCGAGGCCGCCGCGCTCGGGTGCCAAGCCCGATCTCTTTCGCCAGGCGACTGCGCTGGCGCGCGTAATTGGGAGCCACCATCGGATAATCGACACTTAGTCCCCAGCGCTCACGATAGGCCTCTGGGCTCATGTTGTAGGCGGTTTTCAAGTGCCGCTTCAGCATCTTGAGTTTCTTACCGTCCTCAAGGCAAATGACGTAATCTGGATGGACCGATTTTTTGATCGGAACGGCGGGTTGTGGGCGTTCCGCTGGTGCCGTCGGAACGTCCCCGATATTAGCCAGGGAATTGTACACTTGGTTGATCAGCTGCGGCAAATCTCCTACTGCCACCGTATTGTTCGAAACATGGGCCGCGACGATTTCCGTCGTCAACGCCAGCAAGTCGCTGTTTTGGTCCGGGTTGTTCATCTCGGTGATCCCGCCATTAGCCTCATCTCGGAATATAATTAACACTGGGCTACAAAGCAATCGGCTGAGTGATCGATCTCTTAAATCTCATCAGTTCCAAAGAACATCCATCCTCGAGCGCAAGAAGCCGACAGGAAAGCTGGAATCGCGCACTCAATTTGCCAGGGAGGGCATCACCAGCGGGACACGCAATATGAGCGCATCAATGAAACACCCGGCTCGATGGTAGTAATTCCGACGCCGCCCGACCTCGGTAAAGCCGCATGCGGCATACAGCGCGCGGGCGGCTGTGTTGTCGACCGCCACTTCGAGGACGACGCGTTCGATGCCTCGCCGCTGGGCCTCTAAGCATATCGACGTAACCAGAGCCGTAGCCGCTCCAGATCGCCGGTAACTTGGCAGAACACCCAGCGAAAGGATCTCGGCCTCTTCACCGAGAGCAAGAGCCAAAGCGAAGCCGACAGGGTGGTCTTGAATCCATCCCATCCTGCCGAAAAATCCCGGAATTCTCATGATCTGCCCGATCGAGCCAAGATCCCAGGAATCTTCGGGAAAGCAAACTCGGTGAAGCGTTGATACCGTCCCGGCGACCGCCCGCAGCACCGGCTCGACGACTAGGCTCATGCCGGTCCGAGACCCGGGTTTCGATGTTTGGGCGCTAGCGTAACATCGGGCGAACGAAGATAAAACGGTCGTGCGGCGATGTGCTGTTCGCGAGGGTGCAAGCGGCACAGAGCGGCCCTCAGGGTGCCGATCGCATCGGGCGGCGAATCATTGAGAACGGTGGCGGCGGCGCGGCTCGAAAGCGCGGCCGTCGCACGCTGCGCTGCATCTCCGGCAACTAGCAACGGCACTGCGCCGATCCATGTATTCACAACAGCGTCCAGCTCCGCAGGCATAATCGCCGCCGGCTCGCCGATCGGGTCGCCCCGAGGATCGAAAAGCTGGACGAATAGATCCTCGCGACGGCTTTCGAGAGCGACGAGCAGAAACCAGCCGCCCTTTGCACGGGTGACGGCGACGGCTTCAAAGCTGGTCACGCCGATCAGCCGCGCTTCTGTCGCGAGCGCTATGCCCCTCGCCGCTGCAAGCCCGATGCGAATACCGGTGAAACTCCCTGGCCCGATGGTCACGGCGACAAGATCAAGCGCTTCCGGCGGCAGTCCGGTCCGGCTCAGTGCGCGGTCCACCATCGGCAGCAACCTCTCGGCTTGCCCGCGCGTGCTCTCGAGGCGCTCGGTATAAGCTATTTCGCCGCCCACTGTAACCGCCACGGAGCAGGCCAAGCCCGCGGTATCAAGCGCCAAAACAACCTGGTGCAACCCTTCGGCCGTTACCCAGCAAGGTTCGCCGCCTGCGGCCCCGGAAGCGGGAGAGGAAGAATTCGCGATCGTTTGGCGTGGCTCCTCGATCGCGAAACCCGCTACACCGCCCGTACTTCGATCACCTCCGGGATGTAATACCTGAGCATATTTTCGATTCCGGCCTTCAACGTGGCAGTCGAGCTCGGGCAGCCGGAGCAGGAGCCCTGCATGTGCAGATAAACAATGCCGTCTTCGAAATCGTGAAAGATGATATCCCCGCCATCTTGCGCCACCGCGGGCCGCACGCGCGTTTCCAACAGCTCCTTGATTTGGGACACAAGCTCGTCTTCATCCCCGTCGCTCACCTCGGCCGCGGCCCCAGACACCTCATCGGTGAGCAATACCGGTCGGCCCGCGGTAAAATGCTCCATGATGATGGCAAGGATCGCCGGCTTCAGCCGGTACCAATCACCATCCTCCGCCTTTGTTACAGTGACGAAGTCCGCACCGAGGAACACCCCTTTGACCTCTGGCAGGCAAAGGAGCCGGTCCGCCAGCGGAGAGATGCGGGCCGTCTCGGGTGTCGTGAAGTTTGCGGTGCCCGAGGTCATGACCGGTTGTCCGGGGAGAAATTTCAGAGTCGCCGGGTTCGGCGTCTCTTCGGTCTGAATGAACATTGCGGGCTCCGATGGCGAAAGAAAAGCTCAGTCCTTAGCATGGGGCGGCGACGCGGTGATTCAACCCTCCGCTTCGACTTGAAAAGAGCCTCTCAGCTGACCGCATCGAGCTCCTCCACAGTGAGGCGGCCTGGAACGATGGTGATGGGAATGCGCAAACGGGCGGCCGGCTTCCCGGTCAAATAGGAGATTAGCGGCCCCGGTCCTTCGGGGCCAGTGCCGGCTGCCAGCACCAGGATCGAGATGCTCGGCTCCTCCTCGATCAACGCCAGTAGCTCGTCGCGACGCGAACCCTCCCGGATATAGACGATCGGGACCGAGCCGGCGACCGGTGAGATTTCCTCACAGAGTCGCTGCATAAGATGCTCGGCTTCTTCTCGCCGCTCTTCACGCGCCAAATCCTCGATCGCCCGCCAGGCCTGGAGCTCCGAGGGCTCGATCACGTAGAGCAGCGCGACGCGGCCACCGGTATGAGCAGCACGCCGTACCGCGTAATGCACCGCGATCCGTAGCTCCTCACTCTCGTCGACCACGACGAGGAAAACACGTGGATGCAGAATTTCCGGCATTCGGTCGCGATCCTGCTCCCGATATTTGTTCGATGATTAAGCGCCCCTGAGCGGCAAGCTCGCCAACCATCCTGCCACCATGGCGGTCAACACCGCAATCGCCCCGTAGAAGCCGGGCTGGCGAACCGAGAATTCGTACACCGCGGCATCCACTCCGACCTTCGAAACCACGAGTGGGGTGGTCTGGCCGCTGACAACGTCCTTATCCCGCACCAGGAGCACTTCGACGAGATAGGTCCCGGTAGGCACATTGGCGGGAAATGAGATCGTCGCGCGAAACAGCCTCTCTCCGAGAAAATCGACCTTGCCCAATCGGGTGACGAATAGTCCCGCCTGTCGCTGCTTTCGCTCGAGCGCGTCGCGAAACACGCCGACTGCCGCCGGTGGCGCAAACATGTCGGTTTCGAGCTTAAGGTTCTCGACACCGAGGCGGTAAAAGGCTGCCGTTGCGGGCGCAAGGATCTCGCCGATGGGTCGGCTCGCCGCAACCGTATAAAAGCTCGGTACGCGGACGAAGGTCATCTCTTTGGTGTTCACCCAGATCCCGGCGACCCGGCTCTTGCGGCGGACCGTGAATTCCCGGTCGGGGCCGCGAACCGCGACGACGACATCTCCCGGGCCATCCGTCGCGCCGAACAGCACAACCGAGGCGCCGGTGAAGCCGGTCGTGATCGCGATCAGATGGCTGGTAAGGTCCGCCACGAGCCCCTCGGCCCGCACCGGCGGCCCCCAGGCTGACAGCATCAAGAGCAAGAAAAGAGCCCGGCTCATCCCTTCTCCCGCGCGATTGAATAGAGGTCGTCCGGTCGTACCGTCATGTCGAATGCCAGCTTCGCCGCAACTGCGAGGACCATCAGCGCCAACAGGAAACGCAGCTGTTCGCCGCGAAGGTGAGTACCGAACCGGCTGCCGATCTGCGCGCCGATCACTCCGCCGGCCAGCAAAACGAGCGCGAGAACAGCATCGACGGTGTGGTTGGTAAAGGCCTGTAGCAACGTGACGTTTGCGGCGACAAAGATGATCTGCAGCAGCGAAGTCCCGGGCACGACGCCGGTCGGCATTCCCAGCATATAGATCATCGCCGGCACCATTATGAAACCACCGCCGATGCCTAGGATGGCGCTGAATATGCCGACGACAAAGCCGATGCCGATCGGCAGCAGGGCGCTAATGTAAAGCCTAGAGCGCCGAAAGCGGGCTTTGAGCGGTAAGCCGTGCATCCACGTATGCTGATGTAATCGGCGCCGCGCAGCGCCCGGCCGATGCATTCGCAGCAGCGCACGCACGCTCTCGATCATCATCAGGAAGCCCAACACACCGAGCAGAAGCACGTAACCGATCGAAATCGTCAGCTCGACCTGACCCAGTCGTTTGAGCAGCGTGAAAATCCAGACCCCGAGAAGCGAGCCGGCAAGGCCGCCGACGAGCAGAACGTAGCCCATCTTGAAATCGACATTGCCCCGGCGCCAATGGGCGAGCACGCCCGACACAGAGGCTCCCACCAGCTGGTTGGCGGAGGAGGCGACGGCAACAGTGGGCGGGACCCCGATGAAAATCAGAAGCGGCGTAAGGAGAAAGCCGCCGCCGACGCCAAATACTCCCGAGAGGAACCCGACTGCCGCGCCAAGGCCGAGCAGCAAGAAAACGTCGAGCGACACCTCGGCAATCGGCAGATAGATGTCCATGGTTCTCGAGGTGCCGGCTTTCCTTCGTCGTCGCGCGCTGTTTGGCAGCACCGCGCTTACACAGGCAAATTACAACCGGTACGATCGGCAGGGGAAGCGCCAACCTTTCGCAGAGGGGCGGCTTAATCAGGGCCGCAGAAGTCCGCAAATCGCCTGCGCTTCGCGCAGAATCGGGGTCGCGATCGCCCGGGCGCGTTCGGCGCCCCGGTGCAAGGTCCCGTCTAGGTAGCCGGGGTCGGCCATCAATCGGCGCATTTCGCCGCCGATCCTGGCCAGAATCTCGACCGCGAGCTCTGACAGAGCCGCTTTGAGCTGTGAAAAGTTGCGTCCGGCAAAGCGGGCGAGCGCCGCTTCGCGTGAGAGCTCCGAAAGCGCGGCGTAGATGCCGATCAGATTGTCGGCCTCGGGCCGGCGCTCGAGGTCGGCAATCGAAAAAGGCAGTGGCTCGGGGTCGGTTTTCGCCCTGCGGATCTTCAACGTGATCGTGTCGGCATCGTCGGTCATATTGATGCGTGAATAATCCGAGGTATCCGACTTAGACATCTTCTTCGTGCCGTCGCGCAGGCTCATCACCCGCGTCGTCGCTCCAAAGATCTGCGGCTCGGGCAGCGGAAAGAACTCCCGGTCATAACGCCGGTTGAATGCGCCGGCAATGTCGCGTGCCAGCTCCAAATGCTGTTTCTGGTCCTCGCCGACTGGGACGTGGGTAGCCTTGTAGACGAGAATGTCGGCGGCCATCAGCACCGGATAAGCATAAAGGCCGAGGCCGGCCATTTCGCGGTTACTTCCAGCCCTTTCCTTGAATTGGGTCATGCGGTTGAGCCAGCCGAGAGGCGTCAGACAGCCAAGCAGCCATGCGAGCTCGGTGTGGGCGGGTACCATGCTTTGGTTGAAAATCGTGCAGCGCTCGGGGTCGATCCCGGCGGCGATGTAGGCTGCCGTGACCTCGCGCGTGGAAACGCGCAGCTCAGCCGGGTCCTGGGGCTGGGTCAGCGCATGCAGATCGACGATGCAAAAGATGCACTCATACTCGCTCTGCAACGCAACCCAGTTGCGAATTGCCCCGAGGTAATTGCCTAAATGCAGATTACCGGTAGGCTGGATGCCGGAAAAAATGCGATTCATCTGACCTCTTTGGGCCGGTATGGGCGGCGCCTGTTAGCGCCGAGAGTAGTGCTGGTCAAGCCGGTTGCCGGCGCAGCCGCCCCCACATCTCGCGCCAGTCGGCGACACCGAGCGCAAGGGCGAATAGCGCAAAGCTCGCAAGCCCGCCGCCGACCAGCGCCGCCAGCGCGGCGATGCGAACGAGCGGCAAGGCCGCCAGCGCCGGCGTGAGCCAAATTCGCAGCAAAACGAGAACCGCTCCCATGCCGAGCGCAGCCGTCGCGATCCGCGGCAGGTTGCGCCGAGCGCGCGCGTCGAACCGGAAATGCCTGCGCCGGATCAACAGGACGAGCAGGCTGAGTGCGTTGACCCAGCCGGCAACCGTTGTCGCCAGCGCGATCCCGACATGCGCGAGAAACTGCATAAGCGCCAATGTCAGGCAAAGATTCGACGCCATCGCCACGACCGCCACTTTGACCGGCGTGGCGGTGTCCTGACGGGCGAAGAATGCGGGCGCCAGTACCTTGACAAGCACGAAGGCCGGAAGGCCTGCTGCATAGGCGGTCAGCGCCGCGGCGGTCGCCTGCGTGTCGGTCGCGTCGAAGGCGCCGCGCTGGAACAGCACCGCGAGTATCGGCGTCGCGAGCAAGGCTAGC
>Ga0182032_10000068_pt1 | contig 35344 bp, 33 predicted proteins | sample tim00Cox00000000_FD_125970 | JGI IMG/M metagenome (GOLD analysis project Ga0182032, IMG submission 125970) | Lab enrichment of tropical soil microbial communities from Luquillo Experimental Forest, Puerto Rico - timezero.00C.oxic.00.000.000 | ecosystem: Environmental > Terrestrial > Soil >... | reverse complement strand
CGGTTTGGCGGACACCGCGCGGGCATCGGCTCGCCCGCTGATCGAAGCCTTGGTGGACGCCGACCGCGAGGTCGTGCTGATAACCGGCGATCACCCCATCACCGCACGGGCGATTGCCCGTCAGTTGGGACTGCCGGCCGATGTGCGAGTGGTAACCGGTGCCGAGCTTGCCGGCCTCGACGAGGACGCGTCCGCCAAACTCGCCGCCGACGTGCAGGTCTTCGCCCGCGTCAGCCCGGAACAGAAGGTGCAGATTGTGGCCGCGCTGCAGCGCTGCGGGCGAGTGACGGCGATGGTCGGCGACGGCGCCAACGACGCGGCCGCTATTCGAATGGCCGACGTGGGGATCGGCGTGAGCGGCCGTGGTTCGTCGGCCGCCCGCGGGGCCGCCGATATCGTCTTGACCGACGATGACCTGGGCGTGCTGATGGACGCACTGGTCGAAGGCCGCAGCATGTGGGCCGGTGTGCGGGATGCGGTGACAATACTGGTCGGCGGCAACGTGGGCGAAGTGCTGTTCACCATCATCGGAACCGCTTTAGGTCCCGGTCGCGCTCCGGTTGGGACCCGTCAGCTGCTGTTGGTGAACCTGCTCACCGACATGTTCCCCGCGCTTGCGGTGGCGGTCACTTCCCAATACGTGGAACCCGACGAAACCGAATATCAAACCGACGAAGAGGCCGAAGAGGCACGGCGTGCACACCGGCGCGCCGTACTGACCGGGCCTACTCCCTCGCTGGACGCTCCGCTGATGCGCCAGATCGTCACTCGAGGGGCCGTCACGGCCGCCGGGGCAACGGCTGCCTGGGCGATCGGGCGCTGGACGCCGGGCAGCGAACGTCGCACGGCGACAATGGGGTTGACCGCATTGGTGACCACTCAGCTCGCGCAAACCCTGCTCACGCGGCGACACAGCCCGCTCGTCGTGGCGACCGCGCTGGGCAGCGCGGGTGTGCTGATCGGTATTGTCCAGACCCCGGTTATCAGCCAGTTCTTCGGATGCACGCCATTGGGGCCGGTCGCCTGGACGGGCGTGCTGGGCGCCACGGGGGGAGCCACCGCGATCTCGGCGCTGGCGCCCAATTGGCTGGCCCAAAGGGTCGCTGCCCTAGAACCCGAACACGAGGTGTAGGACAAGTCGGTACCGAGTGTGCGGCCAGCCGCACGTTCGGCGCCGAGTGTGCGGCCAGCCGCACATTCGCGAACGGCTTGAACAACTCCAGCGCCATCTTGGCGGCCGCCCGGTTGGGAAGACGGCCAGCATGGCGTCAACATCATGGAGTTCTGGTTACGGACCCGGACGGCCCCCGCCTCAGCTCGACAACTCCCTGCGCACGACCTTGCCTGCGGGATTGCGCGGAATGCTGGCGACGATGTTGATGTCTCTGGGCTGTTCGAAGCGAGAAACCTTGCCCTTCAAGTACTCCCGTAAGGTTGGCGCGTCGATCTCGCTCTGCGGCTGCAAGACCACGAAGGCGGCCAGTCGATGACCGAACCGCTCGTCGGGAACACCGATGACCGCGTTGTCGGCGATGTCGGGGTGTTCGGCGAGTGCGTTTTCGACCGCGCGGGGATAGACGTTCTCGCCGCCCGAGATGATCATGTCGTCTTCGCGACCGACGATGAAGAGCCGGCCCGCGTTGTCGAGATAGCCCATGTCTCCCGTGCTGGTCATGTTGTCGACGACGGCTTTGGCTCCCCCACCCGTGTAGCCCTCGCTCGCCAGTTCGCCGCCGACGAGGATGCGTCCGGTGACGCGGGGACCGACGGGCCGGTCGTTCTTGTCGATGATGCGCACCGGACAGCCGGCGACCGGCCTTCCGACGGTTTCGGGAGCGTCCCGCAGGTCGGCCGGTGTCGCGAGGGCGCCGATGCCGACCTCGGTGGAGCCGTAGCCGTTGTACAGGATCTCGCCGTAGGCATCCATGAACCGCTGACCGAGGGTGGGATCGAGCCGGTCGCCGCTCGACAGCACCACCCGCCAATAGGGCACGGGGTTTCGCGCCCGCACGCGCTGGGGCAGGTCCAGGATGCGTGCGAGCACGACCGGCACCGCCGTGAACGCGTCGGCGCGATGCAGCGATGCCTGCGCGAGCGCGGCCTCGGCGTCGAAGTGGCGTTGGGTGAGCACCGTGCCACCGAGGGCCACGGTGAGCATGAGCATGCCAAGCCCCAGCCCGTGAAACATCGGCATCGCCACCGAGACTCGTGACCCGGTGTGCAACCGGGTGCGATCAAGGATCGTCACCCAGACGCCCACCGCCGAGCGCATCTGCGGTGTGCGCGGCACGCCCTTGGGCTTGCCGGTGGTTCCCGATGTGAGCAGAACGATCCGGCCGGATGCGGCCACGCCGGGCCGCGGGTCGCCCTCAAGCGCAGTAACCGTCGCCGGGTCGATGGCGGCGACCGAACCATCGGCGACCCGCACCTGTTCCGCGAACTCGTCGTCGGCCACCATCGCTGTGATCCGGTGTGCGCTCAATGCGGCCGCCAGCGCATCGGTGCGGAAATCCGTATTGACGAGCACGACGTCGGCGCCCACCATGGCGGCGGCGAAGAACCCCTTGACGAAGCCCCGCCCGTTGCGGCACATAACCCCGACCCCTTGACCGGGTCCAACGCCGTCGCCGGACAGCTCAAGGGCAAGCGATTCGGTCTCCGATTGCAGCTCGCGATAGGTGAGGGCACCGTCGTCGTCGATTATTGCGGTCCTGTTGGGCCACCGAGCCGCCGTGACCGCCAACAGGGTGACGGGATTCGTGCCGCCCCGGCGCGCCTCACGAATGAGCCGGAACCCCGCGACCGGGGAAGGCGGACTCAGCAGGCCGGAGCGCAGCAGCGCCCGGGCCGCGGTGGCAACCACGCCGTCCTCGGATACGAAAGCGGTCATCGTTCGGCCTCATGGGTATCGGGATTGGCGAAGAAGCGGCGGTGCCAGATCCGGGCCGCGCGCTCGGCCGGCCCGGCCAGCAGCACCGAGGCCAGCTCGGCCGGCCACATCCAGGGCGGCTCGTTGGTGCGGGGCCGCTCGATGACCGCTTTGGCGATCGCGTCGGCGGCTTCATCCGGCGACATGCCAGGAAGTCGGCCCAGGACCGGCGTGGGTGCGATCATCCGGGTACGCACGAGCGCGAAGTAGACCGATGTGACGTCCACACCGTCGGCGTGCAGTTCCGGCGCCACGCTGCGCAGCCAGCGATCGAAAGCCCCCTTCGAGGCCTGGTACGCGCCCCACTGCGGACCGGGTACGACGCGCGCACCGACGCTCGAAACGTTCACGATGTGCCCGCCGCCGTGCTCGCGCATCGCCGGTAGCAGTCCCAGCAGCAGCCAGATCGGTCCCAGGTAGTTGATGTCGATGGTGCGCTGAAAGTCATGCGGGCGGTCGTACTGGTGATGCAGTGAGCGGCGCAACGACTTGCCGGCGTTGCTCACCACGATGTCGACTGGCCCGTGGTTCTCCGTGACCTGCTTCGTGAGCGCGCTGACGGCGCCCTCGTCGGTGAGGTCGGTCGGGTAGGCGACAGCTCGGCCGCCGCCGGCGTTGATCGCCGCCGCGAGGTCCTCGAGCCTTTCCGTCGACCGGGCGACAGCCAGCACGGTCGCTCCCGCGGCGGCCATCTTGCGCGCCGTCGCTTCGCCGATTCCGTAGGACGCGCCCGTCACCATCACGGTCTTCCCGGAAACGGCGCGGCGCAGCTTGTCGGGATCCGACACCTTCGCCGGGTTGGCCAATCGGTCGGTGGCCGCTTGCAAGGCCTGCGCTATCACGTTCACGTTCCTGCCGCATCCATTCCGAATTACACGTCGAGGCTGTGGCTCTGGCTTGACCGTGCGCCTCTTTGCTCGGGCTACAGCCAGCAGACCACATCGGAGTGCGGGCCCGCGCTCCGGCCTGGTGTTACGGGCTTTAGAAAACTACAGGAATTGCCTGGAACTTGCGGTTTAAGCAAACACATCAGTGGGAACATTGCGGCATGATCGCACGTCAAATCCCTCGTTTCCTTGCTTCTTCGGTGGTCGCGGTGTCGGGCATTGGCGCCTCCGTCCTCGCGTCTGCGATCCCCTCCGCCTCCGCCGAACCGTGTCCGGACGTTCAGGTCGTGTTCGCCCGCGGCACCGATGACCCTCCGGGCGTCGGCAAGACAGGACAGGCATTCATCGATTCCCTGCGCCCGCGCGTTGGCGCGAGGTCGTTCGACGTATATCCGGTCAACTACCCCGCTACCCATGACTGGACGAGCGCGGGCGAGGACGGCATCAGGGACGCCGGCGCGCATGTCGTTTCGATGGCGCACGACTGCCCCAAGACCCAGATGGTGCTCGGCGGTTATTCCCAGGGCGCGGCCGTGATGGGCTTTGTCACCTCGGCTGCCGTGCCGGCTGGGATCGATCCGGCGAGCGTGCCCAAACCGATGGACCCGGAGGTGGCCAACCACGTGTCCTCGGTCGTGCTCTTCTCAGTGCCAAACGATCGGGCGATGAACTTCTTCGGCGAGCCGCCGGTCGTCATCGGCCCGCTCTATCAGGCCAAGACCATTCAGGTATGCGCCCCCGAGGACCCGATCTGCGCCGACGGGATGAATTTCAGCGCCCATGACAACTACGCGACCAACGGGGCAATTATTGACCAGGGCGCGAGCTTTGCGGCCAGTCGCCTTAGCGAAGTCCCTAGCGGGCCAGCGGGTGCGGGTCCTGGCGGGCTGCCGACCGTCGCCGCGTCTCCTTCTCCACGCCCGTCTCCAAGCCCTTCCCCACGCGGAAACTTCGGTAGCTAGTCCCTGACGAAGCCTTTGTTGCGCATCAGCACGTCCGCCAGGAACCCGTCGTGCGGGATTTGGGGTGCCGCGTAAAAGGTCGGGTGGCGGCCGCAGTAGACGTTGGCGACCGTCGGTTCGGCGATCAGGTCGTCGATCAGCTCCTCGTCTCCGGTGACCGCGGTGACGACCAACGAATGGCGCAGCGGCTCCACGCCCGCGCCGCGCGACCACGACGACACCCACGCGCACGGAAACGGCAATTCGACGTTCAGCGCGTCGGTGAGCTCGCCGGAGCCGGGCTCGGCCACCACGTGCAGAGCCGGACGCATTGCGGCGTAGCCGTCACCCAGGGGCGCGACCACCTGATCGGCGCCAAGCAGCGGCATCGTTCGTGCCGCCCTGACCGCCAGATAGTTCGCCAGCGCCTGCGCCTTTCGCAGGGGCTGGGTGGGCAGGATTGCCCGCTCGTCCTCGGTGGAGAGCGGCTCAATAGTCGCCAACCGCTCGGCAATCGCGCCCGCTAACGGGGCGGGGTCACCCTCGTAGAGCACCGCGGTGGTGTTGACGCACGCCATCCCACCCAGGTTGGCGATCGAGTCAACTACGAGGTCGACGTAGTCACGCCAATCCCGGTCGGCGGTGATCAAGATCTTGGCCCGTCCCGGTCCGTTCACCACCACCCTCGGATCGGTGGCGTACTTTTCGACCACGTTCTGTCCGCCGTACACCATGGCGAGGTCGGCCGACCGGATGATCTCGTCGGCGCCGCCATGGTCTGTGGGTAAATAGACCGCGTCTTCGGGGCGAAATCCCGACCGGCGCAAGGCGTTCACCAGCCGGTGTGCGGTCAGCGGCTCACGCCGTGACGGCCGCACCGCCACCCGGTAGCCCAGCGCGAGCGCCTGCGGCCACAGACCGTGCACGCCCGGGCCGTTTCCGGCGGCGTGCACGGCAAACACCTCCCCTCGCCGCGCCCACAGCGCACCGCCGTCGCGGGTGCGCTGCTCGCGCCAGTCGAGGGCGGCGCCCGTGGGCCGAGCCGGCCGTACTCCGTCGAATGCCGTGGCCATGCCGTCGGCCACGCTGCGCGCCCCGGCGCGGGTGACCGCGATCGGCAGCCCCGAAATCCGGCTGGCCAGGCGAACATAGTTCTCGAAGTCCAGACCGCCTATAACGGCAGTGGCGAAGGCATCGGCCGCGTTGGCCAGCGCTGCTTCCCGCTGTGCGGCCGGCAGCGGTCGGATCTTGCGTTGCGCACCGATGGATCGTGAAACGTACAGCGGCGGAACAACGCTCAACTCGGCGACCGCGACACCGGCGGTGCTCGTGATCACCTCGCGGTTGCGGGTGCGATACTCGCCGTCCGGGCCGAGCGCGTCGATGCTCACCAAATCGGCTGTAACGCTTGCCTGTTCGGATCCCATGTTCAGTACACGCCTTCGATGACGGCCTCGCCCTCGAAGGTCGTCACCGGGCGCACCTCACTGACGGAATCACTGACTTGGCCTGCCGGCCCGGGCACCCGGATCGCCAGATCGCGCTCCAGGTTGTTCGGTATGAACATCCCCTTGCTGATGTGGTTCATGACCACCTGGCCTTGTTGTCCGTATGGCACCTGTTCGCCGGTGTCGGGATCGACCACCCAGAACACGACGTAGGGCGTCCTCGGGTCGAAGACGAACGAGTCGCCGTCGATGGCCCGCGTCACCGCTTGCGAAAGCACCATGGTGCTGCCGAAGGCCATGGTGATCGTCGTGTTCGGGAAGATCTCGCGCAGCAGGTCGAGCGTGTCGGCGTCCACGTGGGCACCGCTCAGCAGCAGATAGCGGACCTTGTCGTTCACCAGATCCACTACGCGGTCGTTTCGGGCGATGGCCTCCAGCAGCGGCGGAGTGGTGTGCAGATTCGCAACGTTCTGCGTCTGGAGAACGAACACGGCCTGGTCGATGACATGGTCGACGTAGGCGGCGACTTCCGCGGCCGCGTTGCGCGCGGCGACCTTCTTCACCCAGCGGGGATCGATGTCGATCGCGTGGAAGATCGCGCCCAGCCGCTCGGAGACCCGGCGGGAGAAGTAGCCGACACCGTGCGGGCCGCTCGGCATCAGGCACAGGAAGCCCCGGCCGGACACGAAGCCGCCCGCGGCGAAGTCCTCCGTCTGCCACTCAACGACCTGAGCGATCCAATCCGGCAGCTGCACAGTCCGTTTCGGGGCGCCCGTGGTGCCTCCGGACTCGAATATCTGGGGCACCGGCGGGGGTGACCCCTGGGATCCCTGGGATATATAGCCGCGCGGAATGAGATCCTCCACCGGCACGCTGCGCAGTTCGTTGACGAGGTTGGGAAACAAGCGCAGGTCCGCGAAGGTTTTGACGTCGGTCAACGGATCGAAGTCGAGCGTCCGCGCGGTCCGCAACCAGAACGGGGAGCCGGTGTCCTCGCCGAAATGCCAGTCGATCGCTGCCCGTAGGTAGGCCTCAGGGTCTTCGACCGGTACCGATCTCGGGACGTCCAACAGCGAGAAATCGCCCATGGCATCGATCCTGTCGCATACCGGACGAGCCCGCCAGGCACGCCCGGGCCCGCTGGCATACAGAGATTGAACGGGGCCCCACGCAACGGCAAACTCTTTGCGGCTGCCAGGTTTTCATCGTTGGTCTGCCGTCCGAAGCGCGCGCGGATCAGCTGTTAAGCGCGGCCGAGGTCCGCGGTGATCGCCTCGTTGAAGGCGGGATAAATCTCGTCGTACATGCCATTGCGCTCGGCGAACCGGAAGCCCTTGACGCCCTCGACGAGGATCTCGTCGGCCTGCGGCTGGGTCTGCAACAGGGTCATCGTCTCGGCGATGTAGTCATCCAGGGGCATCGCCCTGGGGTCGAATCCCCGCTGCCCCTGCAACGCGGTTTGCACGTGCGGCGGAACGATTTCGATCACCTGGACCGAGGTCTTGCGGAGCTGGAATCGCAGCGACTGGGTGTAGGAATGCAGCGCCGCTTTGGTGGCGCAATACGTCGGTGTGATCGCGCTGGGCACGAATGCCAGGCCCGACGTTACGTTGACGATCGCCGCGCGCGGCTTCTTGAGCAGCGACGGCAGCAAGGCCGCGGTGAGCCGGATCGGGCCCAGCAGATTGATGGCGACGGTCAGCTCCGCCAAGCCGGCGCCGGCGGAAGTGAGGTCCTCGACGCGCTGGGTGCCGGCGTTGTTGACGACGACGTTGAGGTCCGGGTAGTGATCGGTCAGTTCGGTGGCGAACCGGCGGATGTCGGCGGGGTCGGCCTGATCCAGCGGCAGAACCTGTATGCCCGGGTTGGCCTCGGCGACTTGCTGCAGCGGCTCATGGCGTCGGCCCGCGATGATCACCTGGTTGCCGAGCCGGTGCAATGCTTCGGCCAAGCCGCGCCCGATGCCGGTGCCACCTCCGGTGACCAGCACCGTATTGTCCGTCATCTGCATCGCCGCTCCCCTCCTTCGGTTTCAGTACCGGATAACCACGATTGTCATCCGAACCGCAACCACTCAAGCAGGTCTTGGCGGTGGGCTTCAATGCCCTTGCGCATCCGAATCGTTGTCAGGCGACAATCGGGCGCCGGTTGTGCAGTCGGCGCGGGTCGACGCTCGCGCGGCGCCACGCCGTGGCCGCCCAGGGCGTGTAGACGAACCACAGGGGCAGCCGGTTGATGAGCGGATTCAGCGCGCGCACAACGGCGGCGAACAGCTGGAATCGCTTCTCCTTCTTCGCATCCCACTCCAGCCGGCAGACCTCACGCATCTGCGGCGGCAGGGTTCCGACCAAGACCAGCCGGGCGTAGGCGTTGAGCGGCGCAGACAAGATCTTCCAGACCGGCCCGGGAATCCAGCGCGGGCCCGGTATCCCTTTCCTGATGTAGCCGGTGGCGTACAGCACGGTCTTGTGCGGGACGAACCGGTCGAGCATCTGGTCCCAGTAGGCCACGAACTCGTCGTAGGTCTGCGGCTGGCCACGGTCGCTGACCCCGTAGAGCCGATACCAGGTCTTGCCCTCGTTGAAGATCTGCTCCTTTTCCGCACGGGACAGGCGGCGGATAAACGTGTCGGTCGTGTAGATGACCTGGTCGACGAACGTCGCGTGCGCCCAGTAGAACAACTCCGGATTGAGCGCGTGGTACCTCGAACCGTCACTGATGGTACCCTCGATCGGCTTGTGAAAGTCGCGGACCTTGCGGCCCCACCTGTGCGGGTCGTTGGAGTAGACGGTTTTCATCACGGGCGGTGCGGTTCGCTTGGCCCGTCCCAACGTGTCGCTGAAGATCACCGAGTGATCGAGCACGCCCTGGGCGAGCTGCTCGATGCAGTTCTCGACACCCGCGACGCGCTGAAACCCGAAGAATTGAGTGCGGTGATCGCCGTAGAACTTCCATATCAGCGACTCGGGCCCTAGCCGCGGCGAGGCGTCGGCGACTTCGTCGACGGGCATGGGCACCGCTTCGCGCACGCCGCTCTCGAAACGGGCACCCGCGGTTAGCCCGGTCAATTGGTCATGCTGGGCGGTCATGCCGACCTCCTCGCGTCAATACTGAAGCAATGACACAAACTAGTATCTTTGTTTCAAAGCCTAGCAACCCGTCGGCGCCGTCCGCAAAGTAGGTGAGTTCGATACGATGCGGCCAATCATGAAGTCCGAGATGGGCGCCGAAATGCGCGTTCATAGCAGCGAGTCGATCACCGATCTCGACCGCACCATCCTGGATACCGCGCGGACTGTCTTCGAGACCTACGGCGTGCGTCGCGCCAACATCGAAGACGTCGCCGCCCGCGCCGGGGTGAGCCGCAGCACCATCTACCGACGTTTTCCGACCAAGGATGACCTGTTCGAACACGTCGTGCGGCGCGAGGGCGAGCTGTTTTTCAGCACGCTGGATCAGGCCACCACCGGCTGCAACCCACGAGAGGCCGTGATCGAGGCGTTTGCCCTCGGGGTGCGCCTGGTCCAGGACTCGCCCCTGTATTCGCGGATCGTCGAAAGCGAACCCGAACTGTTCGGCATGTTTTCGCGGTCGGACGTCTTCCCGATTCGCCAATTCGCCGACGGCATCGCCCATACGCTGCGGCGCTGCGGGGCGGAGATGTCCGAGCCGGACCTCGCCAACATCGCAGACATCCTGCTGCGCGTCGCCCTGGGCATCATCGTCTTTCCGACCGACCGGCTCGACACGTCGGACCAAGCGGCCGTCCGCGACTACGCCGCCCGCTACCTGGTCCCGATCATCCGCGCCTAGCGGGTGTCAGACCCGGCTTCGGCTTGCCTTCGGCTTGTCGGGGCTCTGAACTAACCTGTAGCCGTGGCGCCGGTTCCGCGGACCCGGTACGCCAGTTGCGGCGAGGTCGACATCGCCTATCAGATATTCGGCGATGGCCCGATCGACCTGCTCGTGCTGCCAGGCCCACTAATTCCGATCGACTGCGTCGACCTCGAGCCGTCGATGTACCGCTTTCATCGACGGCTGGCGTCCTTCTGCCGGGTGATCCGATTCGACCAGCGCGGGATCGGCCTGTCGTCACGGGTTGCCTCGGTGGAAATGCTCGGGCCGGAATTGTGGGCCCAGGACGCGCTCGCGGTCATGAACGCGGCCGGATGCGAGCGGGCAACGATCTTTGCCCCGGGTTTCACGTCGCTGGCCGGGCTCGTTCTCGCCGCCGATCACCCCGACCGGGTGAGCAGCCTGGTGATAGCCAACGGCTCGGCACGAACGATGCGCGGGCCCGATTACCCGATCGGCACAGACCTGGAGGCTTCCGATCAGTTCACGTCGGTCGGGATGGAGCCGGATGCGGTCGAGCAGGGTTTCGACATGCTCGGGATCATCGCGCCCTCGGTCGCCGGCGACGACGCGTTCCGGGCGTGGTGGGACATGGCCGGCAACCGGGCCGCATCTCCCAGCATGGCCCGCGCCTTCATCAACAAGGTCCGGGAGGGCGATGTCCGCGACCGGCTGGAACACATCGCCGTGCCGACGCTCATCCTGCATCGCGACAACCCGAACTTCAGCCCCGTGGAGCACGCCTACTACATCGCAGAACGCATCGCCGGATCACGCCTCGTCGAGCTGCCGGGCGAGGACGCCCTGTACTGGGTCGGCGACACCGCACCCATGCTCGACGAGATCGAGGAGTTCATCACCGGTGTGCGCGGCGCCTCCGACGCCGAGCGGCTGCTCACCACGATCGTGTTCACCGACATCGTCGGATCCACCGAGCGCGCCGCGCTGCTCGGCGACGACCGCTGGCGCGACCTGCTGGACAACCACGACACCATCGTGCGCCACGAACTGCAGCGATTCGGGGGGCGCGAGGTCAACACGGCCGGAGACGGCTTCGTCGCGACGTTCAGCAGCCCGAGCGCCGCGCTGGCGTGCGCCGACGAATTAGTCGACGCGGTGCGGGTGCTGGGTATCGAGGTCCGGGTGGGCATTCACGCGGGCGAAGTCGAGGTGCGCGGCGCCGACGTCGCCGGCATGGCCGTGCACATCGGTGCGCGCGTGGCGGGACTTGCCGGCCCAAGCGAGGTATTGGTGTCCTCGACACTGCGCGACATCGTCACCGGATCGCGGCACCGGTTCGCCGAGCGCGGCGAGAGCGCGCTGAGGGGCGTGCCTGGCGAGTGGCGCCTGTACGCGCTGGTGCGCGAGCACGCCGCCGTCAGGCGGTAATCAATCCCACATCCGGCGACAGTCGAGGAGCCCGGCGGCTCGGCGTAGGCTGCCAACCAGGGCTTGTCGCAGCCGGGCTCGCGACGCTTCCGATTCCGTTCTTTGCCCTGCCGCTTGGCATTTGATCGAAGGAGTACGCGTGACCGACGTGCATATTTCGCTGCCACCCGCGTTGCGGCGAGTGCTGGATCTGCTTATCGATGCGCCCGCGGACCCGGACGTGAGCAAGGGTTATCTCGACCTGCTGGGCACCGGATCGGCCGACGACGAGGCCGTCCCGAAAAACACAGGTCCGATTCAGGCGGCGTGGGCATCACCGATCGGGTCGATGCTCTACGACAACGCCCAGGCCCTCTCGCGCCGGCTGATAAGCGCGTGGCAACACCCCGTCGAGTGGCTGAACATCCCGTCCGGCGGCACCGCACTGGACGTCGGCTCCGGTCCGGGCAATGTCACCTCGTCGCTGGCACGGGCAGCGGGCCCGGACGGATTGGCTATAGGCGTCGACATCTCCGAGCCGATGCTGACGCGAGCCGTCCGCAATGAAGCGGGCCCGCAAGTCGGGTTCATCCGGGCCGACGCACAACGACTTCCGCTGCGTGACAACACTGTTGATGCGGTGGTCTCACTTACCGTGTTGCAACTGATTCCGCACCCGGCAGCCGCCCTCGCAGAAATGGCGCGGGTGCTGCGACCGGGCGGACGGTTGGCCATCATGGTCCCCACCGCCGGGCGCGCCGCTCGTTTGTGGCAGATGCTGCCCAACGTCGGAGCGCACGCGTTCACCGATGACGAAATCGGAGACATCCTGGAAGACAACGGATTCGCGAGCGTGCGAGTCAACACGTTCGGCACGTTTCAGTGGGTGCGCGGCAAAAACGGCTGAGTCTCAGTCGCGCTGCTAGTCACGTTTTAGAGCCGGGTGGTTGCGGGCCAGCACCGGCAACAGCAACTCGGGTGGCGGGAACCGGAAAAAGGCCGACGCCACCTGGTTGACCCGGCCGGGGACGACGACGGCCTTGCCGGCCGCCAGGCCATCGATTCCGGCCTGCGCCACCTTCTCCGCGGGAACCCACATGACCCGCGGCAGGGCCGAGTCCGCTTCTTCCTTGGTGAAGCCGGCCGCCTCGCCGAATCCCGTGTCCACCGGCCCCGGGCACAGCGCGGTCGCGGTAACGCCGGTGCCGCGCAGCTCACCGCGCAGGCTGTGGGTGTACGACAACACGAACGCCTTGGCGGCACCATAGGCCGCCTGGCCCGGCAGGGGCATGAAGGCAGCCATCGACGCCACGTTGAGCACGGCGCCCCGATGACGGTCGACCATTCCGGGCAAGAACCTGCTGCACAGGTCCACCACGGCGGCCACGTCGACTTCGACCAGGTTAAGTTCTTGTTCTGGAACCGATTTCGCGACGAGCCCGAGTGTTGAGAGCCCAGCGTTGTTGATCAGGATGTCCGGAACCAGGCCCAGCGCCGCGACGCGATCCGGCAGGCCCGCCCGTGCGGTTCGGTCCGACAGGTCGGCCGGTAGCGGGTGCGCCTGCGATCCCAACCCTGCGGCGAGCGCTTCGAGACGGTCGGCGCTGCGCGCCACCAGCACCACGTGATAGCCGCGCCGGGACAATATCCCGGCGAACCGCTCGCCGATGCCTGACGACGCGCCGGTGATGATCGCGGCGCGGTCGTTACCTGGTGGTGGAAGGGCCATTGCTAACCTCCACTTCCTTCATCGAGGGCTTGGGCGAGCACGGCGAGCCGGTCCATCGACTCGCGCAGCATATCGGGCGTCGTCGAACGAGCCCTTTCCAGCCGGGTGCTGTCGGTCAGCGCCGTCCAGTCGTAGGTGTGGGTAACGCTGGTGAGCGTGGCGTTGACGGGGTTGAGTTCCCAACGCCAAAGGTGGCCGGGCGGCTGCTTTCTTGGTTCTGCCGGGCACCAGGCGATCTTGCTGCCCTCGATGAATTCGACGACGTGGTTCTCCCGCAAAGCGCCATTGGTCAACGTCGTTTTGAACACGTCACCGACCCGGTGGACGCGCTGCCCGGGAGCGGACGAGGCGAGGTTGTTGTTGCCGTCCCAGCTCGGCTGGCGGGCGGGGTCGGCGATCAGTTCAAAAATCGAATCGGCGCTGGCCGACATCACGCGCGTGGCGCTCACAATGCGCTCGGGTTCCATGTCGCTATCCAAACACGTCGCGTGAAACGGTGTGCCTCGTCGCATCCCAGAGGCACCTCGCCGCTGCGGATGTGACTTTGTACGGGCGTATTGAGGACTTTTGACCGTCGCAGCGCGCCCGAGCGCGCTGCGATTGTGGTCTTGCCGGGGCAACCCGGTGGCCTGTCCGAAGCGCAGCAAGCCCATTTTTGGGCGAGGCCCCCCCACGGGCCTGCTTGACCCACCGTCACAAGACGGGGATCTGCCTTCGGGCAGGCCCTCTCATGGCCTGCCTACGGCTGAGGTGCCGGCGACGATGTTGTCGCCGGCACCTCGGCCATCAGGCAGGGCGTTTCAGCTCGCGCGCAGCGCCTCCACCGGTCCGGACAGCGCCGCCTTGAAGTAGCGGGTCATGTCGTCGGCCAGCACCTCCGCATCGCCGCGCTCAATCCCGTCGACGATCTGCCGCGCGACGTCCCGCGGGTCGTTCTTCGGTACATCCAGCCCGGAGGTCATGTCGGTCTCGGTGTAGCCCAAGTGGACCCCCGTGACCAGGGTGCCCTGCTTCTCGAGCTCGATGCGCAGTGAGTTGGTCAACGACCAGATGGCCGCCTTGGAGTCGCCGTAGCCACCGGATCCGGCCAGCCAGGACAAGACGGAACTGATGTCCACCAGGGCTCCCCCACCGTTGTCGGCCAGGATCGGCGCGAACGCCTGGGCAACACGAAGCGCTCCGAAGTAGTTGGTCTCGAACACCGCCCGCACTTCGTCGATGTCGCTGGCGAGCAGCTTGCGGGCGGCGAGGACGCCGGCATTGTTGATGACGATGTCGGCATCTGTTGCCAAAGCAGCCAGCGCCGCGACGGAATCCGGGTTGGTGACGTCCAGCTCGAGACCCACCACCCGAGGGTCTTCGCTCGGTTTCGGTGTCCGTGCCGTCGCGTATATCTTGGCCACACCCCGCTCCAAGAACTCCTCCACGATGGCCTTGCCGAGTCCCCGCTGTCCGCCGGTGACCACAACCGTCGACCCCTTGATGTTGACCATTTGTCCGTTCTCCTTGACGTAGGTAATCTTGCTTTGCATCTGTCACCGTAGTTGACTCGGTTCGACATAGGCAAGTATCTTTTGGATATGTCTTCATGGTCTGCGTCACAGCGGTACAAGCTCGCTCCGGCCCCCGGCGGCCTGGGGTTGGTTCAGGACTTCCTCAACACGGTCGGGATGGGGGAATCCGGGCCGGATTTGCTGGGCGACACCGCGCTCGCGGGCGAGTGGGCGGCCGGCGCTGTGCGGGCATGGGCGGCCTTGCGCGGGCTGGAGGTGTGGCCGCCGGCGCTGACCGATGTGGACGTATCGAAGCTCCGCGCTTTGCGCGACACGATCGCGGGGCTGGTCGCAGGAGAGCCATCGACCGGGCGAGGAACGGGCGCTATTTCCGCATCGTTGGCGCTATCGGAGACCGGTGAGGTACGGCTGGAACCCGCCGGGAGCGGCTGGCGCTGGCTGGCGTCGGCGCTGTGCGGGGAAATATTCCTGAGCCAGCAGGACGGGACCTGGCGCCGGATCAAGCGTTGCCACAAACAGGGTTGCGAGTTTGCGTTTTACGACCGCTCGAAGAACAACAGCGGGGTGTGGCACGACGTGAAGACGTGCGGCAACGTCGCGAATTTGCGGGCTTCACGGGCCCGCCGACGCGAACGCGAGCGCGCGGCGCAGAACTAAACGGTCGTCTTCAGCAGCGCTCGGCACCCCTGCGCATGAGTCGTGGGTCGGGGCGTACTTGGCGAGGCTTGCGCCTCAGCATGGCGTGTAACGCGTTGTGGGCGCGCGCCTTGATCGGGGCCACTACGTCCAGGTTGGTCGGGTTTTGGTTGATCCAGGCCTGCAGTGGTGCCACGGTTTCATTCCCTTGCTTTGTTCGGCCGGTGAGCCGACTCATTGAATTGCACCGCCGCCGTCTTACGTGCGCGCCGCGCCGCGGTAAACGTCACGAAAACGGGCTATGTGGCGTAGGGCACAGACCCCACTCTCCTGGCCAACGCGTCACACACCGCTTGTTATTCCCGTTGCGGCGCTAGCTCCTGAACCGACGCAGATAGCCGAGTAGGCGACGTGCCGGGACCGGCCTCGGCCAGTCGTCGGCGCGGAAAAGCGCATCGGTGCCGCCGTCCACGCAAACTACGCTGCCGCAAAGGAAGTCGGCGGAATCCGACAGCATGAAACACATCCAGTCGGCCACGTGCCCAACGTCGCCGAAGCCGCCGACCGGCACGGGGAACGACCGGACCGCCTTGGCCTGCATGGGCGACGACAGCTGTTCTTCCAGCAACGGCGTCATGATGGCTCCCGGCGCGATTGCATTCAGGCGCACACCCGCACCCGCCCACTCCGGTAGCACCGCATGCCGCCGCACCCAACGGCTGACCGCGATCTTCGATGCCGCATACATCATCGTTGGCGCGGCCGCGCCGAAGAGGCGCACCGATCGCACCGCCCTGTCGGCATCATGGGCGAGCAACGCTCGCACTGTCCGGCGGGGCACCGCGGGCACCGTCGTCGCGGAATTGCTCGCGACGACGACGACCTTGGCGCGTTCGGCCGCGGCCAGTGCGGATCGCCAGGCGACGAGCAGCTCGACGACCCCGAGGTAATTGACCTGAGCGATCTGGCGGGACCGATCCCGGCCACGGCTCGGGCCCAGGCCGGCGGCCAGCACGGCGCCCTCGAGCTTGCCACCCGAGGCCTCCAGGACGCCGTCCGCGGCTTCTTGGCGTCCGCGCGGCGTCGACAAGTCGGCGACGATGTCGGCATCCTTCAGGTCGACACCGATCACCGCGTGTCCGTCGCCCCGAAGCCGGTTCGCGGTCTCGCGGCCCATCCCGGAAGCGGCTCCAGTGATCGCGTAGGTGCCCATTCAGGTCATCGTGTCCCTCCACGTTTCGTCCACCCACGCCCTTAAGGTGGCGATCGGTGCGGCACCGGATCGCCGGCCGAGCACTTTGCCTTCGCGCAATAGCAGCAGCGTCGGTACCGCGCGCACAGCGAACCGTTGGGACAACACGGGTGCCGCATCGACGTCGACCTTGACCAATTTCAATTGCCCCGCCCGCTCCTGGGCGAGTTGTTCGAGTGCGGGACTGACCATCCGGCACGGTCCGCACCAAGTCGCCCACAGGTCGACCAAAACCGGTGTCGATGACTTCTCGGCTACTTCTGCGAATGTGTCGTCGCCGGCATCAACGATCCATGGAAGCCACTGGTGGCACTGTGCGCAGCGCGGTTTGCCGGCCACCGCGGCGGGCACGCGATTCTTTCGACCACAGTGGGGACAGGTCACAATGCGCGAGTTATCGGCCATGCCGACGATCCCATCACGAAGCCAACGCCGATTCGCCGTATTTTTCGCCTCGCCAGGTCAGGCCGTCGTGGCGGCTCGCTCGACATCGAGAAGCTGCTCGCCACGGCGTTCTTCGTCGTAGGCTTTGCGGCCGCCCCGGAGGCCGAATAGCCGTTTCGAGATCAGCAGGTAGACCACGGCGGCGATGTTGATCGCGAAGGTGACGACGCGGGTCATCGTGATGCCCTTGGTGAGGTCATGGATTTCCAGCGGGAGGAAGACCGAGGTGGCTATCACCGCGAAGTACTCGCCCCAGCGCTTCAACAACCACAAGCCGACGGCTTCGACGGTCTCCACCACGGCATAGCCAACCAGCATCAAGGTCAGGATGGCCAACGTGGATGGTTTGGCTGCCAGCGCCTTTTCCAGCTCATGCACGATCGTCATTTGATCGACCTTGAATCCGGCGGCGCGAAAGATCGGCAGGTCACGGTCGAGGGTGGCTTGGATGGCGCCCCGCGCACCTCGAAACTTCCACACCGCGTACGCCGCGAGCGCGATCACCACCGCCCGGAACAAGCGTTCGACCGCAAGGGCGCGGATGATGAAGGCCTGGCGTAACGCCTTGCCGCGCATGATCATCGGCGCGTCTTCAGCGTGACCACGTCCATGTGGCTCGCCCAGGATGAATTCACCGCAGCGCAGGCAGCGCCACACTTCGCCCAGCCCGGTCTTGCCGCTGAGCCGATCGGCGAGTGCCTCCTCGTCGGGCGCATAGGTGACGTGTCCCGCGAACCCGCAGGTGACCAATTCCCATCGGTTGAAGCCGCGATCTTTGCGCATGGCCGATCATTCAATGCGGGTGGCAAAACATGCAAGGGGACACGGGCGTCAGAAGCGTGCCTTGCTCCGCGGACGTTGGGCAGTGGAGCTCACCGCGCCGAGCAGGCTGGCGAACTCGGCGACCGGGATCTCGTCCAGGTGATCGACCGCGGCGATGATGTCCGCGCGCAGCCCTTCGCCGCAAAACGGTTCGGCAAGCCAGTGGAACTTATCGACGACACGTTCCCAGGACATCGGCCGGGTGGGTGATCCCTCGTAATCGGTCTCCTCGCGGCTGAATTCCCGCCCGTCGCGCGTAACCACGTGCACACGGGCCGCCGTGCGTTGCGGGTAGTCCGCGGTCAGGTCGGCGGCGGCCTGCACATCGACACGCGCCAACAGGTCCTGGACATCGCCGCGCAGAACCCGTTCGGTCTCAAGCTGTTCGGGACCGACCCCGCCGTCGAGCAGCGCGACGGCACTCAGAAATTTGAGGTTGTAGTCGGCCTGCTCCTTGGTCAGCGGATGATCCTTGTTTCCGTATGCTCCCCCGCCGGCCAAGTCGTATGCGCCCGCAAAGACCTCAACGGTTACCCGCGCGACGTCTTCACCACGCAGATCGTTCTCGTCGCGAATTGCCAAGACAGCGTCAATGATGGCCTGTCCGTGGATAAGTGAGCAGTACTGCTTCAAGTAGGTCTGCTCGACGCAGGTGAGCCCTCGGTCGGCGGTGTGGAAATCGATGGGCTGACCGAACAGCTGCACCAAGCCGTGCGGGCCTTCGAATAATGACTTGGGCCCGGTGACCCCACGACCGGCCAGCATCGTCGCGTACACCGCACGCATGCCGGTGATCGCCGGCGAAATGCCCTTCCAGTTCGAAACGGGTTCGGCGTGCACGGCCGCGAGCGACACGTTGTCAGCCGCGGCGGCCGTGATGGCGTTGGCGGTGCGCTCGGCGTCCAGCCCGAGCAGCTTCGCCGACCCGGCCGCAACCGACATCGCCAGTTGCAGCGCGTGGTTGAGGCCGCGCGCCATGACGGGAACCTGGGCACTGAACCGGCACTGGACCTCGTAGGCGACCGCGAGGGCCAGCAGGAAATCCGCCCCGCTGGCGTTGACGTGTTCCGCTACGGCCAGGACCGCACCGAAGTTGTCAGCGGGATGGCACAGTCCTCCCACCGTCAGATACGTGTCGAGCAGATCGGGGTAGCGCACCAGCACCGCGTTGAAAAACGCCGCCTGATCGACCGACGCCCGTCCGCCTCCGACGAGCGTTGCCGTGGGGGCGCCGCCGAACTGGTCGGTATGCTCGCGGATCGTCGCGATCAGCTCACCATCGAGGGATCCGACCGCGCAGGCAACGCTGTCCAGCACGTTGCGTTTCAGCAACCCCCTGGGCTGCCCGTTCAGGTCCGCCGGCTCGGCGCCGAGGACGAAGCCGGCAAGATCGTCCACAACGTAGTTGTCCGCCATGGCTTTTCGTCCTTCCATCGACGCCTCCCGTGTGCGCCGAGCTCAGACGGCGCGATCCAGCGCGCGCTGCTGCGAGTTCGTAATCGCCGCCGTTTCGTCGGTGAGCTTTTTTCCGATGATCCGGATCTGCCGCGCGCTGAGCGGGCACAGCGGATGGACGGCCACCATCAGGGCGACTTGTTGGTGTTGGTCGAAAACCGGTGCGGCGATGGTGGCGACGGGCTGTTTGCGGCGACCGGGGTTGTCGTCGGAGAGGAAGCCTATGGTGGTGAACTCGACGAGTAGCTGGTCCAGGATGTGCCGCACCGGGGTCGGCATCTCGTTGCTGTCCAGCGTGGTGACCACTTGCACGGCCTGCGCCAGCGCCGGCGTCGTCCAGTCGACGTCGAAGCCACGCTCGCGCGTGTGCTCCAGGATGCGTTCGAGGCGCTGAATGCGATCGGTGTTGTTGCCCGCACCGCGACGGATCCACGCCCGTTGTTCCTCCTCGGTGTCCCAGGCCGCAAGTGCCACGCCGAACGGAGGGGCATACGGGATGCGGTCACCCGGTATTCCCGCAGGTTGGGTGGCGGGGTCGCCCTCGAAGGCGGTAACGACCAACGAATCACCGAATCTCTCGACCACCGAGCCGGCGAAGCCCACCTCGCGCGAGAGTCGCAGCGCCGCCGAACGAGCGGCATGCGCAAGTGGTCGGGCGGTGTCGGTCCGCGCAGCGACGACAGCGAGCGCGGGGCCAAGAGTAAAAGTTTTCGAGGCGGCGTCGCGGCTGGCCCATCCACGGTCACACAGCGTCTTCAGGATCGCGTGCGCCGTCCCCTGAGTGAGACCGAGTTCGCGCACGATGTCGGAGAATCGCAGTCGCGCATTTGCGGACCGGGCCAGGAGCTCGACAACGTCGAGCACCCGCGCGGTCGGCGCCGATGTGGATCCGCGAATGGCTTGACTCCTTCGTGGCCCGGTTCATACAGTTACAACGAGATTTCGAGATTCTATATCGAATATTCGAGAAAGCATACGAGGTTGACTCCGTGCGCGCTGTTGTTTTGAGGGACGGCCAGTTGCGGGTTCGGGAGACACCCGACCCCGCACCCGGGCCGGGCGAATTGTTGCTGCGGACACTGAGCACCGCGATCTGCGCATCCGATGTGCACTTCATGGACCACCCGGAACTGGCCGTCGACGATCCGACCGGTCGCTCGCTTTATGACGCGGGCCGCGACATCGTGCTCGGTCATGAGTTCGTCGGCGAGGTCATCGGGCACGGACCCGCCTGCACCGATCAGTTCGCGCTCGGCTCACGCGTGACCGCGATGCCGGTGCGTCTGGTCGACGGCGGCGCCGGCGGCGTGCACATCATCGGTCAGCACCCGGAAGCACCGGGGAGTTTCGGTGAGCTGCTGGTGGTTTCGGAAGCGGCGGCCAAGACGGTCCCGGGTGACGTCTGCAGCGACGCCGTCGCGCTGACCGACGCGTTCGCCGTCGGCGAGTTCTACGTGAGATCGGCGCGGATCCAGCCGGGCGAGATCGCCGTCGTCATCGGCGCGGGGGCAGTCGGCCTGTCGGCCGTCGCCGCCCTGGCCGGCCGGGGTATCGAACCGATTATCGCTGCGGACTACAAATCCGACCGTCGAGCGCTGGCCCGGGATTCCTTTGGCGCCCACGTAGCGGTTGATCCCGCCGAGAAGTCACCGTTTGATGCGTTCAGGGAAGTTCGCGCAGAACGTGGATTGCCAGGCCCGGCCGTGGTATTCGAGTGTGTCGGTGCCGCCGGGCTCGTGCAGCAGATCGTCGAATCCGTCGAGATGACCACCCGAATCTACTGTGCGGGCGGCTGGTATACCGGCGACTCGCTGAACATCACCACCGCCACCCGGCAAGGCGTCACAATCCAATTCGGTGGCGGCCCCCACCCACAGGACTGGTACGGAACGCTCGACGCCATCGCAGCCGGGCGGTTGGATCCGCTACCCAGTGTTGGCAAAGTCATCACCCTCGACGACGTGCCCGCCGCGCTCGAGCTCGCACGCAGATCCGACGGTCCACCGCGGATCGTGGTTCATCCGAACGGAGAAGTCGCATGAGCGAACGGGAAGACCGCCAGGACATCTCCGAGTTGCTGGTGCGCTATGCCACCAGCATCGACCGACGTGACTGGCCGCTGTTCCGAACCGTGTTCACCGACGACTGCGAACTCGACTACGGCGAGATCGGCGCCTGGAAAGGCGTCGACGCCGTAACAGAATTCATGGAAAAGGTCCATGCCCTGGCGGGGCACACGATGCACCGGCTGAGCAATATCGCGATCACGGTCGACGGTGACCAGGCCCTGGCCCGCACCTACCTCGACGGACTGATGATGGCGCCCGACAACAAATCTGCCGCAAACCCCATCGGTTTTTACGACGACGAGATCGTGCGGACCGCCGACGGCTGGCGCATCGCCCGACGCCGGTTAACCCTGGTACGCATAACTACGGTCAGTTAGGGGCACGCGAATGACATTTGCAACCAAATATGGACCGTGGGCACTCGTCGCCGGCGCTTCCGACGGTGTTGGCGCCGCGTTTGCCAGCGGACTTGCCGAGCGCGGCGTCAACGTTGTGCTGCTGGCACGCCGCCAGGCGGTGCTCGATCAGGTCGCAGCCGACATCGAATCCCGGACGTCCGCCCAAACCCGCACTCTCGCTATAGATCTCGCTCAGCCCGAGGCGGCAACAGCTGTCGCCGAGGCTACCGCAGACCTGGAGATCGGGCTCCTGGTGTATTGTGCGGGTGCCGATCCGAATTATCAACCGTTCCTTGCCAATCCGATCGACGCCGCCGAGGCGCTAGTGCAACGCAACTGCATGGTGCCGATGCAACTGTGCCACCACCTCGCTCCGGCGATGGTCGAGCGGGGCAGCGGCGGAATCGTCATCTTCGGGTCCGGCGCCGGATTGGCCGGCGGCCCTAACATGGTCGCCTACGGCGCCTCCAAAGCGTTCGACATGGTCTTCGCCGAAGCGCTATGGGCCGAACTGCACGACAAGGGCGTTGACGTCCTGGGCCTCATCTTGGGCAAGACCGACACGCCCGCTTTGCGACAACTCGAACACAGCCGCGGCCAGATAAGCTCGCCCGACGACGTGCCACCGGGCGCCACCGCGGTAGGTGATGTCATCGCGGAGGCGTTTGAAAACCTGACCAACGGCCCGACCTTGATGGTGGGTGAGGACATGCGCGCCGCCGTGCCGATGATGGCTTCGCTGACCCGCAATCAGATCGTCGAACTGATGACACAACTCGGCGCCGCGGCCATGGGTCCCGCGGGTTAACCGGGCGCGCACAACTCGCCGGGCCCCGAGCGGAACCTTGGACTCCTGCGGCGCGTCGTAGTTGATGTTGACGAAGGCGACAACCGGTTTGCCAAAGTTTCAGATCAGCACTCTCGAACTTTCGGAATCGCCAGATGTGGCCAGTAAAGACAGGATCCGGCACGCTGCCAGTTAGCCAAGCCGCAACGTTGCTGGTTAGAGGCATCGCGGGTAGCTTGGGAAAGCAGTTCGCGACGGCAAGCCAGCCGAAATAGCCGCCGATGATCGGCACCCCTCGATGAGTTGAAGGATGACGATGCGCGCCAAAGACCGGCCCGCCGCCGCGGTCTCGGCAACATCACGCGCGCGGCGGCTCACCTTGACCCGTTCGGCGCTGCTCACCGCGATATTCATCGCCCCGGCGGTAGTCGTCCGGATCGTCGGCCTCCGTCTTGACCCTGTCGCAGCCCTCCTGATCTTCGGGGCCGCGGTGGTGGCGGCCAGCTTCCTGCTGGCCTGGGCCGCCGAAGCCGCGCAGATCGATGTGTCCGGCGGGCTGGCGATCGCCGTGCTCGCATTGGTCGCGGTTCTGCCCGAATACGCCGTCGATCTCTACTACGCATACGTGTCTGGCCATAATGCGGATTACACCCAGTACGCCGCCGCCAACATGACCGGGTCCAACCGGTTGCTGATGGGCTTGGGCTGGCCCGTCGTGGTGTTGGTCGGCATCGTCGTGGCGCGAAGATCCGGCGCCGATACGCGCGCCGGCTTGGCGCTCGAGCCCGCCAATCGCGTCGAACTCGGGTTCCTGCTGATTGCCGGCGCGGTCGCCTTCGTCATACCGGCCAGCGGTGAAATCCACCTCGCGCTGGGGTTGGCGCTGCTGGCCTGGTTCGGCTTTTACCTCTACAAGGTCAGCCACGGCGACGTGGAGGAGCCGAACCTCATCGGTACCGCCGCCGCGCTCGGGGAACTACCGGACCGCAGTCGGCGCATCGCCGTCGTCAGTCTCTTCCTTGTTTCGGGCGCGGTGATCCTGCTGTGCGCAAAGCCGTTCGCCGAGAATCTGGTCGCGGCGGGTACCGAACTGGGCATCGACCGGTTCCTGCTGGTTCAGTGGCTCGCCCCGCTGGCCTCGGAAGCACCGGAGTTCATCATCGCGGTCATCTTCGCGTCCCGCGGCAAGGGCGCGGCGGCGATCGCGACGCTGATCTCCTCCAAGGTCAACCAGTGGACGCTGCTCGTCGGGTCGTTGCCGGTGGCCCATGTGCTCGGTGGTGGCGGATACTCCCTGGTGCTCGACTCCCGCCAGATCGAGGAAGTGCTGCTCACGGCCACCCAAACCCTGATGGGCGTCGCGATGATCCTCTCGCTGCGTTTTCGTCGAGCCGCGGCGTGGGCGCTGCTGGTGTTGTTCGTCGTCCAGTTCACTATCGTCTCGACGCACGGGCGGCTGCTGCTCTGCGGGATCTATACCGCGGTGACCATCGCCGCGCTGATCGTCAACCGCCGCTACCTGGTTCCCACCGTCCGGGCACCGTTTGTCGGGACGGCAATCCGCCACAGCGGTCGCCCCCACCCTGCGGAAGACGGTCCCGGCGAAGAGGCGTAGTTGGCGCTGTATAGCATCGCGAGTTGACTAGACCCGTCTCGGATTTGGAGCGCCGTGGTTCGCGAAGTGTTGGTCGTCATCGGCGTGGGCGGGATGGGACAGGCGATCGCCCGCCGCCTGGGTGCCGGCAAGACGGTGCTGTTGGCCGACTACAACAAAAAGACGCTGACGTCGGTGACCGAAGCGCTGTCCGCGGATGGCCATCACATCGAGAGCCGCCTCGTCGACGTCTCGTCACGGGAGTCGGTGCGCGGGCTGGCCGAGTATGCAGCCTCACGCGGTGCCGTCACTCAGGTGGCACACACCGCGGGCCTGTCCCCATCACAGGCATCAGCCGAAGCTATTCTGGCCGTCGATCTTTTGGGCGTCGCGCTTGTACTACAGGAGTTCGGCGAAGTCGTCGCGCCGGGCGGCGCGGGCGTCGTCATCGCCAGCATGGCCGGGCACATGTTTCCCCCGTTGACCGCCGAACAGGAACGCGCGCTGGCCCACACCCAGGCTCACGAACTGCTCGGGCTGGACTTCGTCAGCCCTCAACAAATAACCGATCCCGGTATCGCATACGGAATCGCGAAGCAGGCCAACCACATTCGGGTCCGCGCCGCCAGCGCGCAGTGGGGGCGTCGGGATGCGCGCATCAACTCGATCAGTCCGGGGATCATTTCTACGCCGATGGGGCACCAGGAGCTCGGCTCCCCGGTCGGTGACGGCATGCGAGCGATGGTCGCCGCCTCGGCGACAGGTCGCCTCGGAACTCCAGACGACATCGCCTTGGCCACCGCCTTTCTGCTTGGCCCAGACGCGTCCTTCATCACCGGCACCGACCTGCTCGTCGACGGAGGCGTCATCGCGGCCATCAAAGCGGGAACCCCAACAAGCTAAAAACGCGCCTTACCGGGCATATGCTGATCGGATGCCGCAAAAAGTGTTGCGTGACCGTCTGATCGATCTCGAGGTCCCGGGCGAGGATGTGGCGCGCGGTCGCGCGCTGCGAAAGACCGTATCGCGACGCGCCCTCGCTCAACTCTCCCCCTCTCCGCGAACTGCCACGGAGATTCTCGTCGAGCAAAACGCCAACCGGCTGCGCGAGCTCGTGCCGCTGCGTTTTGCCAGAATGCTCGCCGACCCCTTTGCGTTCTACCGAGGTTCCGCCGCGGTCATGGCCGCCGACCTCGCGGCGAACCCGTCGACCGGGATCGAAATCATGTGCTGCGGCGACGCCCACGTCTCGAATTTCGGCATGTACGCCGCCCCGGACCGTTCAATAGTGTTCGACCTGAACGACTTCGATGAGGCCGCTGTGGCTCCCGCCGAGTGGGACCTAAAACGCCTGATCACCAGTGCGATCGTCGGAGGCCGCCATGCCGAGTACCCGACCAAGGCCATCCGCAGCTATGTCGAAGACGCATTGGTGGGCTACCAAACCAGTCTGACGGCGATGCTCGAGAACATGAACGTTATGGACCGCTACTACCTGCGGGTGGAGCCGGAGCGCTACGTCGGGAAGGTATCCAAGGGCCTGCTTGGGGTGATTCAGAAAACGACTGCCCGAGCGCGCACTCGCACGTCGGCACAAGTCTTCAAACAGATCATGAAAATTGGACCCGACGGAACCCCGCGCCTGCGCGAACAGCCACCCGTCCTGCAGCACGTCGACGAGGAGGTCGAAGCCCCACTGGTGGAGGCGGTCCAGGAGTATCTGGCCGCGGTCCCGGCCGATGTTGCGCTGCTGCTGTCACACTTCCGCCCCACCGACCTCGCACTGCGGGTAGTCGGCGTCGGCAGCGTCGGTACCCGGTGTTACCTGGTCATCCTGGTCGGCCCCAACGACACGCCGCTGATCCTGCAGATCAAAGAGGCCACTCGATCGGTGCTCGAAGAATACGGCGGTTGGCGCCAGCCAGCCGCGATGGCGGCAGCCATCGAGGCGAAGGGCCAGGGTGTGCGCGTCACCGATGGGCAGCAGATCCTGCAGGCGATGTCGGATGTGTTCCTCGGGACGACACGCAAGGACGGCCGCGACTACTACATCCGCCAGTTCCACGACATGAAGGGCACCGTCGAAACCGAAGGCATGTCGGCGTCGACGTTCGGCGAGTACGTGAGCGCTTGTGCGGTTCTGTTGGCGCGGGCCCACTCGCAGAGTGCGAACGCATCAATACTGCGCGGTTATGTGGGCACCGCCAACACCGCACACGATGCGATCGCCGAGTGGTCGTATACCTACGCCGACAAGTCGCTCGACGACTTTCACCAGCTTCGCGCGGCGGCCAAGGCCGGTGACATTGAGGTTGCCGACGACCCGCTGCGATAGCCGGTCGGTCGCGCGACAAAGGCGGCAAGCGTCTATGAGAAGCCGCGCGGCCATCCTCTACGAATACGGCCGGCCGTGGTCCGTCGAAGAGTTCGAGCTGGATCCGCCGCGGTCCGATGAGGTCCTTGTCCGGCTCGCCGCCAGCGGGCTCTGCCACTCCGACGAACACATTCGGCAAGGAAGGCTGGCACCGCCACCGGATACCCTGCGCGCCCTCGGGTTGCCGGCCATGTCGCCGACGATCGGCGGCCACGAAGGCTCCGGCGTTGTGGTCGAGGTGGGCGACGGGGTGACCGGCTTCGCGCCCGGCGATCACGTGGTCACGTCCTTCGTCGCGGCTTGCGGGCAATGCCGCTGGTGCGCCTCGGGCATGGAATACCTGTGCGACACCGGCTCTGGGACCCTGACACCCGGCATGCCAACCGACGGCACCTTTCGCCATCACACGGTCGACGGGCGAAACCTCGGCCACGTGTCCAAGATCGGGGCGTTCGCCGAGCACACCGTCGTCGCAGCGAATTGGCTCGTCAAGATCGATCGAAGTTTCCCGCTGGTGCCCGCCGCGCTGCTGGCCTGCGCGGTTCCGACCGGATATGGCTCGGTGGCCCGTCGCGCGAACATCCGCGGCGGCGACACCGCCGTGGTGATCGGCGCGGGCGGGATCGGCACCGCCGCGATTCAGGGCGCACGTATCTGCGGTGCGGCCCGCATCGTCGCGATCGACGTGAGCGAATTCAAACGCGAGTCCGCGCTACGGTTCGGCGCCACCCACACCGCCGCGACGGCGCCCGAGGCGATCGAGATGGTGCGCGAACTGACCCACGGCGTAATGGCCGATGCGGTCGTCGTCTCCCCCGCGATGATCGGCGAAGCGGACGTCGGGACGGCTTTGACGCTCACCCGCAAGGGCGGCACGTGTGTACTCACGGGCCTGCCGTCGCCGATGATGCACTCGATCGCGGTCACGCTGCAGGAGTTCATCCTGATGAACAAGACATTGTGCGGCACCGTGTTCGGCTCCTGCAACCCCAGGAGCGACATCCCACTGCTGGCCACGATGTACGGGTCGGGTCAACTACTCCTGGACGAAATGATCACCAAGCGGTATGCGCTCGATGAAATCAACGTCGCGTACGCCGACCTGGCCGACGGTCTGTTGATCCGTGGCGTCATCGATTTCGGCCTTGACTAGCCGGGAGCCGGTGCGGTGCAGCCACTCTCGCGGGCGTAGCCGCCAGGTACGGCGAGCGTATTCCAGCTCGGTGTAGGGCCATTGGGTTACGATGCGGCCGCTGGGCGAACGAAAGTAGCTGTCGCACTGGGTCCAGACGGTGCGCTCGAGATCCGCGGAAAGCTCTTCGTTGTAGCGCCTTTCGGCTTCCGGGTGCACATCGACGTACCCGCCGCGACGCGCCACCCGCGTCACCGCGCTGGCCACCAGTCGCGCACCGGCCTCCAGGATGTAGACGATAGAGTTGCCGCCCTGGTTGGTGTTGGGCCCGTACAGCATGAAGAAGTTCGGGAATCCGGCGGCGGCCACGCCCAGGTAAGCGCTTGGATCGGCGCCCCAGCGCTCGTGCAGCCGCTGTCCCCCGACCCCGATGACGTCGATGCCCGGCAGGTAGTGCGACGTCTCGAATCCGGTGGCCAGCACGATCACCTCGACGTCGACGATTCGGCCGGCCGCGGTGATCACCGACGTCTCGGCGATCCGCTCGATGGGGTCGGTGACCAGCTCGACGTTGTCCTCCTGCAGCGCGCGGTAATAGTCGTCGCCGAGTAGCACCCGTTTGCAGCGGAAGGGATATTCGGGCGTCAGCGCACGACGCAGTGGCTCGTCCGCGACCGTGCGCTCCAGGAACGACGTCGCGATATGCGTGCGTGCCACCACCACCGGATCGTCGGCGAACGTCGCCGTGTTGTCATGATGGAACTTCCAGATCTTCCAGCGCGTGCGGCGCACCGCGAGCGGGTTGCGCTTGAATTGTGCCAATTCGGTTGCGCTGTAGGGTCGGTCGTCCTTGGGAACCATCCATGGCGGAGTTCGCTGAAACACCGTCACGCGTTCGGCGATCTTCGCCAGTTCCGGAACGACCTGCACCCCGCTGGCCCCCGTGCCGATCACCGCCACCCTTTTGTCGGCCAGCCCGAGCGCGTGATCCCACCGGGCGGTGTGCATGATCGCGCCGCCGAAGTCGGCCAGGCCCGCGATATCGGGCGGCTTCGGCGATCCGAACAATCCGACGGCACAGACGACGACGTCGGCGGTCAGCGTGGCGGTGTGCCCGGCGCGGTCCAACTGGCAATCCCAGGTCGAGGTGTCCGGGTTCCAGCGGACGGAACGGACTCGGGTGCCGAGCAGGAGATGGCGGCGTAGATCGAAGTCGTCGGCCACCGACTCCAGATAGGCCAGAATCTCGGGCTGCCGAGCGTAGGTGCGGCTCCAGGACTTGTTGGGCGCGAACGAATACGAGTACAGATGGCTCTGGACATCGCAGGCGGCACCCGGATAGGTGTTGCGCCGCCAGGTGCCTCCGACGCCGTCGTCGCCCTCGATGATCACCAGATCGTCGATGCCGGCGCGGCGTAGCGCCACCGCCACGCCAAGGCCGCCGAAGCCCGCGCCGATGATCGCCACCCTCGGTGGGCGTCGACGCCGCGTCGCCGCCCGCAGCCGGCCGATTGCGTAGCGCCGGCGGGCTTGTCGGCTCGTCACGGGCCGGCCCCCGGACCGCGGATCTCGAGCCCTTCCATGTCCCCTTTGACCCGCCACGCCTTCAAGATGTCGGCGTATTCGGTTGGAGCACCGAAGAAGAAGCTGCCCTGCCGAGTCTTGGCGTCCGCCTTTCCTTCCCGGTTGTAGTAGCCGGGGGTGCAGGTCCTGGCCCGCTCGGCGGTCGCGGCCGACCGGGCCACGACGGTGTCGACCCAGGCGGCTTCGGCGCCGGGTGATGCCTCGACCTCGGTGCCGCCACCCGCAAGCGCCCAGGCAATGATCCACGCGGCGTGGCTCGCCTGGACGTCGAGCAGGTATGGGAAGTTCACCGTAAGCCCCGCCTGGGCGATGCTTTCGATGAAGCAGTTCGGGAAGCCGTTGGCGCACAGGCCCTGGAACGTTCGCACACCGTCGCGCCACCGGTCGGTCAGCTTCACGCGGCCGCGGCCGATCAATTCGAACCCGGTGCGCCGGCAGTAGTCGGTGCCCACCTCGAAACCCGTTGCGAAGATGAGGCAGTCGAGTTCGTAGGTAACCCCGTCGACGACCACGCCGGCCTCGGTGATGCGCTCCACTCCGCGACCGCGGGTGTCCACCAGTGTGACGTTGTCGCGGTTGAACGTCTGCAGGTACTCGTCGTGAAAGCAGGGCCGCTTGCAGAAGTAGCCGTACCAGGGTTTGAGCGCCTCCGCAGCGGCGCGATCGGCCACGATCTCGTCGACCCGGGCCCGGATCTCCTCCATCTTGGCGAAGTCGGCGAGTTCGATGTCGTGCGCCGATGAGCCGTTGCGGTCATGGCGCATGACCGGAAGCTTTCGGGTGATGCTCGTCCAGGCATCGGCGACGAGATCCTCCTCGGCCTGTCCGCCGGACGTCAGGATCTGGAAGTTCTGTATGCGCTCACGCTGCCAGCCCGGCCGTAATGCGTTGACCCACTGCGCATCCGTCGGGCGATTGACCCGCACGTCCACCGATGACGGGGTGCGCTGGAAGACGTAGAGGTGCTCCGTCGCCGCGGCGAGGTGCGGCACGCACTGCACAGCCGTTGCACCCGTGCCGATGATGCCGACGCGCATGCCGGCCAGCTTCTCCAGTTTGTCGCCGGTGTAGCCATAGTCCCACCTGCTGCTATGGAACGTCTTTCCGCGGAAAGAGCCGATCCCGGGGACGCCGGGCAGCTTCGGCTTCGCTTGATACCCGTTGGCGATGGAGACGAACCTGGCCCGCATCTCGTCCCCGTGGTTCGTGCGGATGATCCACCGGGAAGTTGCTTTCTCCCAACGGATCTCATAGACATCGGTGCGCAAGCAGGCATCGCGGTACAGGTCGTAGTGTTCGGCAATGGCCCGGCAGTGTGCGAAGATCTCGGCGCCCTTGGCATATTTTTCCGTGGGCATATAACCGAGCTCTTCCAACAGCGGCATGTAGACAAAGGATTCGACGTCGCAGGCGATCCCCGGATACCGGTTCCAGTACCAGGTGCCACCCACGTCGGCCGCCCGGTCGATCAGCCGGATGCGTTCGACCCCGCGTTGACGGAGCCGCGCGCCCGTCAGCAGCCCACCGAAACCGGCACCGATGATCGCAACGTCGACCTCGTCGATAAGCGGCTCGCGGGTGAACTTGCCATCCACCCAAGGGTCTTCGCCGAACCGCGCGAACTCACCCGCGATCTCGACGTACTGCGCGATGCCGTCGGGTCGCAGTCGCCGGGCCCGCTCGTCGGCGTACTTCCGCCGCAGCGCGTCGGCGTCGAACGTCAGGCCAACGGTTTCGGTCAAGGTCCCGGCTTCCTCTTCGTGGGCTCGACTATATAATCAATCGCTTGATCATATCAAGGTGATGTGGTCTGCCCGGTCGAGCCTGCGGTGACGGCGTCGACCCTGCGCTCAGCGCGCGGATTTTGGCGAACCCACGCGCTGGTTGCAGTCTCGGCGGGCGAATAGCGTTCCCCTGATCAATTTCTTCGCCGAGCCCAAGGCTGCGTGGTATTCCTCCGGTGGCAGCGTGGCCGCCAGTTCCGTCAGGCCGTAGATCAGCGAATAGACCGCTTCTATGGCGCCTACCTGGCTGGCGTCTCCTTCGACGATGCCTTCAATGATCTCGCGGAAAGCCTGAAACCCCGTGCCGCCTCCTCCTCCTATCTCGGCGCGGATCGCCCACTCGAAGGCGGCGAGGTCGGGGTACTCGCGCATCAACTTTCCCGATTCATCAAGCACCGCTTCGATTCGGTCGATCACGCCGCCGGGGCGGCCGGCGGCCTGGCGCAGCCGCGGCAACGCGACGTCGGTCCTGGCCGCGATCGCCGCCTTGATCAGCTCCGACTTGTTGGGAAAGTAGTTGTACAGGCTGGCGCTGGTCACGCCAGCCGTGCGGGCAATCTCGCGGATGGTCGCTCGTGAGTAGCCGACCTTGGCGACGCACCGCATGGTCGCGACGATGATCCGCCGGCGGGTCTCCTCGCCGCTGGCGCCGATCGGGCGTCCGAGCTGCGCCCGTGTCATCGTGATGTCCTCACTGGGGCCGACGCGTTACTGACACCGTCGAATATAATCGGGTGATCAATTAGTTCTGGCTTCGGCACGGAGGTGCTCAGTTGGGCCGGCCAGTGGGCGCCAACGGTGAGCAGACCCGCGCACGAATCATCAGCGCGGCCATGCGCTGCGTGGCCGAAGTGGGCTACTCGCAGGCGACGATCCGTGGGATCGCCAAAGCCGCCGACATGACCAGCGGCAGCCTGTATCACCATTTTCCGAACAAGTCCGAACTGCTCAAAGCGACCGTGAAGGAAATCGACGAGATCGCGCTCCCCCGACTGCGCGCCGCCGCGGCGCGGGCCGATGGCGACGTCGTCGAGCGACTTGAGGCCGTGTTGGACGAGTCGGATCGGCTGATGCGCGAGTATCCCCACCTGGCCGCGTTCGATCGCGCAATGCGCGCCGAAAGCACCGCCCACCGGCGCGCAGGCCGACCGAGATACCCGGGGCTAAAAGCGTTGCGCGACATCATCAATGACATCATCGAGGACGCCCGGGCGCGGGGAGCGCTGCCCCCCGACACCAACCCGGGCGCGGCAGTCAATGCGATCTATGCGCTGACGCGCGGCCTGACGGAGCAGGCGGCAAGCCTGACACCCGAGGGCTACGCGGCCACGCTGCGCTCGGCCAAGGAATTGATCAGGGGAACGCTTTTCGCGCGGCGAGCGAGTCGCCCAGGCTCCACAGCGCGACACCGATCAGCACGAGATCCTTGAGCAGGAATTGGCCCGGCAGCGCCGACAACACAGGAATACCGCCGGCGTGGCTCGCGACCACGCCGGGGGTGGTGAACAAGAAGCTCAGTGTCCCGATGAACAGCACCACTGCCAGAGCGCTGCCGGCCGCCGATGCGCGTGGCCACACCGGCCGCAGCGCGATGAGAAGCGCGGCAACGATTTCCATCGTGCCGAGACCGCGTGCGACCGTGGTGACGCTGAATACGTCATAGATCCAGCTCATCAGTGGGCTGTGTTCGATGAGCACGCGGGATTCCATCTTCACGTACTTGCCGAACCCGATCCAGGCCAACACGACGACCAGGCCGTAACGGCTGATCAGCTGTCCGGATAGGGTCAGCGCCCGCGCCACGCGATCGGGCGTCGCGGCGGGGGCCTGGCTGTGGTCGATCATCGACAAGGGTCCTTTCGGAGATGTGTGCTGAGGACAACTGTTCCTTGAGGACACGATTGGCACCGCGATTGGGTTCAATGACCCAATCGCTCGAGCCCGGCGACGATGAGCCGCAAACCGTATGCGAACTCCTCTTCCAGTGGCACGGGGAGGTCGTCGGCGGCCGCGAGCGTCGCGGGATAGCGGGCCGGATCAAGTTCATGGAATGCGGCCGCCAATTCGGCATCCTGTTCTACCGCGGCCGATCCGGAGAGTTGGATCGCGAAGCCGAGTACGTAGCGCGACAGCGTCGCGTAGGCGTGCGCGGCGACCACCGGCGGAAACCCATTGTCGAGCAGGACCGCCAGAATTTTTTCGCGGCGGGCCAGCGCATTGGGCCCCATGGGCACGTGCCCGATCAACAGGGATGCGACATTGCCATGGCGGCCCAGCGCGTCGAACATCTGCTGCGCGAACGATGTACAGGCTTGTTGCCACGGCAGCGCGGCAACCGCGTCCGCGTCGAAATCGACTTCACCAATCATGCGGTCGACCATCATGGCCACCAATTCCGATCGGTTGGCGAAGTGGCGGTAAAGCGTCGCGGTCCCGGATCCCAGGCGCTGCGCCAGGGAACGCATCGACAGCGCGTCGGCTCCCTGCTCGTCCACGAGTTCGAGCGCCGCCGCAAGGATCCGGTCCGGTGGCAGCGCCGGGCGCCCGCGCGAGCGGCCCGACGGGAGCTTTTGGGGCCATCCGGTCACGACTTGACACCGCAACTATTAATGAGCACACTGTATCCGTTATTCATCATCCGGGTCAACACCGCTGATAGCGAGGACGTCTCGACATGCTGCTACCCCTGGCATCCGAGCCCTATACGGCTCCGACCGACCGCGACATGCTTCCCTCCGAGCGCCGCGAATTCGTCCGAACCCATCGCACGTGCGTGTTCGGTTACCGTCGCCGCAACGACGGTCCCGCCATGTCGGTCGTCTACTACATCCCCACCGACACCGACGAACTGCTGGTGTCGACCATGGCCGGCCGCGGCAAGGCCCGCATCATCGAACGCGACGGCAAGGTCAGCCTGTGTGTCCTCGACGAACAGTGGCCGTTTTCCTACCTTCAGGTCTATGCCGACGCGACTCTCGATCGCGACCGTGATCTTGCGGTCGACGTGATGATGGCGGTTGCCGGTCGAATGTCCGGTCAGCCGCTCGGCGAGGAGGCGCGCCCCCACGTGGCGGCGATGTGTGACCGAGAAAACCGCGTCGTCATCCGTTGCCGGCCCTACGGCACCTACGCAACGCCACCGCGCCACCTGCACCGCAATGACCAAGTGGAAGAACTCTCCCATTGGGTGTCCGGCATAGTCGCGTGGGACGCCGACGATCCGTCATGACCCGGCGTAGCGGTCGCGCAGCTTGGCCAGCGTCGCCTCGATGCCCGTCGCATTGGCCTTCCGGAAACCCGTCAGCTCGTAGTACTTCAGCGCGTTTTTCAGCGCACCGGCGCGGCTGTAGTCGAACGTCTCGGTGACCCGCGTCAGGGTCGGTGAGAGCGATTCGAATTCCCAGCGCCAGTGATGGCCCGCCGGATGCCGCCATTCGATTAATTGATTCGGTTTGAGGGCGGTCACCCTGCTGGTGATGCGGTATGGCACCCCGAACATCTTCATCTTCGTCGAAAACTTCGACCCCACATCCAGTTTCGCCGGAACTTTGATGTTGTCGCCAACCGTGCCCGATCCGTCCAATTCGTGGTGGCGCCGGGGGTCGGCAGCCCACCCATACAGCTCCGCGGCCGGCGCGGACACTTCAACCGACCGGCACACCTGGTGGGGCCCCGCGTCGACAATGTTGACAGTCATGACGGTCTCCTTCCCGCTGTCCGGCAATGCACGGTCGACGCTACGCTTCGCCGAGTTGCACTCTTGCAACCGGCAAGGAAGGAACCCACAGGACCGATGAGCCCGTCGATTTCGGGGAAGGTGGCACTGATCACCGGTGCCGCGCGCGGGCAAGGCCGGGCACACGCGGTACGACTCAGTGCCGAGGGTGCCGACATCGTCGCGCTCGACATCGCCGGCCCCTTGCCATCCAGCGTTCCTTACGACTCCCCGACGCCCGACGATCTGGCCGAGACGGCACGGCTGGTGAGCGCCAACGGCAGACGGGTCATCGCCGCGGCCGTCGACATCCGCGACCTCGATGGGCTCAAGGCCGCCGTCGACAAGGCGGTCGGCGAACTGGGCCGTCTCGACGTTGTGGTCGCGAACGCCGGTATCTGCAGTCCCGCTCCCTGGGATCGGATCACCGCCGAATCCTTCCGCGACACCATCGACACCAACGTGACCGGCACCTGGAACACCGTGATGGCCACGGCGCAGCACATCATCGACGGTGGGCGTGGCGGGTCGATCATCCTCATTGGATCCGCCGCCGGCATCAAGATGCAGGCGTTCATGGTGCACTACACCGTGAGCAAGCACGCCGTCACCGGGATGGCGCGTGCG
>Ga0182032_10000061_pt1 | contig 37270 bp, 41 predicted proteins | sample tim00Cox00000000_FD_125970 | JGI IMG/M metagenome (GOLD analysis project Ga0182032, IMG submission 125970) | Lab enrichment of tropical soil microbial communities from Luquillo Experimental Forest, Puerto Rico - timezero.00C.oxic.00.000.000 | ecosystem: Environmental > Terrestrial > Soil >... | reverse complement strand
AGATGGCGCGAAGCTGCGAATCGGACAGCGCGAGCATGTCACCATGGTCTCGCCGGCGCGATAGATGTCAACCGCTCGAAGCGTGCGTTCGATCATTGCAGGGCAAATAAAAATACATCTTCTGACCGGTGAATTGGCAGTCACGCGGCGTTTGGTGTTCTGGCCGCCAGCGACTGAAACTGAGTTTCGTCGAGAGGAGAAAACCGTGACTCTCATCACGAGTAGGGACAAGACGTTGGCAGTGACCCTGCAAACGAGGACCGCAGCTTCCCCGGAGCACGCGTTCGAGGTCAATGTCCCAATCGATTTATCACTGGTGTTTAAGGGCTGGGGACCGTTTCCAGCTGTGCAAGGGGTGAAAAACCAGACTGGCGCATGGGATCATGTCGGTGCCTCGCGGAATCCAGTTCTTTCCGATGGAACTACAGCGAACGAGACTTTGACCGAATACACGGTCGATCATAGCTTTGCCTATGAGGTGACGGGCTTCACCAACATCCTGGGAAAGCTAGTCGAAGGCGTGCGCGGCGAGTGGACGTTCACACCCGACGGCGAGGGGACGGTCATCCGCTGGACGTACGAGTTCAAGCCACGTCGTGGTTGCTATTTGCTCGTCCGCCTAGGGCTTGCTCCGCTCTGGCGCCACTATATGCAGGCCGGTATTGAGGCGGCCGCTAAGGCGTGCGAGTAGGCGCTTTGCCACTTCTCGTACAAAACGATGGAGCCGCCACATCCGACAGTGGCTGACGTCGTTTGTTGCAGTGCATGAATCTCAAATTGGCACAAAGTGTACATGGCGATCGCCCGCGGGGATGTCCGCTTTCGGAGGTGAAGCGGACATCGCGATTTCAGAGCGTCATATCTTCTTTTGATCCAAAGCGGACACCAGCCGCTATGCCAAGCGCGATATAGAGTTTCCCCTCGTTGACACGGCACGGCGAGCCGAAGTGCCTATGGCATTGTCGACCGTATTGGTGCAGCATTCCATACCGCTGAGCCGTAACATCGCGACATAACTGCGAACGCGGCACATGCGGGGGAGTACTGCCCGTGATAACTGCAGCCTTCACCTATCATCGTCCTAAGTCCGTCCAAGAAGCCGTCGCGCTGCTGACCGAACTCGGCGAGAATGGCCGTGCGCTCGCCGGCGGCCACAGCCTCATCCCGATGATGAAGCTACGCCTCGCCTCGCCGGGCAACCTGGTCGATCTCGCCGGCATCGGCGAACTCAAAGGCGTGCGAGCTGACAGCAACGACATCGTCATCGGCGCCATGACCACGCAGTACGAGCTAATCGCATCCAATCACCTCGCCGACAAAATTCCGCTGCTTCGCGAGACTTCGCTCCAAATCGCTGACCCGCAAGTCCGCTATCTAGGGACTCTGGGTGGCAACGTCGCGAACGGTGATCCGGGGAATGACATGCCAGCCGTGATGATGTGCCTCGATGCCTCCTATGACGTCACCGGCAAGAGCGGCCAACGGCGGATTGCGGCGCGCGAGTTTTATCAGGGCGTTTATCTCACCGCGCTCGAAGCCGACGAAGTGCTGACGGCCGTACGCATTCCGATGCCAGCCGCCGGGCACGGCTGGGCCTATGAAAAACTCAAACGTAAAGTTGGCGACTATGCGACCGCAGCGGCCGCCGTGGTTCTGACCATGAAGGGCGGCAAGATTGAAAGCTGCTCTATCGGCTTAACCAACGTGGCCGACACGCCGCTCTGGGCGCAGGAGGCGGCAAAAATCCTGACCGGGTCGGCGCTCGATGCTCCCACTATCAAGAAAGCGGTGGCGGCAGCGGAAGCAATCACATCGCCGGCGAGCGATGCCCATGGACCAGCGCAATACCGCACGAAAATGGCAGGCGTGATGCTCGCCCGCGCGCTTGACCGCGCCAAGTCACGCGCCCGTGGCTGAGGGAGTCAACGATGGCCAAATCCCAAATCGAACTGAAAGTGAACGGCAAGGTCGTCGAAGCTTTGGTCGAGCCGCGCACACTGCTGATCCACTTCCTGCGCGAAGAGCTTAATCTAACCGGCTCGCATATTGGTTGCGAGACCAGCCATTGTGGCGCCTGCACTGTCGATCTCGACGACAAGTCAGTGAAGTCATGCACGATGTTCGCGGTGCAGGCGAACGGCGCTGATATACGCACCATTGAAGGCATCGCCAATGCTGACGGCACACTGCATGCTATTCAGGAAGGTTTCCGCGAGATGCACGGCCTGCAATGCGGTTTCTGCACCCCTGGAATGATCACGCGCGCTTATCGGCTGCTGCAGGAAAACAAAAATCCTTCAGAAGAGGAAATCCGCTTCGGCATTTCCGGCAATCTGTGCCGCTGTACCGGGTACCAGAACATCGTAAAAGCGATTCAATTCGCCGCCGCTAAGCTCAACGGCTCACCGTTCCAGGAGGCCGCAGAATGAACGACATAACCCCTACCTCCGCCGAGCGCGCAGCCAAACTCGAAGGTATGGGCTGCAAGAGGAAGCGCGTTGAGGATATCCGCTTTGTTCAGGGAAAGGGCAATTACGTCGATGACGTCAAGCTGCCCGGCATGCTCTATGGCGATTTGGTGCGCTCACCACACGGCCATGCTCGCGTGAAGAAGATCGACACAACCAAGGCGGCGGCGTTGCCCGGCGTCGTCGCAGTGATTACAGCCGAGACGCTCAAGACCGTGAATCTGGCCTGGATGCCAACGCTCGCCGGCGACACGCAAATGGTGCTCGCCGACGGCAAGGTGCTGTTCCAGAACCAAGAGGTTGCATTTGTTGTTGCGGAAAGCCGCGAAGCGGCAGCCGACGCCGTCGAACTGATCGAGGTGGACTACGAGCCGCTGCCAGTCAATGTCGATCCGCTGAAGGCGATGACAGACGGCGCCCCGATGATCCGCGAGGATCTGAAAGACAAGACCAGCGGCGCACACGGCAAACGCAAGCACTACAATCATATTTTTTCCTGGCAGGCCGGCGACAAGGCTGCGGCCGATGCGGCCTTCGCCAAGGCCGATGTGACCATCAAGGAGATGATCATTTATCCGCGGGTACACCCATGCCCGCTCGAGACCTGCCAGTGCGTCGCCTCATTCGACAAAATTAAAGGCGAGCTGACGCTCTGGGGCACCTTCCAGGCACCGCACGTGATCCGCACTGTGGGCTCGTTAATCTCCAAAATCCCCGAGCACAAGATCCACGTCATCGCGCCTGACATCGGCGGCGGTTTCGGCAACAAAGTCGGCGCTTACCCCGGTTATATATGTGCGATCGTGGCTTCCATCGTCACTGGGCGGCCGGTTAAATGGACCGAAGACCGGATCGAGAATCTCTCCACCACCGCTTTTGCGCGCGACTTCTACATGGATGTTGAGATTGCCGCGACCAAGGACGGCAGAGTGACCGGTTTGCGCTGTTACACCATCGCCGATCACGGCGCGTTCGACGCCTGCGCTAACGCCACCAAATGGCCAGCCGGCCTGTTCTCAATTATTTCAGGCTCTTACGATTTCCCAACGGCGTATTGCCTGGTCGACGGCGTCTATACCAACAAAGCGCCGGGCGGTGTCGCCTATCGCTGCTCTTTCCGCGTCACCGAGGCTGCCTACTGCATCGAACGCGCTATGGACATCATAGCGCAAAGGCTCGGCATGGACCCAGCCGAGTTTCGAATGAAGAACCTCATCCGCCGCGAGCAATTCCCATACACGAGCGCGTTCGGCTGGCAGTACGATTCCGGCGATTACCAAACGGCCCTAAAGAAAGCGATGGAGTCGGTCGACTACAAGAAACTCCGCGAGGAGCAGAAAGCCAAGCGCGAGGCCTTCAAGCGCGGCGAGACCCGCGAGCTGATGGGCATCGGCGTCGCGTTCTTTACCGAGATCGTCGGTGCCGGGCCGTCTCGCGCCTGCGATATTCTCGGTATCGCCATGTTCGACTCGGCGGAAATCCGCATCCACCCTACCGGCTCCGGCATTTGTCGGCTCGGCACTAAATCGCAAGGCCAGGGTCACGAGACAACCTATGCCCAGATCATCGCGACCGAACTTGGACTGCCGGCCGACAGCATCACGGTCGAAGAGGGCAATACCGACACCGCGCCTTACGGTCTTGGAACCTACGGTTCGCGTTCGACGCCAGTATCGGGCGCGGCGACCGCCATGGCCTGCCGCAAGATCAAGGCCAAAGCGCAGATGATCGCCGCTTACATGCTCGAGGTGCACGATGACGATCTGGAATGGGACGTCGACCGTTTCCGGGTGAAGGGCAATCCTGAACGCTTCAAGACAATGACCGAACTGGCCTGGGCCGCCTATCATGAAGTGCCCCCCGGCATGGAGCCTGGATTGGAGGCGATCAACTACTACGATCCGCCGAATTTCACTTACCCGTTCGGCGCCTATATCTGCGTCGTCGATGTCGATGTTGATACAGGCCAAACCAAGGTGCGCCGCTTCTACGCACTCGACGACTGCGGCACTCGGATCAATCCGATGATCATTGAAGGCCAGATTCACGGCGGATTGACCGAAGCATTCGGCATCGCGATGGGCCAAGAGATTCATTACGACGCCGAAGGCAATGTCACCACCGCCTCATTTATGGACTACTTCCTCCCGACTGCGGTCGAAACGCCGCATTGGGAAACTGACTGGACCACCACGCCGTCGCCCCATCATCCGATTGGCGCCAAAGGCGTTGGCGAGAGCCCCAATGTCGGGGGCGTGCCATGTTTCTCCAATGCCATTAATGATGCTTTCGCGTTCCTCGGCTCCACGCACATTCAAATGCCACACGACCACTGGCGCACCTGGATGGCGGCCGAGAAGCTCGGGCTGCATGCATGAGTATGTTCCGGCCGAAAGAGAAAAGAGAGTGACGGCCGGAATCCATAGCCGCCGTCGTTTGGCGATGGCGCGAGTGAAGCTGAATTATTATGTCTGCAATTATCGATTCCGGGCTCGCCGTTTTGCGACGCCTTAAAAAATGACTTGGTATGACCCTCAAGCATGAAGAAATCGCAGACAAACTCGCTGCTGTTGGCTACGTCGCCGATCACGACATTGCCACGGCGTTGTGGCTTATGGATTTCCTAAAACGGCCGCTTTTGCTCGAGGGCGAAGCCGGAGTCGGCAAGACAGAGGTAGGCAAAGCGCTTGCCGCCGTGCATGGCGCCGAACTGATCCGCCTGCAGTGTTACGAAGGGCTCGATCAGAACGCCGCTCTTTACGAGTGGAACTATCAGCGTCAGCTCCTTGCTATCAAAGCGCGCGAGAGCATTGGCGAAAATGCCGATGCCATTGAGGAGCATATTTTCTCTGAAACATATCTTCTGGAACGTCCACTCCTCGCGGCCATCCGTCGCAACAAGCCTCCGGTCCTGTTGATCGACGAAGTCGATCGTGCCGACGAGGAATTCGAGGCCTTTCTGCTTGAGCTTCTCTCCGATTTTCAAGTCAGCATTCCGGAGCTCGGAACGATTAAGGCGACCGCGATCCCGCGGGTCGTGCTCACTTCGAATGGCACGCGCGAATTATCCGACGCCCTGCGTCGGCGCTGCCTTTATCACTATATTGATTTTCCCGACATCGATCGCGAAGCAAAGATCATCCTCACGCGCGTTCCGGGCATTGATACCGCACTCGCTTTGCAGATCGCGCGCATGGTCGCCGCAGTTCGCAAGGAAGACTTGCGCAAGGTCCCGGGCGTGGCCGAGACGCTCGATTGGGCGGCGACTTTGTTCGGCCTTGAAATGCACGATCTGCGGCAGGAACCCGAAGCTATCTACGAGACGATGATCTGTTTGCTCAAGACGCAGGAGGATCGCGCTCGCGTGACCCGCGAGGTCAGCGAGAGGCTCCTCGGCAAAGTGGCGTGATGACGGGCAACCCTCAAGAGGTCCGCCGTCCGCACGGGGACCCAGCTCTCGATACCCCTTTGCGCAAAGGTGAACGGAGGGACTCCCTCAGCGCGCCGGCGCGCCGACGCCTAGCCGGCTTCGGCAGGACGCTACGAGACAACGGCTTTCGCATCGGCCTCGCTGAAACCCGCGACGCATTGGCCATCCTCACGTCGCCCGCCGCCATCCAGCCGACATTGCTCAAGCCGGCGCTCCGAGCGCTGTTCTGCGCGACTCATTCCGATTGGGAGCGCTTCGACGAAGTCTTCGATGCGTTTTGGTTGGGCCGCAGCATGCGGCAGCGGCTGGTACTGGCAGGAATGCCGAGCGCTCCGCGTGCGCCACCGAGGCGGGTCGCCGAAGCCCATGTGCCGCAAGAGGCGCTCGGCCTGACCGATCATGCCGAGCGGCGGAGCGATGACAATGCCGAGACGCCGGCCGATAGCCGCGGACGTCGCGAAGGCGCATCACGCACTGAAGTCCTGACCACGACCGACCTGCGCCACATCGTCGATCCCGACGATATCGCTGCGACCCATGCGCTTGCCGCTCGTCTCGCCCACATCATGCGGGTCCGGCTGGTCCGCCGCGAACAAATCCGAAAGCGCGGAAGACGCCTTGATTTGCGCCGTACCATTCATCGCAATATTTCGCACGGTGGCACGTTGCTGGACCTCGCCTGGCGGCGGCGCAAGAGTAAACCGGTACGGCTCGTTGTGCTGCTCGATGCTTCTGGCTCAATGAATTTGTACACCGCATTTTTCGTCCGTTTTCTGCATGGCGTGGTTGATGAATTTCGTGAGGCCGAAGCGTTTGTGTTTCACACGAGACTTGCCCATGTCTCGCCGTCGCTACGCGATCGCGACGTGACGCGCGCGGTAGAAAAGCTGTCGTTGATGGCACAAGGCATTGGCGGTGGCACGCGGATCGGCGAATGTCTTGCCACATTCAACCGATGGCACGCGCGGCGCGTCATTAACTCGCGCACCGCGTTGATGATTGTTTCCGACGGTTACGACACCGGCGAGCCCAACCAGCTTGGTCAGGAAATGCGTCGTCTTCGCCGGCGCTGCAAAAGGATCATTTGGCTCAATCCGCTGATCGGCTGGCGTGATTACTCGCCGCAGGCGCGCGGCATGCAGGCTGCCCTGCCATATGTCGATCTATTTGCGCCCGCACACAATCTCGCGAGCCTCGCCGCGCTGGAACCTTATCTCGTGAGGATCTTATGAACCGTGCCGACGACATCCTTAAATCCACAGCAGCACGGAAATCTTCAGCGGAGCCGTTCGCTTTGGCGACCGTCGTGCGCACCGTGGCGGCAACTGCGGCCAAGGCTGGCGCGAAAGCGGTGATTCTGCCGGACGGCACGATCTCGGAAGGTTGCATCGGCAGTGTCTGCGCCCGTGCCGCAGTCTTGAAGGCGGCATATGATGCGCTGGCCGACGGCAAGATCACACCCGAGGAGATTGCGATCTCGGTCCTGGCTGAAATCGTCGTGGTGCGACGCGGTAAGCTTCGAAGTGACCACGGGTAGTGCCGGTGGTTAATGGATTTAATTGGCGTCTGGCGCTTCGCACGTGACAACCTTCGCTCGATGTCCCAGGAGATTCCTATGTCGCAGCGACAGGACTTTCGGCGTATCGGTTTGCTAGTCCCATCTTCAAGCTCAGTGCAGGAGCGGGATTTCCGCAGAGTACTGCCGGAAGACATCACGCTTCACGTAGCGCGAATGCGATTGAACAACGTAGAGGCGGAGTCGACGCTGCGGATCGTCCAGGAGATCGAGGTCGAGAGCCAAAAGCTGGCTGATGTGGACGTTGACGTAATCATTTTTCCAGCGACTGCGCCCTCGTCGCGCAACGGCATTGGATATGACCAGGAGCTGATCAAGCGAATAAGTGCGGCAAGCGGGAAGCCGGCCACCACGGCCTCAACCGCGTTGCTTGAGGCGTTGCCCGTACTTTGTGCCAAACGGATCGTACTTGGCGCGCCTTGGAGCGCCCCCGTCAACCAAACCGTCGCAGCGTTTATTGAAGCAAACGGAGTCGAAGTTCTTGCGCAGGAGGCGCTGGGGTTCATCCGCAATCTCGAGATAGGTCTCCTCGATCCACAAACTGCCTTGGACGTTGGGCGTCGTGTGAACAGGCCGGAAGCCGACGCGGTTATACTAGCGTGTGGTAACTGGAGTACGTTCAGCATCATTGATCAATTGGAGCGTGATCTGGGAAAGCCTGTGCTGACGACGAACCAAGTGAGTTTATGGCACGCCCTCAAGATAATAGACGGGAAGCCGCTCGGCGAACTTGGTGTTTTGCTGCGCGAGCATCTGAGCGACGCACACTCACTGCGTCAGCCGATGTTGTAGCTTGCATGCCTGTCATAATCAGCCTAGACCGCTAGATTGCCGGAATGCGCCAGACGTTGCGACTTCATCCGAATTCGTCTTGCTTCGCAGTGACGCAAATCGAAGTGGAAGTTGCGCGCCCACACGCCCGCAGTCTAGTGTTTGCTTATCTCATGGCCGGTAGGATAAGTGACCTTGCTATGCCGCCCACGGCTGCTGCGACAAGGGCCGACGAGCTCTGGCGGCATACCTGCTTCGAGGCCTTTGTCGCCGTTCCACCGAGCGCTGCGTATTATGAATTCAACTTCGCGCCGTCGACCCAGTGGGCGGCCTACCGATTCAGCGGTTACCGAAGCGGCATGCGCGTTGCGACAGAGATCGACGCGCCCGAGATCTTGGTGGAGTCGAGCTCTAAACGCTACGTCTTACAAGCCTCATTGGAGCTGGATAGGGCGTTGCTCTCGCAAGCTTCGACGTTGCGGTTAGGGCTCTCAGCAGTGATCGAGGAAACTAGCGGCCATCGATCATACTGGGCATTGGCTCATCCACCCGGGAATGCGGATTTCCATCATTCAGATTGCTTTGCCCTTGAGATTGTCTGAAATCATAATGAATATGAAATTTGGCATTGATCGAATCATAACCGAACGTGCCTTGCGCCGGCCGCTCGGTGGCAAACGCATTGCATTGCTCGCCCATCCCGCCTCGGTGACGGCAGACTTGACACACTCGCTTGATGCGCTGGCCGCATGCAGCGATCTGACGATCACCGCGGCGTTCGGTCCGCAGCATGGGTTGCGCGGCGACAAGCAAGACAACATGATCGAGTCGCCGAACTTCGACGATCCGATACACCACATCCCGGTGTTTAGTTTGTATGGCGAGGTGCGCAGGCCGACAGATGAGATGATGGATACTTGTGATGTCATCCTCGTCGATCTGCAGGATTTGGGGTGTCGCATTTATACGTTCATCACGACGCTCCGCTATGTCCTCGAAGCCGCGTCGAAAAATCAAAAAGCGGTATGGGTGTTGGACCGGCCGAATCCTATTGGTCGGCCTATAGAAGGTTTGATACTGCGAGCGGGATGGCAAAGCTTTGTTGGCGCGGGACCGCTGCCGATGCGCTACGGGTTGACACTGGGAGAACTTGGTTGCTGGTTCACCAGAACCCTCAAGCTCGATGTCGACTATCGTGTTATTACGATGCAAGGCTGGCAGCCCGATGCTGCACCCGGATTCGGGTGGCCGCATGGCGAGCGGGCTTGGATCAATCCCAGTCCAAACGCATCGAATTTGTGGATGGCTCGCGCCTATGCGGGCACGGTGATGGTAGAAGGCACGACGCTGTCGGAAGGCCGTGGGACCACGCGACCGCTCGAACTATTTGGGGCTCCTGATATCGATGCACGTGCCGTCATCAAGAAAATGGCTTCGCTCGCACCGCATTGGCTGCGCGGCTGCCGCTTACGTGATTGTTGGTTCGAGCCCACCTTCCAAAAGCATGCCGGCAGGCTGTGCAACGGCGTTCAGACCCACACTGAAGGTATCGGCTACGATCACCAGGCGTTCAAGCCGTGGCGTATTCAGGCGCTCGCGTTCAAGGCCATTCGCCGTCTGTATCCAGACTATCAGCTGTGGCGCGACTTCGCGTACGAGTACGAGCGTGGCAAGCTCGCCATCGATGTGATCAACGGCGGTCCATTGCTGCGGGAATGGGTGGACGATGCAGTCGCGACGCCACAAGACCTGGACGTGCTGGCTCTGGCGGATGAACGGTCTTGGTTGGACGAACGGCAACAATTGCTGTGCTACGGAAAAGAGTAACGTCTGGTATTGGAGTAGATGCGGACCTCAATGTCAGAGAGCGCTATCTACCTTAGTGACCCAAACGCACATACTGATGCGCTGTACTGAGGTGAGGCCGAAGGTGGCGGCTGCCAGATAGGTCTCGTCCTTGCATTCGGATGGCACTTCGCGGATATCCGAGTCGCGGTCGGCAACGTCCGCTTTTGGGAGTAAAACGGACGTCACGATTTTAGAGCGTCATTTCTTGTTTTGATCCCAGCGGACCGCAGCGGCTCGATTGTTGCCAGCAGTTTGATCCTGAAACCCGTCCGAGCTGGTTTGAAATACGCACCGTAAGAGAAGAGGGTCAAATTAGTATCATGTAATGCATCGACCAAATATTCGTGAACGTTCCGGTTCAGCCACCGGGCTGAATTCCCGATCACACCCCGTCGGCACAATTGTTGGCGCCGTTGTGGTTTTCGAATTATCTTGTGGCCACGCGATGCTGGACGCTGGGGAAAGCCGATCGCCTTTATGCATCCGATCGACTGATGTGGTTGCAAATTTTGTCTCATTGGCGAGGCCGGATGTTGCAACGCAGACCACTCCGGCCAACACGGCAGCTAGCATGACTGCGCTAGCAAATTGCATTGATCCATTTCTGAAGCGCTTAGACATGACTTCCCTCGGTCTATGAATTCTGGCCTATTCAATGTTTGCCGGCGCGATCGATGGCTATGACGCGAACCACTCGCTCAACCCCATTCGGCAAACCCGCGTCGCGAAGACAGCTTTGTTCGTAATATGGCCAGTGTTGCACGCAGCCGCCGTCGGACTGCTGATACTCTTTCGTGACGACAAATCCTTGCGTTGATGCGCCGGATTCGTCCAATCGCGTCGCGGCCATCGCACTTTTGGAACCAAACTCCGGAGCGAGGACAACAACACCGGCACACGCTGCAGCTGCGGCAATCGCCAATATTAGTTTGAACATGTCGACCCCCCTTTCGTGTCGCGTCATCACCGACGCGGCCGCGGTTCAGTGCTCACCTAATGCGTGAAGGCGGACAGCGCGAAGTGGCGCCGCTCCATTGGCAGAACGACAACCTTGCTGCCAACTTGCGTGCGCCCATAGAGATCAATGACGTCATTATTGAGCATGCGGATGCAGCCGCTCGAAACGCGTTTGCCGATCGTGTCCGGTGCGTTGGTCCCATGAATGCGGTAGACCGTGCCGCTGAGATACATGGCGCGTGCGCCGAGAGGATTGCCCGGACCGCCGGCCATAAAACGCGGCAAATAGGGCTGGCGTTGCAACATCTCTGACGGCGGTATCCAGTCCGGCCATTCTGACTTGCGCTCGATGGTCTTTACGCCTGACCAGGTGAATCCTTCGCGGCCAATGCCGATCCCGTAGCGGATCGCCTTGCCACCGCCGAGCACGAAGTAGAGATAGGTATTTGGTGTGTCGACGACGATGGTTCCGGGCGCCTCAGTCGTCACATACTGCACAGTTTGACGGTGCAGCCGTGCCGATCTTTGCGCATCAATATCGGCATCACTGTTTGGGCCACGATCCGGCATTACCTCTCGAAAAATCGAGGCCACAGCGTTGCTCTCGCTGGTCATGGCCAACATCTGTGATTGCGCGGTTGTTGACCCGCACACAGCGATGCCGATCACTAGCGTCATCGCCGTGTTTTGCAGGAAATGAAAGACCTTTTTTGACGCGGCGAAGCGCGACTGCAAAAATGCGCTGGAGTTGTTTGAAATATTTGTGATCATTGTTCATCCCCGTCAGCATATTCGTTTTTGTTGCTGCGGAGACTACAGCGGCCACAAACAGCCGCTCTATTGTACCAAGTTCACAATCGGTATCGAAAACGTTTTTAAATCCTATACCTTGGTTTAAGATGCGGGTGACCATAGTCTTGCCAGGTGATCGGCAATGCAGAAGAAGCTGGAAGCACTCCCAACGTCGGTAGTCTTTGTAATCGACGACGATGCGTCGGTGCGTACCGCGATCGGCAGTCTCATTCGGTCCGTTGGTTTACGGGCAGAAGTTTTCGCGTCTGTACCAGAGTTCCTGGCGCACAAGCGGTCAAGCACGACGTCTTGTTTAATTCTCGACGTTCGACTGCCGGGGGTGAGTGGGCTTGAATTTCAGTCGGAGCTTGCCAAAGCTAATGCCGAAATCCCGATTATTTTCATCACCGGCCACGGCGATATACCCATGACAGTGAAGGCAATGAAGGCTGGAGCTGTCGAGTTTTTGACCAAACCATTTCGCGATCAGGACCTGTTGGACGCCGTCCAAGCCGCACTCGAACGCGCTCGGGTGAAAGAAGTAAAGGACAGGGCCGTTTCTGACCTAAGGAGAAATTTCTCGACTTTGACGCCGCGCGAGCAGGAGGTCATGGCCTGGGTAACCGGGGGTTTATTGAACAAGCAGGTCGCCGCCGAGATCGGAGTGACCGAAATCACGGTGAAGGTCCACCGCGGCAATGTCATGCGGAAAATGGCTGCTAAATCCTTCGCCGATCTGGTGCGAATGGCTGACCTGTTGGGTATTCGACGCACAAAATCTTAAACCTATACCTTGGTGTAATATCTTTGATGCCATCAATGCACAAATGTGACAGTTGTGCTTCATTGCTTTATCGCCGAGGAACCCCGGGTGTCGCATACTCCTGTTATTGCAATTGTTGATGACGACGAGTCATTCCGCCACGCAACGATAAGCTTTATCCGATCTCTCGGCTATTCCGCCGCGGCATTTCCATCTGCAGATGCATTCATTAACTCAAACGTTGTTGAAAATGCCGATTGCCTGATCACGGATGTACAGATGCCGGGCATGTCGGGCATAGAATTGCAAAACTATCTCATCGCCCAAGGGTATCGCGTTCCCATTATCTTTGTTACTGCCTTCCCGGAGATGGAGGCACGAGGCAACGCGCTCCGCGCCGGGGCGGTAGGGTTTTTGGGCAAGCCCTTCGGCGATGAAAATTTGATAAGTTGCTTGAACAAAGCGCTTGCTATTCGGACACGCTGACAATCCTTGAAGCACAGTCTGTCTGGTCGTCAGATTTTGGTTTGACCGACGTGGTCAATCAGAGGGGACCGGGTTATTGAATCTCCAATCATTTTCCATCGTTCAATCCGGTTGCGGCAGGTTTGGTAGAGGTATCTAATAAGAGAGCACCACATCCTAATACGAGATGTTAGGGATGGCTGGGGATTCATTGATAGGTGGCCAACAATTGCCTGCCGAAGAAATAACTCGGCAATGGGCTAAAGGCATTGGACTCGCCGCAGCGGTTGGCTTGGCCTACTTCATTGCAGCGGATTTTAGCGTCCGTCTGCTTGTAGAACCCGAAGGCGTGGCCGTGTTCTGGCCCGCGGCCGGTATTTCCTCAGGTATCCTCATCGCTTTTGGACCGTTTGTCCGATGGCCCGTATTGATCGGCGTGACTGCTGCGACGATCGCAACACATCTCATCATAAAGGATCCTCTCTGGGCAGGCGTCGCCCTAGGGCTATGCAACGCAGCAGAGGCCCTGGTTACAGCCGGCCTGATCCATCACTACTTCGGCGCCGGTTTTGATCTCGTTCGAATCCGCCACGTCATCAGCCTTGTCGCGGCGGGAATTGCCGGCACTGTTGTATCAGGGATCGGAGGAGCAGTTATTTACCGACTGCTGCAGGGGCCGTCGGTATCGATGCTCGATACTTGGGAGCATTGGTTTGCATCCGACGCAGTCGGCATCATCGCCGTTGCGCCGCTGGTGATTGGACTTGCTTCCATTGTGCGGGGCCCGCCGCCACTGATTAAAATTATCGAGGGGGTGCTGGCGCTTGTGGCGCTGGCGGTGACAACTGCGTTAATCATTTCGCTATCGCGCGAGTTTTGGGAGACGGTGTTTCCGCTCACCTGGCTATTTCCAATTTTGTTGTGGCTTGCCGCCCGTTGTGAACCGTCTTTTTCGGCAGCTGGCGCGTTTTTGGTTTCCATGACGATCGTCTGGACGACCATCTTGGGCAAAGGCCATTTCGGAGACGCCAGCCTTCCAATCGCCGACCGTGTGCTCGGAGCCCAAGCTGGAATCCTGGTTGTGGCCTTCAGCGCGTATGTCCTCGCGGCCCTCTTTGCCGAACGGCGGGAGAGCGCGAGAAAGCTTACTCAATCATACATAATGCTGGAACGCGAACGCGATAATAAGCTGATGAATATTGAGGCGATCACTGCCGCCATTGCACATGAAGTGAAGCAGCCCCTGGCAGCGATCGTGATCAATGGCAAAGCGGCACTGCGCTTTCTTGAAAAGTCCCCGCCTGATCATGATGAAGTACGTGCTAACTTGAATAACATAGTGAAAGATGGGTTTCGTACCAGTGAAGTGTTTGATGGCATTCGTGCGCTGTTTCGCAAAGTCGACGACGGAGCGAAACAAGTCGATGTTAACGAGATAATCCTCTCGACGTTGCAGTCGCTGCGTGAAGAGTTTTTGGACCACGAAATTGAGACTCGTACCAAATTAACTTCAGGTCTGCCGCCTGTCGAGGGTCATAAGGGCCAGTTGCAAGAGGTAATCTCTAATCTGATCCATAACGCAGTCGACGCAATGGCGGCTACGACAGATCGCAGTCGGATCATGCGTGTGACAACGGAGCTGCACGATGACGACACAATCAAGTTAACAGTAGAGGACTCTGGACCCGGAATTGATACAAATAAATTAGAAGGAATCTTTGGTGCGTTTATTACAACAAAGTCCCAGGGAATGGGATTGGGACTGGCCATATGCCGTATGATCATCGAGAAGCATAAGGGTTATATTACAGCGTCTTCTGACGGCAAAAACGGTGCCCTCTTTCAAGTCGTCCTGCCGATTAAGTCAACGAAGAACGGCCTCACTCACGCTTAATCTCTCCTTTTGCATGGTGCCCGCGTGCGCGACATTCGAGGAGCGAGCAATCATGGAAGCGGGCGCAGCGCAGACATCGACATAACCGACATGCACGAGCACCTCGTTTTTCTTTGCCACGATCAGCTGGTTAGGCAATTGAGCGGCGAAGCCCGGTGCTAACGTAACTGCAAAGGCCATTAACCATAAATTAATGATTAATTTTGCCGACAAGGCTGCGTGCTTGAATAACGCTGTGCGGATCGGAACCAGATGAAAGGTTCTGATTTGCCAACAAAAGAGCAGGAGCCTGTCATGCGTTTGCTTGAACGCGGCGCTGCAACTGCAATCGCTACAGTGGTGTCGTTTGGTGTGAACGCTGCCGACCTAGGTTATCCACCTCCGCTAATCGGGCAGCCCCAATATGGAATGGCTTCGCCGCCGCCCGCCCAGCCGCCGCAAGTCATTATCGTTCCGGGACCAAACGTGCCGCCGCAATACCCCAGCGTGGCAGTTCCGCCTCCGCCGGTAGGGCCCTATCCGTATGGTAGTCCACCGCTAAGTCCTCCGATGGCTGATGTTGCGCCACCCGCAACCTGCCCGCCTACTTGGCGTTGCGGCGAGCGCGGTTGCGGTTGGCAGCCGGGCTGCGCACCACCGCTGGAGCGTTACTCTGGTCACTACGAGTTGCCTCGTCCAGGCTACCTCCGTCCCGAGCCGCCTCCTGAGCCCTATCGTGGACCATACGTACCAGAAGTTTATCCTGGTCCCACTGGTCCCTATTCGCGGTAACTTGGAAGACTGCTTTTTAGGCAAAGCGGACCGCCTAGCGCGGTGACAAGAAATCGCTGCGCGAGTATGGCACGTGATCATCGCTGTGCAGCTTTTACCCGCTCGTTCTCCTATGCGACTACCGAGCGCGCTCAAGCCATCTCCGCTTTTGGGAACTGCGGACATCGCCAGGATGTTACGAAATGTCTGCTTATGACCCTTTTCCCATTAGATAATTTTGTCTTCGATTACAATGCTAAGCCGCTCGCTATGTGCTTTCCAACGGCAGCTTCCATTCTGTAGCATTGCCTGGTCACGGCGCGGAGCCTCCGACTGGGAGAGTTTGTCATGCGTCTCGCGAACCGCGAAATAGACATGCGAACGATGATTAGCATCGCCGCCTTCATCTGGTGGTCAGTTCTAACGTTCACCGCGGCACAGGCAGCGGAAGATAAGACTTTCGTGATGAAGCTCGGCACCGCGACCATTAACGAATCGCAGCACGAGTGGTGCAAAAAATTTGTTGCTATGGTCGAAAGCGACTCCGGGGGCAGAATTAAAGGCGAGATCTATCCCGCCAGCCAATTGGGAGCGATTCCGCGGCAGATCGAGGGCGTGCAGTTCGGCGCGATTCAGGGTTATGTCGGACCGCCCGAGTTTTTGGCGGGTATCGACGAACGCTATGAGGTGCTGTCGGCGCCCGGACTGGTCAGCGACATGGCGCATGAAGTCCGCGTCGTGAACGACCCCGAGCTGCTGAAATTGATGCTTGGTCTCGGTGCCGACAAGGGTATCCACGGCGCAGCTTTGTTCATCGCGCAGCCATCTCTGATCATCGCTCGTGTACCGATCCGTCACGTTGCCGATTTGGCCGGAAAGAAGCATCGCGTTTTCGCGGCTGACATGCAACAGGAGATGATTAAATCGCTTGGCGCATCGCCGGTAGCGATGACACTGGGCGATGTACTTCCGGCTATCCAGCAGGGCACAATCGACGGATCCGTCTTGGCCATGACCGTGATTACCACGATGCATTTTTGGGACGCCGCAAAATACGCGACCGAAATCGATCAACCCTTTATCTTCTCGATGGCTTTTCTCAGTAAGAAATGGTTCGACTCATTGCCCGCCGACCTTCAGGCAATTGTCGATGCTGATGCCGCCAGGGCTGCGGTCGAGGTCAATCCGTGGGAGGTCGAGTTCTACAACAAGGCGCGCCAAACTTGGGCGGAACACGGCGAACTCATTCGTCTGCCGGAGAACGAGCAAGCCGAAATGATCAAGTCAGTCACGGCAATAGGAGCCGCAGTGGCTAAACGAAAATCCAGCCTTGAGCCGGCTTATGAGGTCTTCGCGGCAGCCGCGAAACGCACGAAATAATTGCCGCGCCCATTAATGAGCTTGGTGATAATCTTCGATAACTCCTCAAACGCGCGCGGCCAGCCAAGGAGGCTGCCATGTTTCTCCGGAACCACTGGTACGTCGCTGCGTCGTCATCAGAAATCGGCCGCACTCCTCTTGGCCGCGTGATCCTCGGTGACCCGGTTGTATTTTTTCGCACCGAAACAGGCCAATGCGTTGCATTCGAAGATCGGTGCGCTCATCGGCACCTTCCACTCTCCATGGGAAAACTTGTGGGCGATGCGCTGCAATGCCGCTACCACGGTCTCCGCTTCGGTCCAGATGGCCGGTGCGTACGAATTCCAGGCCAGGACAAGATACCGTCAAGCGCAAAAGTTAAGGTGTATTCGGTTGTCGAGCGCTACAAATGGCTCTGGATATGGATGGGCGAACCCGCACTGGCGGATCCTGCGACGATTACCGATTTTCACTGGCTTGACGATCCGAATTGGGGTGCAAAGGGTTCGTACCTACACGTCAAAGCGAACTGGCAGCTCATTGTCGACAATTTATTGGACCTTACGCACCTTGCGTTTGTGCATGAGACGACCATCGGCAACGCGGCACTTGCTGAGCACGCGACCGTTAAAGTGACACGGACATCCGACAATGTTGTCATGACCCGTTGGATCATCGATCAAGATCCGCCGCCGACGTTCCGAAAAGTCGGTGGCTTTAAAGGCAAGGTCGACCGTTGGCAGATCGTCGACTTCACGCCGCCAGCATTCTTGCGGCTCGATGTGGGGGCAACGCCTACTGGTACTGGCGCGCCAGAGGGTCGACGCGTCGGCGGTATAACCATGCGCAATTTAAATGCAATCACACCTGAGACGGATACAACATCACACTACTTCTGGGCACAGGCCCATGACTTTGACGTCAAGAACCCTGAAACGACGAACAAAATTTTCGCTGAAATCGAGCGAGCTTTCTTTGAGGACGTCGATGTACTTGCGGCGCAGCAGCGCAACATCGATCTCGCATCAAATCGACCGCAAGTTGACATCAGCGCGGACGCCGGTCTCATCCAGGCGCGACGCATTCTCGCGCGCATGCATGACGAGGAGCAGGCCCTGCACTCGACTGCCGCCGAGTAGTCGGCCCCTATAGGATCACCATCAAACTTAAGAACGCGAAAGCTCTTGGCCTGACGGTGCCGCAATGCGGCCGCGGTCGACGAGGTGATCGGATAATCATTTTTTGCTGCGATGCACTTTGTCTCTCATTGTCCCGACCGGCCATCCTAATCGTCCACGGCAATGTCCGCTTTTGTGGGTAAAGCAGACATCACATTTGACCGATCCAATGTCTGCTTTTGACCCACAGCGGACATCCCATAGCGTCGACCTCACCATTTCCAGTCCGCCGGTTCAGCCAGTACGATGGTGGCCTCGAGCTGGCAGCGAGCTAATGAGACGGCGGAGCGTTACCCAAATGCTTTATCTTGGTCGAGTGGCCCTCTAGCTTGAAACGATCGCACTGATCGTCTCGTGTGCGGACCTGAATGAAAGACGGCTCTTTTCGCGTGCGAATCATGCCGCCGGAAGAAGTGACGCTTGCCGTGGACTGGGCGGCTGCGGAGGGGTGGAATCCTGGCTTGGCCGACGCTTCTTGCTTTGCTGCCGCCGCTCCAGACGGATTCCTGCTCGGCGAGCTGGCGGGCGCACCTGCGGCCATTCTCTCGGTGGTAAATTACGACGAGCGTTTTTCCTTCCTCGGCTTCTATATTGTACGGCCGGATCTGCGCGGGCGTGGACTTGGCTTGCGCATTTGGCAGGCGGGGATGACACGCGCGGGATCGCGAGCAATAGGGCTCGACGGTGTAGTGGCGCAACAGGACAATTACCGCAAGTCCGGCTTCGTGTTTGCTTATAACAACATCCGTTATGGCGGTTGGGTCGCGCCCCTCCCCAAGACCATGGCAAACACCGTCTCGTTGACCGAAGTGCCGTTCGACTTGATCACGCGAGACGACACGACGGTGTTTCCGGCAACGAGACCTAAATTTCTCTGCACCTGGATCGCAGCGCCAGGCCACGTCGGTCGCGCACTGATCCGCGACAAACGGTTGGTTGCCTGGGGTGTTATTCGGCCCTGCCGCACGGGCCGCAAAATCGGCCCATTGATCGCAGATGACCGCGACGCGGCCGAAACGGTGTTTGCGGCACTGGTCGGCCCAGAAGGTGGTCAGGTGTTCCTCGATGTGCCGCAGCCGAACGCCGCCGCCGTGGCGCTCGCCACCGCGCATGAATTTGCACCAGTGTTCGAGACTGCGCGGATGTATTCCGGTCCGATCCGGTCGGTTTCCTTGCAGCGAATATTCGGCGTGACGACCTTCGAACTGGGGTAAGACGCGCCGAACGAACATCGGATGCGTACCGACCTATGTCTGATATTGGGTAAAGCGGCATCGCATCGAGCGCTGGAATGTCGCTTAATGACCCGAAGCGGACATCGATCGGTTGCCTCGCCGCATCTTTCCGCTGATGGATCGCCCGGGGTATCGATACGATGGCAGACGTGATTGGGACAGGCACCTAGAGGCCGACCGGATGGAAGTCGCCAGCCTGGTACTTCCGGTTTTTGCTATCATCGTCACCGGCTGGCTAGCTGGCTGGCTGGGCTACATATCGCGTTCGCTAGCCGACGGACTCGTGCACTTCGCCTACAACGTCGCGATGCCAGCGCTGCTGTTCGTCACCATCGCGCAGGAGCCAGCCCGCAATCTCCTCGAATGGCGTTTCCTGATGGCGTTCGGAGGCGGGTCTATCCTGTGCTTCGCTTTGGTGTTCCTGGTGGTTCGCGTCGCGTGGGAACGCGACCGCGCCAGCAGCACAATTCAGGGAATGACGGCGGCGATGACTAACACCGGATTCGTGGCGCTGCCCATCCTGCACTCCATCTACGGTCAGCCCGCGGTCCTGCCCGCCGCAATCGCGACCGTGTTCGTAGCGGCGGTGATGTTCCCCGTGGCCGTTATCATGTTGGAAAGCGAGGGACGCGGGCGAGACAAACCGCCGGCGCGCCCCGTCGTCCTGGTGGAGCAGATCGTGCTCAATCCGATGGTGCTATCAACCCTGGCGGGTCTCGCGTGGGCGATCGGGAGTTGGCCCATTCCGGCGCCAATTGCGGCCTATCTCAACATCTTTGCGGCTGCGCTCAGCCCGTGCGCGCTCTTCGCCATCGGGCTCGGCTTATCGGTCGAAAGCGTGCGCTCGAAACTCGCGGCCTCTATCGCCTTGGCGGTCGTTAAGCTCGTGATCATGCCGATGGTCGTGTACGGCCTCTGCTTGGTCTTGGGTCTCAATCCGCTCTACACCATTGCCGCCGTCGTCTGCGCCGCCGTGCCGACTGCGAAAACGGTGTTCATCCTCGCCGGCGAGTACAAGGTGGAGGAGAACTTGGTCACAGCTACGGTCTCGATCACGACGCTGCTGTCGGTCGTCACGCTGCTGGGTTGGCTCTACGCGCTTTCGGTCCTCTCGCCACAGGTGACCTAGTTCAATTGGTGCCGCCGGCTCCTCGCTTGCGAATTGGTCTTGTTCTGCTCGAAGATAGCCTGAGCAAGTCTACTCCTGAGATCTTCGGAGCTTGCACCAAACAACAACTCGCTGTCGCCTGCTTGGCAGAGAACTTACTCGGGCCGACTAGACGTGGGGTTGTGCTGTACGTCAACTCGTTCCGGTCTCGTTGGGGCCTTGATTGAAAGAACGGCGCCGAAGTTTCACAGCCGGAAGACGAGCCGGATTTCACAGTCCTCACCTTTGGCGCTACGTTCGATTCTGTCGGCGTGCAGACCAGAAAGATAGCCGGAAAGTCCGCTGACGAAGCTCTGCTCCTCTACCATGACTTTCTTCGGACTCGAGTCCGGCAGCGGTGGCAGATTGCCAGGGTACCTCAGCGTCACCACAACGTCGAACGAGTCGCACCCCAAACTAAGCTCCACCGGTCCATTGGCATTGGCTGCGACATCATCGATGGCCGTATCGACGACCGAGCGTACGCGCCTGATCCTCGGCGGAAATCTTCCACTCATTGGCATGCTTCTCGAAGAAAACGTCGAACGACGGTGGCAGGCTCGGAACTCGTCCCGAGCCGCAAATAACTGTAATGCCACATCCCGAGCAGGAAGACGGCGTTGAGGGGCACAGCAACGACCACCGCCATTGAAATGATCGAACCAGTGAACTGATGGGTCCAGGCCGGCAGCGACCGATAAAAGTCGGGAAAGATCGGCACCGTCAGCGCCGCCAAGAGCGAAAGTCCAATGATGATCGAAGCGCGCAGAGTGATTGGGCGGCTGGCGACGATCTGGATGCCTGCAACCAGCATGAGGGCGCCGTTGAAGAACAGAGCCGCCGCCATCACTGGGCGCGGCATGTTGACAATGAGACCAGAAAATTTCGGCAGGCACGACAGAAGTATGAACCAGACGGCGATGGACCAAGCGATGACCCGGCTCGTGGCGCCCGTGGTCATTTCAACGCTCACGAGCGTTGGGGCGGCGCTGAGCCCCGGAACCCCAAGCAGTCCGCCAACTAGGCAACCGAGCCCGTCCGCCCGCGATGTTGCGTACATCGGGGCGTCGCCACGCGGCATCGTTCATCTGCTGGCAAGTCGTCAGCACGCCGATCACTCGGAGACCCGAGGCGAGTCCCGCGATCACGAAAGCCGCGGCGAAAGAGGGAGCGAACGCATAGGATAGAAAGCTCGGGTCGGGCACAGCGAATAGGCTCGCCGCCTTGTAGTCCTCGAAGAAGCTGGGTGGAAAAACGTCGAAGATCGCCGCGACGCCGTATCCCACCAGAATCCCGATCAGCGAGCAGAAGAGTTTCGGCAAGCCCGTGGCCCAAACCGCAAGGCCCGCCATCGCCGCAAGCGTGCAGACGGCGGTCGCGAAAGATCCTACGGTTTGATCGCTGTGCGTAGCGGTATGCTGCAACAACACGCTCGCGGCGATCTTTCCGAGCTCCAATCCGACGGCCATAAATGACAACGCCCGATACGACGGCCGGAAACAGTTTTCGTGTGCGGTTAACGAGGGACGCCACGGCGATCTCGCAAGCGCCAGCAAAGATCACCATCCCGCAGACGGCCGAGATCCCGAGCGACGCGGCTGCCGCCAGGCTGGACGGCAAATAAATTGCCGTGACGACCGGAGGACAAAGATAGCCCGAACCAACCGCTCCGAGTCGCAAACTTTGAAGTACCGTCATGAACGCAACCGCGATCATGGCGAGGGTTATGGCGCTCTGCGCCGCCGAGTGCGGCAGTTTCGCCGCTTCCGCGACAAGTGCCACCATGACCAAATATGGGCAAATGACGGCGACGTGCTGAAACCCGAGCCCCAGGAGATGGGGCCAGGGTGGTATCTCGTCCAGCGCATATATCAGCTCCACCGGCCGTTCTCGGATGCCGATTTCCCTCGCTTTGGTTTTCACCTTCGTTACTCCGGCTAGGGCACCACTGAGGACATAAGGTCCTGATGCCCACACCTCACGGCACGGCGAATAGGAGGTTGCCATGAGGATGGTGGAGAAGTCGATCAATCCAAAGACAGTGGACGGAAGACCTAGCTGGCCTTCAGTCGAGGACCGAAGGGGTGAAAGGTTCCACCGTGCACGACTGTTAGCGCCTGACGGATCGACGAGGGCTCTTAGGTCACTGCACGAGATCCGCAAACTCGCCGCCAACTACTGCGCTCGTTCAGCTATCATCGATTAGACAGTCGCTGCACGTTAAGGGGTCAAAGCGCTTGTAGTAATCGACTCGGTACCAGCGAGGTTAGAAAATGTTGGAACACTGGCTCATTGAGCTCATTGGCCACGTTTCCGGCCTTAACGACGCACAACTTAAGCAAATTGAGAAATCTTTGCCAGCGACCAAGGCGCTGTTCGATCTTCTCAATAGAGCACGACCGATCATCGAACAGGGGCAAAACTTGTACGCTGAAGCCGAACCACTGATCGATGAAGCGAAGAAGGAGTGGCAGACGGTCGGCCCAGCAGCGCAAATTTTGATCGATGTGATTTCGCATCATGTCAACCGGGGTAGCTCTCCGGCGCAGGCCGCCGAAACAGTCCGTGTCACATTGAACGGCTCAATCAACAGCGTCGCAGAGGATCATTTGACGGATCGCGGAATGAGCTGCGCAACCGTGTTTGGCGGCACCGGCTTTGTTGGCCGTCATATCGTGCGCCATTTGCGCGAGTCCGGCACCAGAGTACGCACAGTCTCGCGGCATCGCAGGCCGAGCGAGGACGCGGGAATCGAACAGATGGCCGCGGACGCACATGACCAACGCTCAGTGGAGGCAGCCGTTGCCGGTGCCGACTGTGTTGTCAACGCGATCAGTCTCTACGTTGAGCACGGAACTGATACGTTTCATTCGATGCACGTGGAAACGGCGGCCAAGATCGCCAGAGCTGCGAGGCAAGCCGGGATTAGGCGGTTGGCGCACATATCAGGGATCGGTGCCAATACGGCGTCGCCTTCGCCCTATATTCGCAGCCGCGGCGAAGGTGAGGTGGCCGTGCAGACCGCATTTCCTGGCGCGGTCATTGTCCGCCCGGCAGTAATGTTTGCGGCGGACGATGCATTTCTTACGACAATTCTCCAGCTCCTGCGGTCCCTGCCAGCCTATCCGGTCTTCGGCGACGGCAGGACGAGGCTTCAGCCGGTATATGTGGACGACGTGGCAGCGGCGATCGCACAGATTTTGCGGCAGAGCCAGAAACCATATGCTGTCTACGAACTGGCCGGGCCGCGCGTCTACTCCTACGAGGAGTTGTTGCGAACCATTGCTCGTATCGCAGGATTGCGGCCAGTGTTAATGCGGATGCCATTTGCCTTCTGGAATGCATTGGCCGGAGTTGGTGAGATGTTGCCGCGGCCGCCACTGACCCGCAATCAGGTCGAACTTATGCAGATCGACACCACAGCCTCCGAACGCCTGCCGGGGTTTCGCACACTTGGAATTTTGCCGCGATCGCTCGAAGACGAACTCGAAGCAATACTCAGGCAAAACAAACCAAGAGTTCGGTTACGGTGACGACACCGATCGTCCTGCCTTGGCCACTACGTAGCGGCTTGGAGGCCGCGATGCGAGCGCTGTTTGACGTCGGCGACCAATCCGCCGACTTCTTGCGACCCGCTGGCGAGGCGGCGCTTGTTTCGCCCGACTCAGTATCGTGGCGTGTGTTCAAGAACCCGCTTTCGCTTTTTATCGGCGGCGTTGCGGCCGTTATAATGGAACTTGCCGAGCCGCGTGTGCGTACCGGCGTGTGGGAACACACTACCTTCCGCATCGATCCGTTTCGACGACTGCGGCGGACAGGACTTGCCTCCATGGTCACGATCTACGCCGCTCGCGGGGCCGCCGAGGCTATGATCGCCCGCGTTCGCCGAATGCACGATAGTGTCGCCGGCTCGACCCCAGCAGGCAAGATCTACCGTGCCAATGACCCGGAGCTTTTAAATTGGGTTCAGAGTACGGCCGCATACGGCTTTCTGCAGGCTTACCATTCATATGTGCGACCGCTCTCGGATTTGGAGCGCGACCGTTATTATGCGGAAGGAACTTTAGCTGCCAGTCTTTACGGCGCCTGCGCACCGACATCGGAAGCCGCCCTTGAAGTGCGATTTGATGCGATGGCCAAGAAACTGGAGCGCTCGGACATACTGTTCGAGTTCCTAGCGACCATGCGCTCGGCGCCCATTCTGCCATTGCCGCTGAGGCCCCTTCAGCCATTGCTGGTGCGGGCCGCGATTGAGCTGACGCCTCATTGGCTACAGACGATTGTGGGCCTCACCGACCACGGCTTAAATGCTTGGGAAGCCCGAGTGGTGCGGCAGATCGGAGCGTTCTCGGATTGCGTGGTTCTCGAAACTAATCCAGCTGTTCAGGCCTGTCGACGCATGCGGCTTCCGGCCAATTATTTGTATGTCTGCGACGACACTTAGTGGCTTCCCTTTCGTGTTGCCTCGTAGTGCCTGAGCACCCGCTTGGTGCCGTTGTCGTCGAGCTCGATCATCGAAAAACCGATCGACCGCATTGATGCCGCGCGCGGCGGGGAAATTTGAGGGCGCGGACCGTCAGATTCTTGCGTTCGACAGCAGTCGGCAACGTCCGATTATAGCCCAAAGCGGACGTTGGCAACGGATTACTTGAATGAATTCGCGTGGGCTCCAACTGTGCGTGCAAACATAGGCCGCTGGTGTAATTATCACGTTGAGCTCCTCGATCAGCGCGCAGCCTTCTTCGTAATCAAAGCCTTCAATTCACTCGGCATGATTGCCGAGGAATATCGCCTTCCGTCCGGGATCTGGGTGTGTGCGTACGATTGGATGTGAGATTGGCGGTACCTTGGCTAAACCGGCGCGTCGCGTGTTACGACTACCATCGTCGGTTGCTGATAATATGTGTTACACATAGACAAAGTTCGAAACAAACCAGACGAGAGAGGGTGAGATGCCTGCAGTACACAATGCGATTCGCCGCATTTCGCTTGGGATACTCACCGCTGCTTGGATCAACACCGCGATGGCACAGGAGGTGAAGCACTATCGCTTTGCCTATGACCAGCCAAAAACAACCGGATATGGCATCGCGGGCGACCTTTTTGCCAACAAGCTCAAGGAATTGAGTGGCGGATCGATATTGATCGATCAATATCCCGGCGCACAGCTCGGCCAGGAGCCGCAAGTTCTTCAGCTGGTGAAAGCAGGCGACGTCGAGTTCTGCATTAGTTCGTCAGCAAACGCGGCTACGCTGTCGCCGCAAGCCGGTGTGATGTCACTTCATTACTTGTTTCGGTCGGAAGATCACCTCGTGAAAGCGCTGTCCGATCCAAACGTGACCGGGGCTGTCAGGTCTATGATCGAGGATACGGTACAAGGTGCGCATGTGATTGGCGTGCTCACACTTGGCTTACGTAGCATGTACAGCAAAAGACCGATTGATAAAGTTGAGGACATGAAGGGGCTCAAGGTCCGCGTTCAGGCGACGGCGACCGAAGACCTGATGTTCCCCGTTTATGGCGCCCAAACCGTTCATATGCCGTTTGGCAGCGTATACACTTCTCTGCAGACCGGTGTAATTGACGTCGCCGAGAACGGCGTAAACGTCTATCTCGCCAACAAACACTACGAAGTTGCGCCGGTCCTCTCAATGACCGAGCATGAAGCGAACAACAATCTCATCTGGATCAGCGACAAACTCTGGAAAAGTCTGTCTGATGAGCAAAGAAAATGGGTGCAGACGGCCGCCGACGAGGTCAACATGAAGGAGCCGGCCATGGCTTTGGACCTGGAGCACCAGTCGGCCGGTAAGCTCAAAGGCATTGGCGTCTCGGTCGTCGACAAGGTAGATAAATCCGGATTTCAGAAGCTTGCCGATCCCTACCTTAACAAGCTGGCTGGTGAACTCGGACCGCACGCCTCGAAAATCAAGGACTTGATTCTGGCCGTGAAGTGAAGAAGCGAGCCAACTCGCCCGCCCTTCACTCGCGCAAGGCTCCGATTGCAATGGCCATCACGGAAAGGCTCGTCTCTCGACGACAGTCCCATTTGAAGTGGCGGGCCTTCGACATTCTTGAGTTGGCCTTGATGGGCCTGTGCGGGGTCTTGTTATTCGCTTTTTGCAGCACGGTTATTATCGACATAATTACGCGCACGATTGGTCACCCCTGGCTTTGGCTTCAGGAGGTTACTTCGACATTCTTTACTTATGCGATCTTCTTTGGCGCAGCCGTGGCCACGCGCCGCAATGATCATCTCTACCTGACTGCGATTGCAGAAGGCTTGCGAGGAAAATTCCGGACCGCGGTCGAAATCCTCACCAAGCTCGTCGTATTGGGCGTAGCGGTGAGTTTTATCGTGTTTGGTTATCTAAATTTCCTACGCGGCTTTTCTAGCTTTCGCATGCCGTCGTTGACTCCGATTGCCTCGCTGTACGCGGCTATTCCAATATGCGGCGTTTTGGTGGCGCTGTTTACGATCGAGCATATCGTCAATGGTCTACGAAACGGCTTCGAACATGCCGAACTCCTGGAAGAACCAAAGAATGTCGAGGTGATCGAGACGATAGTCACCAAAGTAGAGCGCTCATGAGCGCCGGTTACATACTCGGATTAATGAGCTTTTTGTTTTTGTTTTTTGGCTATCTCGGTGTACCAGTTCCGTTCGCGTTAATGGCAGGCGTGCTCATCGGCGCTTCGTTTACCGAAGTCTCCCATGTCGCCATTATCCAAAAAATGTTCGATGGGATGGATTCGGAAGCATTGCTTGCGATTCCATTTTTTCTCCTGGTCGGAGAACTGATGAGCTCGGCCAATGTGGTCGTCAGAGTAGTGAATTTGTCGCTAGCGCTGGTCGGTCATATTCGCGGTGGTCTCTCGCAAGTGGTCACCGTATTCAGCATGTTCTTTTCCGAAATGTCGGGTTCCACCACCGCTGATGTCGCGGTCATCAGTCGCGCGCTTGGCGGCCCTATGAAGAAGGAAGGTTATAGTCCCGCGTTCATTGCTGCGATTATTGCATCAGCATCGACCATCGCCGCGCTGGTGCCGCCGAGCATTACCGCAGTAGTTTACGGCGCGATCGGAAATGTCTCGATCGCCGGGCTTTTTATGGCGGGTTTTGTACCCGGCATGATGATTGGCGTCGGTCTGATGATCTATTGCTATTTCTTTGGTCCCGCTGGTGTGCGGCGGCGCCGGGCTTCATTTCGCGATCTGGCAGGAGCTTTCAAAGACGCGTCGCTCCCCCTGATGATCCCGGTCATCCTTTTGGGCGGTATCCTCACCGGCTGGTTTACGCCAACCGAGGCGGGCGTAGTCGCTGTCGCATACATCCTTATTATTGTGATCCCGGCTCTTAACCGTGGTCACATCAGATTTCTTGCCTATGACTTCTGCCTAGCCGGCCTAATTTTTTCCTTGCCTTTGATTACCATCGGCGCGGCTAATGCTTTTGGCTGGCTTTTCGCGTACTTGCGAGGGGCTATCGTTATTTCCGAATGGATCACCAGCATTGCGGGTCATGATCCACATTTGATTATGCTGTTGATGGTCGCGCTCTTTACAGTCATAGGAGATTTCATTGAGCCCGTGCCGACAATCATAATTTTCATGCCCTTAGTTAATGCGCTGACTGACGCAGGTAATATCAATTCGGTTCATATGGGCGTAGTGCTGATCACGACACTCGCATTTGGCTTGATCACGCCGCCTTACGGCCTAGTTCTTTTGATGGCATCAAAATTCGTCGATGTCCGTTTCTCTCAGGCGTTGCGGGCGGCATATCCAATCTACATCGTTTTCTTTGCTACGATCGCATTCACGATTTATTCCCCGTCAGTGGTTCTGTGGTTGCCGAAACACGTGCTACCCGCTTCGGTCGGCTGCTTCCGCAGTCCGGCCGGGGTCGGCTATGTCTGTCCGCCGTAGTCACGATTCGACCTACGAGGTCAATGTCGCCTAGTGGCACAAAGCGGACATTGCGGAAGAGCGAGTTCCAACTTCTTTCGATGTCGGAGCCTCACCTCGACGATCTAAGTTTCGATTTACGACATTTCGCGAAGTCGTCCTTTGCATCGAAACCGACTGAAAAAATTGCGAAGCGCCAAATCGGTATGGAGCCATGCATTATCATGTAGGCTGTTTTGCCCGAATGGGCGCAACTTATTGTTCCTGAATTAGTTCTGGCGGCGTCCCCAGAAGGGAAGAAGGAAGAAGTAGGAAAGGACACCGCAATGTACGATACGTCAACTGAACGACACGACCAGAGTGACGAAGAAGCCCTGAGCTTTGACATTTCCGATACGGCACTGGAGGCCGCAGCAGGGGAGATAAAGCACAAGGCCGGTAGTCAAACGATTTCGTTCTGTTCCGGCATTGACACGTGCCCGTCTTGAGCAGCTCCGGACGTATCCTGATATCCGCGGATCAATTACTACGTCGGCGATAAGGTCATCCTCAACGCAAGCCGCATGGCCGCCATGGGATCCGGTAGGGCGGCACTGACGTCAATCACCAATGTCCTGGCGTTGGCGGGCGGTGTAGCGATCAAACGCAACAATGAAATTGTCGCCACGCTTGGCGTCGGCGGCTCGCGCGGTGGCGACAAAGACGAAGCCCATGCCGGAGTCGGAGCAGCGAAGATTCAGGATCGCGTGGAAGCATCGGCGGCGCCTACGGGTCGTCCGGCCGACCTCAAGAAGTGATGGCCTTTGCATAACCGGCCGCTTCGGGCCGACGCGGTAATCGAATGAAACTGGCTCCGGTGTCCGCTTATGGCACAAAGGGGACATACGCCGGGGATCCAGCGGGGCGACAGGCACCCTTCCATTATTCACATAGCTGGCGCAAACGCGACGTCACTCCTACGATGCCCTTCAAAGCATGGGAACGGCAATGAAATTTGGTATCGGGCAGCCAGTGCGACGCCATGAGGACCTGCGTCTGATCACAGGGCGCGGTCGCTACACGGACGACGTCACCTTGCCGAGAATTACGCATGCCTTTGTGCTGCGTTCGACAGTGGCGCATGCGCGCATCAAGCGCGTTGACACGAGTGCGGCGCGACGCATGCCGGGCGTGTTGCTCGTAGCCACCGGCGAGGATGTTCGTTCTGATGGGCTCGGCGACCTGCCATGCGTGACTCCGCTCGTCAATCGTGACGGCACGCCACGGCACGACACACCACGGCCTGTGCTGGCACTCGGCAAAGTACGCCACGTCGGTCAGCCTGTCGCATTGATAATCGCCGAGACTTTGGCCGCAGCACGCGATGCTGCCGAGGCCATCGATGTGGAGTATGAGCCACTGCCCGCGGTCACTGAGGCAAGGGACGCGGTAGCCGCTGGCGCGCCGCAGCTATTCGACCAGATTCCTGGCAACATTGTCTTTGACTGGGACAACGACATGGGCGACGCCAAGGCAACCGATGCCGCCTTTGCTGAGGCGGCCCGCGTCGTCGTGCTCGAACTTGTCAATAATCGCGTTGTCGTCAACTCGATGGAGCCGCGCAACGCCGTTGCTGATTTTGATCCGGCCAGTGGCCGCTCGACACTCTACACCGCAACCCAAGGACCGCACTTCGTGCGTGACCCGCTCGCCGAGGTCGTGCTTAAGATGCCAAAGGACATGCTGCGCCTGATCACGCCCAATGTGGGCGGCGGCTTCGGCATGAAGGCGTTCGTGTATCCCGAGCACGCGCTGGTGGTTTGGGCCAGCCGCAAGCTTGCGCGGCCAGTGAAGTGGCAGGAGGACCGCTCCGAGGCATTCATCTCTGACAATCAAGGCCGCGATCACGCGACGCGCGCCGAGCTTGCGCTCGATGCGAACGGGCGCTTTCTCGGTATGCGTGTTTCTATCCTCGCCAATCTCGGCGCCTATCTCTCGCCGTTTGGCTCCTTCGTCCCGACCCGCTCGACGGATCTCGTTTCCGGGCTGTATGCGATTGGGGCCATCCACATCAATGTCAAGGGCGTGTGTACCAACACCGTTCCGGTGTGCGCCTATCGCGGTGCCGGACGCCCCGAGGCCGCATACCTGCTTGAACGTCTCGTCGATCTTGCCGCACGCGAGCTCGGCATGAGCCCTGACCGCATTCGGCGCATCAATTTCGTGCCACCCTCAGCAATGCCTTACACTTCGGCAACCAAGCTCCTTCTCGATTCCGGTGAGTTTGAGGAGGTGATGGACCGCTGCATGGTTGCGGCGGAATGGTCCTCTTTCCCGGCGCGGCGGGCGCAAAGTGAGCGCAACGGCAAGCTGCGAGGCATCGGCATAGCAACATATACTGAACGCTGTGGCGGCGGATTTCCGGAGACCGCATCGATCGAGTTTAAGAACGAACGCATCGAACTCGTGATGGGCAACCAGGAATACGGCACTGGTCTCATCACCTCTTATAAGCAGCTCGTATCAGACCAACTCGGTATCGATCCCGATCGCATCGATGTCATTATGGGCGATACCGATCGAACTTCGTCGGGCCTTACTGGAGGCTCGCGGGCGCTTGCTGTCGCCGGCACGGCCCTTTACGAAGCCGGGCGCACAATCATCGATAAGGGCAAGCAGCTGGCCGCACATCTTCTCGAAGTTTCGGCGCATGATGTTACTTTCACCGAAGGGGTCTTCGGCGTGCCGGGCACCGATCTCCGCTTGAATATTTTCGAGGTGGCCAAAGTAGCGCGAGACCCCGCCAAACTTCCTCCGGGCGTGGAGCCCAGTCTGGATACGACGTATCACCGGGTACCGGAGGCACAAACCTTTCCAAACGGCTGCCACATCGTCGAAGTCGAGATCGATCCGAATACCGGCGCGGTTACGATTGAACGCTATACCGTCGTCGACGACTTCGGTCGCACCATCAACCCGCTGCTACTCGAAGGTCAGGTGCACGGCGGAATCGTGCAGGGCGTTGGCCAAGCGCTGCTCGAGCAGGCGATGTACGACGCTGAGAGTGGGCAACTCCTGTCTGGTTCGTTTATGGATTACGCCATACCGCGGGCTAGCGATGTTCCGTCGTTCACCTTCTCGACCCACAACGTGCCGACAAGCGCCAACCCACTTGGTGTCAAGGGCGCGGGTGAAGCGGGCGCGGTGGGCGCGCCGCCAGCAGTCATGAATGCGATTATTGACGCACTCGCTGATCGCGTGGGGGTGCGCCACATCGACATGCCCGCAACACCAAGCCGTGTCTGGGAGATGCTCAATGGCTCACCCGCGCGAGCGAGGTGATCGCGCTATGTCTGCTTTTTGCACAAAGCATCGCGTGAGTAATTTCGCCGCTCCCCGACCCGGCTCGTCCTCGAATGGTGGATGATGGAGGCGGATTTCCGGTCCGTTAGTAGCAGGACCCTAACGCAAGCGTTGCTAAGGATCACCTTTTGAACGGTCTAGTTCGGTTTCAATTGCTGTCGAGGATATACTTGCGGGCTTCTTCGATCGGCAAAACGCCCTTGACGCGACCGACGCCATCAAACATGACTGCTTCGGTGTTTGGACCAAAATAAACGTCCTGATCTGGACACATCATAACATTGCATCGATCGCTCACGATGATTTGGATTCTGATCTGCCCGCACTGTGCCTTGAGCTCTTCGTAATACGGCGATCGGCGCCACGCGTTAGGATAATTGCGATCGGGCTGGACGATTAGCTCCCGGCCGCCGCTTTGGCGATCGCGTCTGCGGACGAGAACCATTTTGCACTTCGTCGGCTTCCAGTGCGGTCTCATGTCGAGGACCAGCCAGCCGCAGCGGAACACCCGGCATTTAGCGGGTCGGGTCTCGTAAATCGCACAGCCGATGCCCGGTCTGGCGTGCTGGCACCATTGATGTTCCGGTTTCGAGATTTCCTCGACCCGCATCACCTTGCAACACATCGAGCAATCGCCGCATTGCCGCTCAGCTGCGGCCTCGTGCCATGTGCGGCCGTTTCCGGCACTACGCCCGTTTTTGTTGCGGAGGTCGCCCGCTGCGGCGGTCATGCTGCACCCCCATCGAATTTAGCATAGGCCCGCCCCGCCGCCTACAGTTCTTACCGGTCCCGATCCTCCTCAGCCTCGCGCGTGACGGCGGGCGCGTTGGAGTTTTGACTTTGATCCAATGCGGCGACCGGCCCCGGCGATAAATCGAGCCGATCCGTTTTGACACGCGGTTGTATTCCGCGAGGCCTGCAAGTTTGGTTGGGGGGTTGGCAACAAACACGAGTACGAGCAAGTTCCATTCAGTTCCAAGCCCCCCTTTATGGATCGGCGAGGGCCGGGCCGCGCCGCTGGTTTGTCCGGTATCGGACCCAGGCGTCCACTTGAGGCCGTCGGGCGATGTCGCGTAGAGAATTCTGTTGTCGCCGCCGTTGGACGAGAAAACCATGTGCAGTAGAGACCCATCCCAAAGCACGGCGGGTTGATGCCGGCTTTCCTGACCTATCTCCCGACCCATTGTAGATCTCCTGCTTATGGAAAAGAGTATTTGACAAATCAGGAACGCATTCAGCGCGTTGATCCATAACAAAGTCCACTGGGCTAAAGCAGCCAAAGCCCTCAAACAAAACGCCCGGTGGGCTTATAACCCATTCAGGAAGTCGAGCATCCTGGTTTGCTGTGATGCACAACGGCTCCCATCGGATGTGGTAGGGTGTCGTCCTCGGGCTTGAGGAAAGTTCATGAGGCGGCGGGAGTTCATCACGGTAGTCGGTGGCGCGGCGGCATGGCCGCTCGGCGCGATGCGCAGCAGGCTCGAAAGCTGCCCACCATTGGATTCCTCGGTGCCGATCCAACGGCCTTTACTCCATGGACGAATGCCTTCGTGTCGCGACTGCGCGAACTCGGCTGGATCGAGAACCGCACCGTCGCGATCGAGTATCGTTGGTCGGAGGGTCGCGCCGAGCGCTACGCGGAAATTGCAGCTGAATTTGTTCGTATAAACGTCGACGTCATTGTTACCGTCGGGAGCGCGGTCCCCACTGTGAGGCAGGCCGCCACCACCATCCCAATTGTCTTTGCTGTGGGGATCGACCCGGTCCGCAGCGGCCTCGTCGCGAGTCTGGCGAAGCCCGGCGGCAATGTCACCGGGCTATCGCTGCAAGCGGCCAATCTTGCCGGCAAGCGGATCGAACTCTTGCGTGAAGCTGTCCCGCAGCTCCACCGGTTGGGCATCATCTTCAATGTCGGCAATGCCCAACCCGTTCTGGAAATGGAAGACACCAAAGCCGCCGCAGAAATGCTCGGGCTCGACGTCGTACCGCTCGAAATTCGCCAAGCAGCCGATATTGCTCCTGCTTTCGACACAGTGAAGGCTCAAGTGGATGCACTTTACGTCGCCATCGATCAGCTTATGGTCGCCAATTTGGCGCGCATCCTGACGCTCGCGCTCGGTGCGCGCTTGCCGACCGTCTTCAGCACCCGCGATTTTGTACAGTTCGGCGGTTTCATGTCCTACGGACCGAACTACTCGGGACTGTTCCGGCGCTCAGCCGATTACGTCGATAAAATTTTGCGAGGAACGAAGCCGGACGACATACCCGTCGAGCAACCGACGAAGTTTGAGCTGGTCGTTAATCTCACGACAGCCAAGGCGCTTGGTCTGAACATCCCCCAACGGTTTGTGCTGCGCGCCGACGAGGTGATCGAATGAGACGGCGTATGTCTGCTTTCGGGAGTAAAGCGGACGTCAGCCGAGCACTCGTCAATGTCCGCTTGTGACCCATTTCGGATCTTGGCCCTAATTGCAATATTGCAGCTCGGCGAGTCCCGTCCCAAACCCGTAGCGTACTATCCTTGGTCAGCCAAGGGTAGCGCTGATCAGCGAACGCGGTTGACGACTGAGAGTTCCTTCCATCTGCGAATGAAGCTCGCGACGTTCACCAACCGTTTCTACCCTCCCACAATTGCAATGAGTAAGTCATGACTACACGTCCAACAACGTCCCTCACAGTGCGCTCGGCCTCCGTCCGCGGCGGTCGCCGGCTTGTGACCGTGCTCGTCGTCGCCGTCGCCGCCTTCTCTTGTGTGCTGCCCGCTTGCGCTTGGGCTGCCGACTCGACCAGGTCGCACGCCGAGTCGTTCGCCAAGCGGGTCGACATCGGCGGAGGCCGGATGATGTACATCGAGTGTAATGGCAACGGATCGCCCACCGTCCTGCTCATCTCGGGTACGGACACGGCGTCCGACCTGTGGCACGCTGCTGATCAGAAGGGTCCGACGGTCTACGACGAAATCCAGAAGACGACGCGGGTGTGCGCCTACGACCGACCCGGTGCGCTCCACCTCGACCAAACCTTTAGCCGGAGCGACCCGGTGCCCCAGCCGACCAGTCCCCAAGAGGGCGTCGACGACCTCGTCGCCCTGCTGAAGGCGGCCGACGTACCGGGCCCTTACGTCCTCGTCGCGCACTCTTTCAGCGGCACGATCGCACGGGTCTTTGCCGGCGAGCATCCTGACGAAGTCAAAGGTATCGTGTTCGTTGACGTCCTCACGCCCGAGCTTCGCGCCCAGATGGCGCCTGAGGAGTGGAAGATCTGGAAGCGCATCAACGCCCGTCCGGCCAAGGCGCTCGCGGCCTATCCGGATCTGGAACGGCAGGATTTCGATAAGACCCTGGACCAGACGGCCGCCGCGGCAGCGCCGAGGCCCATGCCGGTCGTCGTGCTCACGGCCAGCGACAAGTTCGTCGATGTCGTCCCGAAGCTCATCCAGACCGGTGAGCTGCCGTCTGACACGCCGCGGGACATCGGAGCGGTCGTCGACCGAGCGAACTCGGCGGCCCAGAACGAGCTCGCGGCGCTCGTGCCCGGCGCGGTGCACATCACCGACACGCACTCGGGACACAACATCATGATCGACAACGCGCAGGTCGTGATCCAGGCCATCCGCATGGTCGTCGACGCGGCGAGAGCCGGGCAGACCTCGCTTCGGTGATGCGTTAACGGACATACCAGAGCGCTCAGAGGCAAATGTGACACTCGTCGCTGTAGGCAACTGGCTGAGATAGCGAGTGTCGGCGCTTAAGCCTTCCGTTACCGATTGGCGGCCAAAATGCTCGAATGTCCAAGAGCAACGAATACCGTCTACGCGCGGAAGGGTGCCTGCAAAAGGCAAATCTTGCTAAGAGCGATGTAGACAAGCGAACCTGGCTGTCACTGCACAACGGTTGGCTGCTGCTAGGCAACCTTCGGCAGATCACGGAACAAAAGCTAACGAAATCGCGACCAAAACTTCAAATCGTCCGCTAAACCATTTGCAAACCTTCGGCCTTCGCTAGGGATTAAATTAGTGGATAAACCAAGCTCCGAAGATCGACAGCGCCAATGCGAACGATAAGCCCGCCGCACTGGCAAAGGCGTAAGGATACCAATCGAAGTCCGGCTTCGGATCTAGTGTGGGTGGAACCATAAGGGTCAGCTACCAGCCCCATATCGCGTGCACAATCCGCGACGCTGTGGATAAGCGGGGCGACGGTTACTCGGTCGCCGCATGTGGTACGCGCGACACAGCCGCCGCTGGCCGGCGTTTACGCCGCTGCCGTATTGCGCTGATCTTCCGCAGATTCTTGCTTCGTCGGTTTGCTGTGGGGCAGCCATTCTGGAAGACGTTGTAAGTGATCGCCATTTTGCGGCAGTTCGGGAGAGCCATCGATGGACTGTGGCGATTCCGCTGTGCCGTGGCCCGCGCGCAACGCCTCTATCCGCTGATCCAAGCCGCCCACCAAACCATCGATCGCGTTAGCGACCTCGGTAGCAATCACCGTTAGTAACTCATTTAACTCGCGAACGTCAGGAACGATCGGCGCCGCCATTTCGGTCGCGTCGCGCATCCCGACGACAGCAGACGCAAACGCCAGGTAACGGTCTCCCACTTGCTTTTTGATCCCCTCGACCTCGCTCGCAGCGCGCTCACGCTCCCGTCGATCGTTTTCTGCAGCAAGGCGCGCTTCTAGCTCGGCAATTTTTGTAGTGAGTGCCGTGACATCGGAAGTAAGCGCATCGCGTTTGTCCCGTGCACGAGCGAGGTCGCGGCTAAGGCTGTCCACTAAATCGCTTTTTCCGAACATACTGTTTGCTCCATATTCGAGCCAAACTGAGAGCGCCCTTCGAAAAGCCGACTTGATGCCTGAAATAGGCTGATTCGCCCCGATATCGAAGGTTAATTTTCGATCGATCAGGTTCCGGCCGCTCTTCCGCCTCACCCATAAACGGTGCTTGCAGTTAGATTGACAATCCCGGCGGAACCGCTTTGGTCGTCCCTGCGTCCTCACTTTTCGGACCGAACCGATGTCTGTTTTTGGCACTTAGCGGTCGCCACCACGGCAGAATGCTCGACTTGTCACACCAGCACCACGACATGGACCGGCGCCGCGAGCCGCCGCTCGCGTCCGGACGATGATCCTCGACCTCAGAGCGTATGCGGCGGCAGTTTGAACTTAGCGGTCAGCATCGAGATACGTTGATCGGCATCGGCACGTGTAAGCTTCGGCTTAAAAGCATCTAGTTCGTAAGCGGCTTCCGCCAACCCCTTGAGCATTGCAGCTTGCTCGACTGTCATCTTGGCGATCGAGTGACTTCTTTTATTGATCGGCGGAGGCACCCTTTATTCGCCCTCGAAATCCGCGAGTCGGTGTGGGCCGCCAACATAGCAATTGCGTCTT
>Ga0182032_10000056_pt1 | contig 38860 bp, 12 predicted proteins | sample tim00Cox00000000_FD_125970 | JGI IMG/M metagenome (GOLD analysis project Ga0182032, IMG submission 125970) | Lab enrichment of tropical soil microbial communities from Luquillo Experimental Forest, Puerto Rico - timezero.00C.oxic.00.000.000 | ecosystem: Environmental > Terrestrial > Soil >... | reverse complement strand
GGCGACGCCGACCGAGGAGCTGTTGGCGGGGCTGTGGTGCGAGCTGCTGGGGGTGGAGCGGGTCGGCCGCGAGGCGGATTTTTTTGCGCTGGGCGGTCATTCGCTGCTGGCGACGCAGCTCATATCGCGGATCCGCAGGGCCTTTGCTATCGACCTGCCGCTCGCCGCAGTCTTTTCCGAGAGCACGCCACGCGCGCTCGCTGCCGCGATCGACGCCGGGCGCCACAAAGAATGGGACGAAAGGCCGATCGCGCCAGTCCGCCGCGACACGGCATTACCTTTGTCCTTCGCCCAGGAACGGCTGTGGTTCCTGGCGCAGCTCGAGCCGGAGAACCCGTTCTACAATTCCCCGTTCGCGCTCCGCCTGAACGGTCCGCTGGACCAAGCGGCACTCCGTGCTGCAATCGCCTCACTGGCGGCGCGGCACGAGGTCTTGCGTACGGCCTTTTTCAATGACGGCGGCAGGCCGCGGCAACAGATACTTCCGACAGTCGATGTTCCGCTCGCCGAGATCGATCTCCGCGATCTTCCAGCGGGCCGACGGGAAGCGGCCTTGATGAAGCAAATGGCGGCGGAGGCGAAGACGCCATTCGCCGACCTCGGCCGCCCGCCGCTGTTGCGAGTCACGTTGATAAGACTGGAGGTCGACGAACATGCATTGCTGCTGACATTGCATCACATCGTGACCGACGGATGGTCACTGGGCGTCCTCTCGCGCTAGATCGCCGAGGTCTACAACGCGCACCTGACCGGCACGTCGCCGGTTCTGCCGCCCCTACCGGTTCAATACGCGGATTTCGCCGCATGGCAGCGCGAGCTGCTCGAAAGCGGCGTGATGGAGGAGCAGCTCATCTATTGGCAGCGCAAGCTGGAGAATGCGCCGCCGATGCTGGCGTTGCCGACCGACCATCCGCGCCCTGCAATGCAACGCTTCCGCGGCGCGATTGTGCGCTCTGCGGTCGACCGGGCGACGCGCGACAAGCTGTACCGCCTCGGGCGCGCTCACGACGGCACGCTGTTCATGGTCTTGTTGGCGGGATTCGCGGCGCTGCTCTACCGGTACAGCGGGCAGTCCGACATCGTGATCGGTTCTCCGATCGCCAACCGGAGACGCCAGGAGTTGGAGCCCCTGCTGGGCTTCTTTGTCAATACCTTGGCTCTGCGCATCGAGCTCGGCGACGGGCTTTCCTTTGCGGCATTGCTGGCGCAGGTGCGACAAACCGCGCTTGAGGCCTACGCTCATCAGGATTTGCCGTTCGAGCGCGTAATCGAAGCGTTGCAGCCCGAGCGCGATTTGAGCCGCAGTCCGCTCTTCCAAGTGATGTTCACGTTGCAGAACATGCCGCTTGGGGACCGTGCCCTCGCTGATCTCGAGGTGCGGCCGCTTCACGTCGAGCGGCAAGCGGCCCTGTTCGACCTCGTTCTCGACTTCTGGGATACGGCGGACGGCTTGGCCGGCGTGCTGGAATACAATAACGATCTGTTCGAGCCCGCGACCGCGCAGCGCATGATGGAGCACCTGTGCCGGCTGTTGCAGCTTGTGGCCGACACCCCGGACGCTCTGATCGATGCGGTGCCGCTGCTCGACGACAGCGAGACGACGCAGCTCCTCGCCTTCGGCAACGGCGCAAGCGTCCGATACCCGAGCGGCCGATCGCTCGCCGCCGTGTTCGAGGAACGGCTGCGGGCAGCGCCGCATCATATCGCCGCCGTCGCCGACGGTATGACGCTCGACTATGCCGAGATCAACCGGCAGGCCAATAGGATAGCGCATCTGTTGCATGCGATCGGCGTCACCACCGGCGAGGCGGTTGGCGTCCTGGTCTCCCGCGGCCTTGACTATATCGTCGCCGTGCTCGGCGTCGTCAAAGCGGGTGGGGCGTTCCTGCCGCTCGACCCGGCCTATCCGCTGGAACGCCTGCGCTACATGGTCGCGGATAGCGGCATTCGCGCATTGCTGACGGCCGGTGCGGATCTTGCCCGGATGGCCACGACCGATCTTCCGGAATCGCTACGCGAGGTGGTGTTGCTCAGCGGAGGCGTTGAGCTTCCGCCTCGCACAGGACTGCGGCTGCACGCGTCCGCGGCGCTCGTCCGACAGCCCGATCGCGACCCGCCGGTTGCCAGCCAGCCGCGCGACCCCCTCTATGTTCTCTACACTTCGGGCTCGACGGGGCTGCCCAAGGGTGCCGTGGTGCGCCACGACGGCGCACTGAACCACATTTTTGCCGAGGCGCGGCTTCTCGAGTGCGGTGCCGACCTTGTGTTTCTGCAAAGCGCGCCGATTTCGTCGGACATTTCGGTCTGGCAGTGCCTGGCGCCGTTGTTGGTAGGCGGGTGTGTGGTAGTCGCCGACAACGACACGGTGTGCACGCCGCGCGCGCTGTTCGATTTGATCGTCCGCGAACGGGTCACGCTGATCGAGCTGGTGCCGGTCGTGTTGGAGAGCTTGCTCGATCACGTCGAGGGGCTCCCGCGCGAGGAGCGCCTCGCCCACTCTTTGCGCCGCGTGATGGTCACTGGAGAGGCGGTCTCGGTTGCCCTTGTTGGACGCTATTTCAAGAGCTTCCCGGACATTCCGCTCGTCAACGCCTATGGGCCCACCGAAGCAGCGGACGATGTTTGCCAGCACACGATGCGAGCACCGCTGCCGACGGGGACGATGACCGTGCCAATTGGCGCCCCGATCGACAACTTATCGGTGCTGGTGCTCGACGCTCGACAGGCTTTCGTCCCGATTGGCGTGCCCGGCGAGATCTGCGTCGGCGGCATCGGGGTCGGGGCCGGCTACTGGCGACAGCCGGAGCGGACCGCCGCCGCCTTCGTGCCGAACCCGCATCGCGGCGCGACATTCGGCGATATCCTGTACCGCACCGGCGATCTCGGCCGCTGGCGGCCGGACGGCACGCTCGAATTTCTCGGACGGCTCGATCATCAGGTAAAGATCCGTGGCTTTCGCATAGAGCTTGGCGATGTCGAGGCGTCGTTGACCCGGCATGCGCAGGTGCGCGACGCGATCGTCGTCGAGAGTGTCGACGCCGGCGGCGAGCCGCAGCTCGCGGCTTATCTGCAAGCGCGGCTGACGGCCGAGCAGGCGAATTCGCTGCTCCAAGACCAAGTGGCGCTGTGGAGGGATCTGCACGAGCGCAGCTATGGTGAGGGCGAGGGTGCCGCGCTCGACCCGACCTTCAACACGGTCGGTTGGGACAGCACTTACACCGGCATGCCACTTGCAGTGGCTGAGATGCTCGAATGCATCGACAACGCCGTCGACCGCATTATCGCACTTCAGCCGAGAAACCTGCTCGAGATCGGCTGCGGCACCGGACTGTTGCTTTATCGGCTAGTATCGCATTGTGTCCATTATTGGGGAACGGATCTGTCGACCTCGGCGATCCGCCAGATCGAGGCAACGCGTGGCCGTTGCGGTGGTGCCGGGCTCTCGCATGCGACCCTGAGGGCGCAAGCGGCACACGACTTTTCCGGATTGCCCGGGCAGGGCATCGACACGGTCGTTCTGAACTCGGTCGTCCAGTACTTTCCGAACCTCGACTATCTTCTGCGGGTATTGCGGGATGCCGTCGAGCGCTGCACCGCGGGCGCTGCGGTGTTTGTTGGAGACGTGCGCGACCTGCGGTTGTTGCGCGCCTATCACGCCTCGGTCCAGCTGTTCCGCGCCGAGGATGGGCTGACCTCCGCGGCTCTGAAGGCGCGCATCGCCACGCAGATCGCGCGCGAACAGGAGCTCGCCCTCGCGCCAGAGCTGTTCCATCTGCTCCCGGGCGTAGTCCGGCGCCTCGGCGAGATCGTGCTGCGCCCGAAGCGCGGCCTGATCCACAACGAGATGACGCGCTTCCGTTATGATGCCGTACTGTCGGTCGGTGACGGAGACCCGATGCCGGTCTGTTCCGAAGGGGTATGGCAGTCTTGGGCGGACGAACCGCTGAGTATTGACGCTATTCGTGCGCACCTGCGCCGGTCGCAGCCGGCCTATTGGGGACTGCGCCGCGCGGCGGACGCGCGGCTCGTCGACGAAGGCCGCATCCTCGCTTTTCTCGATGCGGCTCCCGCTGACGCGACGGTGTGCGATCTGCGTTCCGAACTGGCCGCGCGATCGCCGCCGTCGCTCGATCCGGAAGCGCTGTGGCGGCTTGCCGACGAATTGCCGTACCGGGTCGATATCCAGATCGAGACGGGCGGCGGGGGCGGAACCTTTGCGGTGCTGTTCTCGCATGACGACAGCCCGCCGGTGCGGATCGATCCGACGACACTGCGGACCGGGCGGTGGCATGATCTGGCGGACTGCACCAACAATCCACTGCAGGAGGTCTTTGCGAGGCGGCTCGTCCCATCCTTGCGCGATTTCCTCAAGGATCGCCTGCCGACCCAGATGATACCGGCGTCGTTCACGGTGCTCGACCGCTTCCCGCTGACGCCGAACGGCAAAGTCGACCGCCGGGCGTTGCCGCCGCCCACGCTCCCGGCCTCGGGCGGCTCGGCGCCGCGGAACGAGACCGAACGGATCGTGCAATCCGTCTGGGCGGAGGTGCTCGGCATCGATCAGCCGGGCATCCACGACAATTTCTTCGAGCTCGGCGGACACAGCCTGAAGGCGACGCAGGTCGTTGCCAGGCTGCAGCAGCAGTGCCAGAAGCCGCTGGCGCTGCGCGAGGTCTTCAATCATCCGACCATCGCCGGACTCGCCGCCAGGCTCGACCGAGAACCCGGCGAGCCGGGGGGCACTGGAATCCGGGCGACGCCCGAGGCGGCGCATTATCCGGCCTCGCGCGCGCAGCAGAGGCTGTGGGTACTGAGCCAGATGGGCGGCGCCGCGGCCTACCACATGGCCGATGCGCTGCGCCTGCGCGGACCGGTGGATGCAAGCGCACTGCGGCGTGCGTTCGGGCAATTGCTCGAGCGTCACGAGATCCTCCGTACGCGCCTTGTCGAGATCGATGGCGCGCTGCGGCAGGTCGTGTTACCACGCGTGCGCCCGCTACTGGACACCGTAGATCTCTCGCGCGATCCGGATATGGAAAGCGCGGTTCGGGAGGCGGCGCTGTCGTGTGCCCGGGAGGATTTCGACCTAGCGGCGGCGCCGCTGCTGCGCGCGCGACTGCTGCGGCTCTCCGCTACCGAGCACGTGCTGCTGTTCAGCATTCACCACATCATCGCAGACGGATGGAGCCTCGACGTGCTCGTCCGCGACCTGGTCGCACTCTACGTCGCAGTGGTCGAGGGCCGCGCGCCGGCGTTGGCGCCATTGCACATCCAGTATCGCGATTACGTCGCGTGGCAACAGGCGCGGCCTGGGCAACAGGGGGAAGTGCAACGCGCCTATTGGCTGAAGCAGCTGGCCGACCTGGCACCACTCGATCTGCCCACCGATTTCCCGCGGACGCCAGTCAAGACCTATCGTGGCGGGCGGGAAAAGCTGCTCGTCGATGCGCCGGTGCGGACCGCGCTCGAGCGTCTCGCAATGGCGCGTGGGGTCAGCCTGTTTATGCTGCTGACCGCGCTGGTCAAGGTTCTGCTGTACCGCTACAGCGGCACCGCCGATATCGCCGTCGGCTGCCCGGTCGCCGGCCGGAACGCCCCCGAGCTCGAAGACCAGATCGGTCTATATCTCAATACCTTGGTTCTCCGCGACCGGCTCGACGCGGCCGAGCCGTTCGGCAGCCTGCTCGCCCGGGTGGGCGACACACTCCTCGCCGCTTACGATCACCAGGACTATTCGTTCGACCAGCTGGTGCAAGACCTCAATCCGCCGCGCGATGCAAGCCGCAATCCGCTGTTCGACGTCATGATCGCATTGCAGAACACGGCCAACCAGGAACTCGAACTGCCGGATGTGGCGGTCGAGCCGGTCTCCATCGATCAAGGGACGGCGCAATTCGACCTCTTATGGAACTTCGCTCCTCTGGGCGACGAGCTGCAACTGGCGCTGCATTACAACTCGGACCTCTTCCGCGCGGATACGGTCGCGAGCCTGTTGCGCGCCTGGTACGTATTGGCGCGGAGCGCCGTCGCCGATCCGGGGCAGGCTGTCGGCCGCCTGCCGCTGTTGACCCCGGAACAGCGGACGGCGGCGCTCGCGGCGCTGCCGCCCGATGCGCCGAAGCCGCGCTGCGGCAATCTGGTGGACTGGTTCGAGGCGCAGGCGCTCGCGCAGCCGGCAGCGATTGCTTTGACTGATGGCGCGCGGCAGATCGGATACGCGGAACTGAATGCGCGCGCCAACCGGATCGCCCACGCCTTGCGCGACCGGCTCGACGCGGCCGGCAGCGGGCCCGGGACGGCCGTCGGGCTGTGCGTCGGGCGGAGTGCCGAGATGATTGTCGGCATGCTCGGCATCCTGAAGGCCGGTGCCGCCTACGTGCCGATCGATCCGGAATCGCCGGAGAGCCGCGTCCGCTTCATTCTCGCGGACGCCCGTGTGCCGCTGCTGGTGACTCAGCGCGGTTGCCTTGCGATCGCCGCGGAACATATGCCGCCATTGATTTTTGTCGACGACATGGCTGGGTCGGAAGACCCCGGCAATCTCGGTCTGGCGCTCGATGCTGAACACCCGGCCTACCTGATCTACACCTCGGGCAGTACCGGGGAGCCGAAGGGCGTGGTGATCACCCACGGCAATGTCGTGCGGCTATTTAGCGCTACGGAATCCTGGTTTGGATTCGGCCCCGGGGACGTCTGGACGCAGTTCCACTCCTATGCGTTCGACTTCTCCGTTTGGGAGATCTGGGGCGCCTTGCTCCATGGCGGCAGGCTGGTGATCGTGCCCTATGCGGTCAGCCGCTCGCCGGACCTCTTTCTCGACTTGCTGCGCCACGAGCGGGTCACCGTGCTCAACCAGACCCCCTCGGGGTTCCGTCAATTGCTGCAGGCCGAAAGGGAGGCGCCGGTGCCACTGGCGCTGCGCATGGTTGTCTTCGGCGGTGAGGCCCTGGATCCGCGGATGTTGCGCCCGTGGTTCGCGCGCCACGGCGATCGAACGCCTCGGCTCGTCAACATGTACGGGATCACCGAGACGACCGTCCATGTCACCTACCGGCCGCTGACGATCGCCGATACCGATAGTACTGCAAGCCCGATCGGCGCGCCGATCCCGGATCTCCGCCTCGACATATTCGACGAGCATTGCGAGCCGGTGCCGCCTGGCTTCCCTGGCGAGTTGCATGTCGCCGGAGCCGGTCTCGCTCAGGGGTATTTCGGCCGTGAAGCGCTGACCCGGGAACGGTTCATCGACGACCCGCATCGGCCGGGCGGTCGACTTTATCGCACCGGGGATCGCGTGCGTCGGTTGCCAGACGGCGAGATCGAGTATCTCGGCCGCCTCGACGACCAGGTGAAGATCCGCGGTTTCCGCATCGAACTGGGAGAGATCTCGGCGGCGCTGTCGCGGCATCCGGGCGTCGCCGACGCAGCGGTGACGCGGCACGAGCGCGGTGGCGACGCTTTCCTCGCGGCCTATTATGTTCCGCGCGAAGGGGGCGTCGAGGCAGTAGGGCTGCGCCGCTACCTGCAGGATCTGCTGCCTGCCTACATGATCCCGGCGCATTTCGTCGCACTACCGCGTTTGCCGCTGACGGCGAACGGCAAACTGGATCGCCGCGCGCTTCCGGCCCCACAGGATCCAACCACGGCCATGTCGTCAGAGCGGGACGAGGCGCTCACGTCGATCGAGCAGCACGTGCTTACTTGTTGGCGGTCGGTGCTCGGCACGGATCGGCTGCGATCGGACGACAACGTCTTTGACCATGGTGCGCATTCGGTCCTGGCCGTGCAGGTCCGTGGCCTGTTGCAGTCGCGGCTGCAGCGCGGCATTCCGGTGGTGTGGCTGTTCCAGTACCCGACGCCGGCGGCACTCGCCGCAGCGCTGCGGCAAGGCAACGCGGAAGCGCTTGACCTTCCCGAGGCGGCGGCCATGCAGCGGGCCCAACAACGTCGCGCAACGGCCCGGCGGCGCCGCACCGCCGTCGATGAAGCACGCTTCCGATAGAGGAGAAGGTGGTGATGTTCAGCATCGCATTGATCAACATGCCCTTCGCCAATCTGAACCTGGCGTCGATAGGCCTGACCCAGCTGCAAGCGGCGACCAATCGTGACTGCTCCGACAGTGTTAGGACCGAGATCTTCTATCTGAATCACGCCTTTGCAGAGCTGTTCGGTTTTGACGAGCATTTCGAGATCGCAGCTACCGTGAACTCCAGCAACCGAGGACTGGGTGACTGGATTTTCAGGCAAGCCGCGTTCCCTACTGCACCGGACAATAGTCTGGAATACTTTCGGCGGTATTTCCCGCATGATAATGAGGACAGCCGGCGCCTGCGCGCGCTGGTGGCCAGGGTGAGACCGAAACTTGACCATTTCATCGAAGAAATTATCGACCGTTACCGGCTCGACACCTTCGATATCGTGGGCTTTACATCGATGTTCTCGCAGACGGTGCCGTCGCTGGCGGTGGCCAGACATATTCGGAACCGCAATCCGGCGGTGATTCTGGTCATGGGCGGCGCCAATTGCGAGGCGCCGATGGGACCGGAATTAGTAAAAAATGTCGATTGGCTCGATTATGTTTTTTCCGGTCCTGCCTTGAAGAGCTTTCCATTGTTTGTTCGGCTCTGCCTCGATGGGGAGCGCGAACGTGTCGGCGAAGTGGCCGGTATCTTCTCCAAGACGAATGCTGCGACGGTGCGCGGTGAGGCAGTCATTGGCGAAGAGCTCGACATCGATGACGTCATCGAGCTCGACTATCAACCATTCATCGACCTGGTCAAGCAAAGCTGGCCCGAGCGTCAGCCGCGTATTACCCTCCCGTTCGAGACCTCGCGTGGCTGCTGGTGGGGTGAGCGGGCGCATTGCACGTTTTGCGGGCTCAATGGCATGACGATGGCTTACCGAGCCATGCAGCCGGAGCGCGCATTAGACATGATACGCTCCTTATTTTCCTACGATAACGTGGACCGACTTATCTGTGTCGATAATATCATGCCTAAAAATTATCTGAAATCCGTCTTTCCGTTTCTGAAGACACCGGGCCAGATTAGCATTTTTTACGAGGTAAAATCCGATCTCTCGGAGGAGGACATCCGCGTCCTTTCCGAGGCGCGGGTCTTAGCCATCCAACCGGGGATCGAGGCACTGGCCACCTCGACCTTGAAGCTGATGCGCAAGGGGGTGACCAGCTTCACCAACCTCTCCTTCCTGATGAATTGCTTAAACTACGGGGTGCTCCCGGTCTGGAACCTTCTCGTCGGGTTTCCGGGCGAACAGGGCGAGATCTTCGAGCAATATCTGAAAGACATTCCGCTGCTCGTTCATCTGCCGCCGCCCACCGGCGTCTACCCGATCAGGTTCGATCGCTTCAGTCCCTATTTCAAAGGTGCGGCCGAGTATGGCTTGGATCTCGAACCATATGCCTTTTATGCACTTACGTACCCGTTTCCTAAAGAAACGTTGGCCAACATGGCCTACTACTTTGGTGATCGGAATTACGGGGCGGCTTATTTTCAAACGGTTATTCGTTACCTCGTGCCGCTGCAGCAGGCGATAGCGTCATGGCAGCAGCTGTGGTCGATGCCAGACCCACCTGAACTCTACATGCAAGACACGGGTGACGAGCCGATTATCCATGATTCCCGTTCTGGCGTCGCAGAAACACTGACGCTCAGCGCAGCAGCGGGACGCGTTCTCGGTGCGCTATCGCGGCGCATGGGCACTTCGGAGCTGCGCGCGCTGCTCCCCGATTTGAGCGCCGACGAAATGGGGAGCGCCCTGCAACAGCTGAAGGATAAGAAGCTGCTGTTTGGCGACGGAGATCGCTTCATGAGCATTGCCTTCAAACAACGCCCGAACCGGATAATGTCCGATCTCCAGAAGTGGGCCGCCTAATGGTTCCAACGAAGCTGGAGATGCCCACCGGGGTGCCGGTACAGGGGATTGCCTCGTCGCTGCGCGCCTCGCATTGCGAGCGAAGCGAAGCAATCTCATTTGCCTCGTTCGCACTACTAAGGTAGATGCGGTGAGCCCGGTGCCCGAGCGCACGCATACGAGCGAATCGGTGCTCGGCGACGAGGCTGCAGCGCTGGGGATCGCCGTCATCGGGATGGCCGGGCGCTTTTCCGGCGCGCCGGACATCGAAACCCTCTGGCAAAAACTCTGCGCCGGAAACGAGTGCCTGGTTCGCTTCAGCCCCGCCGAGCTGCGCGGCGCGGGAATACCGTCCACGTTGGTAGAGGACCAGTTTTACGTTCCGGTCAACGGATCTTTAGTCGATGTAGAGTGGTTCGACGCCGAATTCTTCGGGATGAGCCCGCGCGAGGCGGCCGTTACCGATCCGCAACATCGGATCTTTCTGGAGCTGGCCTGGCAGGCTCTGGAAAACAGTGGTCACGATCCCGCTCGGTTCGATGGAGCGATTGGCGTTTACGCCGGCTGCGGCGCGAGCAGCTACCTGTTGCACAACCTCTTGCCGAACCGCGGCGAGCTCGCCGATTTCGGCGAATTGCGCGTGCGAATGGCGACCAGCCAGGAATATCTGGCGACCAGGACCTCGTTCAAGCTGAACCTCACCGGCCCCAGTGTCAGCGTCAACACCGCCTGTTCGACCTCTTTGGTGGCGGTGCACTTGGCCTGCGATGCGTTGCGGAATTTCCAGTGCGACATGGCGCTCGCCGGTGGCATCAGTGTGCAATTGCCGCAAGTGAAGGGGTACCTCTATGAGCCGGGCGGCATATTGTCGCCGGACGGTCACTGCCGCCCGTTCGACGCCCTGGCGCAGGGCACGGTCAGCGGCAATGGTGGCGCCGTGGTCCTGCTGAAGCGGCTGGCGGATGCGCTCAACGATCACGACACGATCCATGCCGTGATCCGCGGTAGTGCGATCAACAACGACGGCGCCGACAAGGCCGGCTACACCGCGCCGAGCGTTCGCGGTCAGGCGCAGGTCATCATCGAGGCGCAGGATGTAGCCGGGATCGATCCGGGGACGATCGGGTATGTCGAGACGCACGGCACCGGCACGCCGCTTGGCGATCCGATCGAGTTCGCGGCGTTGACGCGCGCCTTTCGCCGGACGACGCAACGCCAGCGATTCTGCGCGCTCGGCGCGGTAAAGAGCAATCTTGGCCATCTCGACGAGGCGGCCGGCGTCGCTGGCCTGATCAAGGCTGTGCTGGCCCTGCGTTGCCGACGCATCCCGCCGAGTCTACATTTTCGCACCCCCAATCCGGAACTCGACTATGAGGCGAGCCCGTTCTTCGTCGATGCGTCGCTGCGCGACTGGCCGGCGCCGCCCGACGGCATCCGGCGCGCTGGGGTCAGCTCTTTCGGCATTGGCGGGACCAATGCTCATGTCGTGCTGGAAGAGTGGCCGGCCGCGCCTCTGTACACCGCGGCGCGGCCAATACAGCTGCTGCCGCTCTCAGCGCCCGCCGCCGAGGGGTTGGCGCAGAGCCGCACCGCTCTTGCCGCATCTCTCGCCGCCGATTCTGCGCCGGCCCTGAGCGATGCGGCCTATACGCTGCAGATAGGGCGCCGCGCCTTCGCGTGGCGTGCAGCCGTGGTCGCCGCCGACGCCGGGGAGGCAATCGCAAGCCTGCATGACGGCGGACCGGCCGGGGCTGCCGCACCGCGCGATCCGCCGCCGGTCGTCTTCATGTTCAGCGGCCAGGGCAGCCAGTATCCGGGGATGGCCGACGGCCTCTACGCATGCGAGCCGGTCTTTCAGGAAACATTGGATCATTGTGCCGAGTTGCTGCGCCCGCGGCTGGGCCTCGATCTGCGCGACGCGCTCTATAGCGCCCAATACGATGCCGGGGCTGCACTGCAACGCACCAAACTCGCCCAGCCCGCCCTATTCGCCGTAAGCTATTGCCTCAGCCGCCTTTGGCAATCTTGGGGCATCCGGCCGGTTGCCGTGATCGGCCACAGCCTCGGCGAATATGTCGCGGCGTGTGCCGCCGGCGCGCTCGATTTCGAGGTCGCCCTGACGCTGGTCGCGGAGCGCGGCCGCCTAATGCAGGCAGCCTCGACCGGGGCGATGTTGGCGGTCTCGCTCGGCGAGGCTGCGCTCAGGCCCTTGCTCGGGGACGGGATCGAGCTGGCCGCGGTCAATGCCCCAGACCGCTGTGTGGTCGGCGGACCCGTACGCGCGGTGCAGCGCTTCGCCGCGTCTCTCGAAGCGCGAGGCGTCGAGGCGCGGCTGCTGCACACCTCGCACGCGTTTCACACTGCCGCCATGGAACCTGCGCTGGAAACCTTTGCGGCAGAACTGGGACGGGTCGGGTTCCACCCGCCGGAGATCCCGCTGGTCTCGAATCTGACCGGCGACTGGATCCAGCCCGAGCAGTCGGCCGACCCGGATTATTATCTGCAGCAGGCGCGCCGGCCGGTCAGGTTCGCCGACGGACTGGCGGCAATTCTCGGCCGTTATCCCGACGCCGTGCTGCTCGAGGTAGGGCCGGGGCAGGCGCTGGCACAGGCGGCCCGGCGCTGTGCGCCTAAGGGGACGCTGTGCCTGGGATCGTTGCCGCCACCGCAAGGCGGCGTCGCGCACCGCGTGATGCTTGCCAGCCTCGGAGCCCTGTGGAAGCACGGCGTCGCACCGGACTGGACCAAGTTCGCGGAGCCCGGGCGGCAGCGCGTCGCGTTGCCGGTGACGCCATTGCAGCGGCAACGACACTGGATCGAAGCGCCGCCGCCCGCAGACCCCGCGCCGCCTCAGGCCGCGGCCGCGGAGGCTTGGTATCACCGCCGCGTCTGGCATCGTGCCCCGTCGGCGGCGGCGGCAATGCCCCAAGGGCATTGGCTGCTGATCGCGCAGCATGGTCAGGACCGGCTTGTCGCCGAGCGATTGCAGTCCGCTGCTTGTCGGGTCACGCGGCTGCGGCTCGGAGCCGATCTCGACCGGAAACTGCCCGAAGAAAGGTGCGAGATCGTCTGGCTGGCCAGCCACGGCAGCAGCGCGGGTTGGCATGCGGAAGACTGGGTGCGCGGCCTGATCGGATTGTTCCAGGCCCTCGACGGAAGACCACCGCCCTCGGGGGTCACTGTCGTGGCGAGTGGGGTCGCAGCCGTCGCCCCAGGGGAAGCCGCCGGGATCGACCCCGAAAAGGGCACCATTCCCGGCTTTCTGCGGGCGGCTGCCCGCGAGTATCCCGACCTTGCAATCCGCCTCTGTGATTTCCCGGCCGACACTCTTGGAGACGTCTTTGCCGTCAACGCGCTCTTGTCCCGATGCACAGACCCGGACGCCAATCTGTTCACCGCCTGGCGTCCGGGCGGGTGGTGGCGGGCCGGACTGGAACGGCTGCCCGCGCAACCGTCGGCAATGCTGCCTTTGCGCTTTGGCGGGACCTATCTGATCACGGGCGGCCTCGGCGGCATCGGCCTGACGATCGCCGAATATCTGGCGCGGGAGTGGCGCGCGCGGCTCGTCCTGCTGAGCCGCACCGCGGTTCCTCCGGAAGAGGCGTGGCCGCGAGTGCCGGCCGCTCCGTCCGCCTTGCGCGATGCGCTCGGGCGATTGCAGGAGCTGCGCGCTGCCGGCGCTGCGGTCCTTGTCGAGACCGCCGACCTCGCCGATGAAGCCCAATTGGCCGGGGCACTCGCTCGAGCGAAGGCGCGCTTTGGCGCATTGCACGGGGTCGTGCACGCCGCTGGGGTACCGGACGGCGGGCTGATCGCGCGGCAACAGCGCGCGGCAATCGACGCGGTGCTGGCGCCAAAGATTGCCGGAACCCGATGTCTGTGGGCGCGGCTGAAGGACGAAAAGCTGGACTTCCTGGTGCTGTGCTCCGCGCTCAGCGCCACGATCGGCGCACCGGGACAGGCCGCCTACTGCGCGGCCAACAGCTATCTCGACAATCTCGCGCTGTGCGGGGCGGCGCCCTGGCCGGTGCTGTCGATCGCCTGGGACGCATGGCGCGATGTCGGCATGGCCGTGCGCGCCCGGCTATCGGCAGCGCAGCGGCATGTCGTCAAGCATCCGCTGATCGAGACGTGCGAAGCAACGGAAGACGGCCGCCTCATCTTTCATGCCCAGGTAAGCCCGGCGCGCAACTGGGTTCTCGCCGAGCATCGCATCGGCGACGACGCGATTTTCCCGGGAACCGGCCTTCTGGAACTCGCTTATTCGGCCGCATGTCAGGCGCTCGGCCGAACAGCGTTGGCACTCGAGGAAGTGGTTTTTCTGCAGCCGCTCCGCCTCCGAGCCGATGCGGAAGCCGGGGTCGAAATCGCGATCTCCCGACCCCCCGAGCGCGCTGGATTCGCGATCTCAAGCCGGATCGGCGACGGTCCGCCGAGGGTGCATGCCGAGGGCCGGATTGCGGCGATCGACGCGATCGCAGAACGGTCGACGCCGGTCTCGAGCCCGGGCCAACCCATAGGGGAGACGCTACGCGGCCGCCTCGCACTGTTCGGACCGCGCTGGCAGTGCCTGTCGCGCCTTCGTGGCGATGCGCGGGACCGGGCGGACATCGCTCTTCCGCCCGACTTTGCCGGCGCCGATGCCGATTATCGGCTTCACCCAGCGCTACTCGATGTCGCTACCGGCTTTGCCGTACTCGACCGCGAGCAACGGTCTGAGCTGCTGCCTACAGGCTACCGCCGGATCGCCATCTACGGCCCGCTGCCGCTAAAGTTCAGCAGTCAGGTGACGCAGTACCAGGTCGGTCCTGAGGGGCTGCAGCTCGACGTGAAGCTGGAAGACCCCGACGGGCGGACGATCGCCTCGGTCGCGGGTTACGAGTTTCGGCGCTCGGCGCAGCTTGCGGCGAGTGCAGAGAATTTTCGGCTGGCCCTCACGCTGCCTGGCCGGCTCGACAGCCTGGGGGTGGAAGCCTGCCTGCGCCATGCGCCGGGGCCGGGAGAAGTCGAGATCGAAGTCTTCGCCGCGGGGCTCAACTTCAAGGAGGTGCTGTTCGCCGCCGGCTTGCTGCCTGAACCCGAAGCCGCTGGGCTGCGCTTTGGTCTCGAATGCGCCGGGCGCGTCATCCGGGCCGGGCCGCAAGTCGGGGAGCATCGGCCGGGCGACGCGGTGATCGCTTACGGGCCCGGCTGCGTGCAGCGCTTTGCGATATTGCCGGCGGCACAGGTGCTCGCGATGCCGGCGGGGTTGAGCTTCGCCGAGGCGGCCGGCGTGCCGACCGCCTTTGTTACAGCCTATTACGCGCTCACGCACCAGGCGCGCTTGCAATCGGGCGAAACCATACTGATCCATGCGGCCACCGGCGGGGTCGGATTCGCGGCCGTGCGCGTCGCGCAACGCCTTGGCGCTATCGTCCTGTGCACCGCCGGAAATAGCGAAAAGCGCGCCTATCTCGAACGGCTCGGGATCGGCGGCGTCTTCGATTCACGCAGTGCCGATTTCGTTGATGGCGTGCGTCGACATACTCGCGGCCGTGGGGTCGATGTGGTGCTGAACTCGCTGAGTGGCGAGCTGCTGCGAGCCGGCCTGTCGTGCCTTGCACCTTATGGTCGCTTTCTTGAACTGGGGGTGCGCGACATCCACGCCGGGCGGCCGCTCGACCTCGGCTATTTCGCCAAGGCGATCAGCTTTCACGCCATTAGCGTCGGGCCGGGCATGCCCGGCTTTTACGAGATCTTTCGCGAAGTGGTCGACATGATCGCCAGCGGCGGCCTGGCCCCGCTCCCACACAAGCTCTTCCCGCTCACTGCGGCCTGCGACGCTTTTAATCACATGGCGCGGGCGCAACACATCGGCAAAATCGTTCTGGCACTCCGCCCCCAGGCGCAAGAGCGGCCGGAGCCCAGGCCGGCCGGCAGCTTGTCCTGTCCCGAAGGACTGGCCGTCTTCCGCTACGCGCTGGCCTCCGGCCAGCCGCACATTATCGTTTCCAAGCAAGATCCCGCGGCCCTGCTTGCCCGCCAGGCGTGGTCGGCCGCCGCCGCTGCGCCGCCGATCGCAGAAGGGACGCCCCGGCCCTTGCTGGCGACCCCCTTCGTCGCTCCGGCCGAACCGGCCGAAACGGGTCTGGCGGCAATCTGGCGGCGCCTCCTCGGGCTCGCCGAGATCGGGGCCAACGACGATTTCTTCGCTCTCGGCGGCGATTCGCTGATCGGCGCTCAACTGATCGCCCAGGCGAACCGCCAGCTCGGCGGCCGGCTCACTTTGCGCCAGCTGTTCGAGTGCCCCACCATCGCAGGCCTCGCCGCACAGCTGACGAAGACCGCGGGGCCGGTCGCAGGGAGCATCCCGCCGGCGCCGGCGCAACCGGATTACCCGCTGAGCCATGCCCAACGCCGTCTGTGGATCCTGGCGCGCAACCCGGCCGCGTCGGTCGCCTATAATATGAGCTACCGGCTCAGCCTCGGCGGTGCGCTCGACGCGTCGGCGCTGCGCCGGGCCTTTGGCTTCGTCCTCGCCCGGCACGAGTCGCTGCGTACAGCCTTCGTCGTAATCGACGGCGAGCCGCGCGCGGAGATCCGCCCGGCCGCGGAGTTCGCCTTGCCAATCATCGACCTGGAGCGCGAGCCCGATCGGGAGGCGGAGGTGCAGCGGGAGATCGCGGCTGAAGCGCGCGAGCCGCTGGCGCTCATCGATCCGCCGCTGCTGCGCGCCCGCCTGCTGCGGCTCGCCCCCGACCGGCACGTGCTGCTGCTGACCGTGCACCATATCGTCGCCGACGGGCTCAGCTTGAACGTGCTGATGCGAGAACTCGACGAGGCCTATGCAGCCAATGCCGCCGGCCGGATGCCGTTATTGCCGGAACTGGCGCTGCAGGCGAAGGACATAGCAGTCTGGGAGCAGTCGCGCCTGGTGGCCGGCGCGTTGCGCGGCGACCGCGAATATTGGCTCGAGCAACTGGCCGGCGAGCTGCCCGTGCCCGAATTGCCGACCGACCGGCCGCGCCCGCCGGAACGGCAGTTCGCCGGCGGGGTCGTCGTCAAGCAACTGCGGGGCGGGAGCGCGTTCGCTTTGCGCCGATCCTGCCGGGAACAGGGGGCCAGCCTGTTTACGGCACTGGTCGCCGCCGTCATGGTACTGTTGCATCAACTGACCGGAGAGGAAGAAATCCTGGTCGGCACCCCGGTTGCCGGGCGCGGCGACGCCGAGCTCGAAGGGCAGATCGGCCATTACCTCAATACCGTAGTATTGCGCGGAACGGTGCGGCGCAGCGAGCGGTTCACAGCTTTGCTCGAGCGCGTCCGAGGCATCATCGCCGAGGCGCTGTCCCACCAATCCTATCCCTTCGACCTGCTGGTCGAGGAGCTTGCGATCCGGCCTTCGCCGGGTCACCAACCGTTGTTCGATGTGCAGGTCAACTTGATGCCGGCATCGACGCCGAGGGTGCGGCTCGGCGATCTCGAAGCGGAGGGCTTCGCCACCGATAATGGCACGACGATCTTTGACCTAAATTTCATGTTCAGTGACGGCCCTGGCGCACTGACCTTGGAGATCGGCTACGCCACGGCGCTATTCGAGGCCCAGACGGTGTCGTCATGGGGCGAGGCGGTGCTGGCGGTACTGGCCGCAATCGGTGAGGAGCCGGGGTGCTCGGTTCGCTCGCTCTGCGGGTTGATCGCAGATGACGACACGGCAAGCGAGAAGGCCGGCTTTCTTGCCGCAGCGCTGCAGCTCGACGACGAGTTCTAGGCATGTGCGGTTTTGTCGGCCTCTATACACCGCGGAATCCATCGCTGGCGGATTGGCACCTGTTGGCGCGCATGACCGAAGCACTGGCGCATCGCGGCCCCGACGACGCCGCGTGTCATCGCCAGCCCGGTCTCGCACTCGGCGTGCGGCGTCTCGCCATTATCGACCCTGCCGGCGGCGCCCAGCCAATCTTCAACGAAGACCGCTCGATCGTTCTCGTCTGCAATGGGGAGGTCCTCAACCACCGTGCATTGCGCGCCGAGTTGCAGCGCCGCGGACACCGCTTCCGGGCCGATGTCGACATCGAGGTGCTGGTGCACCTCTATGAAGAATTTGGGCTCTCCCTCTTCGACCGGCTCGAAGGCCAGTTCGCCTTGGCACTCTACGATACGCACCGCCGCGTGATGTTGCTGGCGCGCGACCCTGCCGGCATCGCGCCGCTGTTCTATGTCTGGCGCGCGAATACCTTGGTGTTCGCGTCCGAGATCAAGGCGATACTCGACCATCCGCTGGTCGAGCGCCGCGTCGACCTAACCGGCCTCGACCAGGTCGTCACGCTGCCCGGGCCGGTGAGCCCGCACAGCTTGTTTGCGGGTGTGCGGAGCCTCGCTCCCGGGCATTACCTCCTGCTGCGCGACGGCGACCCGGTCGAGCGCGCCTATTGGGACCTCGATTATCCTTTGGCCGCCGATATCGACGGCGGCGCTGCGGCGGAAATCGACGATCTTGCCGAGCGCTTGCGCGCCGCCGTCGGGATCCGGCTGCTTGCCGACGTGCCGGTCGGGCTTTATTTAAGCGGCGGCCTCGATTCCTCGCTGATCGCCGCGCTGGCGAGCGACATCGATCGGGCCGATGGCGCCGGAGGCCGGCGCCACGCCTTTTCGATCGGCTTTGCGGTACCGGAGATCGACGAGAGCGGCCAACAAGCCCTTGTTGCCGACAATCTCGGGCTCCTGCACCATCGATACACCTTCAACGCTCACGATATAGAAGCGGGGCTCCGCCAGGCGGTGTGGCACGCCGAAGCGCCGCTCAAGGAATCCTACAATACCTGCTCGCTGGCACTGTCCGGACTGGTGCGGAAGAGCGGGCTCAAAGTGGTGCTGACCGGCGAGGGCGCCGATGAATTGTTTGGCGGTTATATCGGCTACCGGCTCGACGGTGCGCGGACCGCCGTCGACGATTGTACGCTCGACGGGGCGCTGGAGCGCGAATGGCGCGAGCGCCTATGGGGCGATGCCGGCTTCTTTTATGAGAAGGACTACGGCGCGTTCGACGAGCTGAAGGCGGCGCTGTACGCGCCGCCGCTGGCCGCCCGCCTGCCCGATTTCGCATGCACCGGCGGATGCCTCGTCAACCCCAGCCAGTTGCGCGGCCGCCATCCTATACACAAGCGATCCTATGTCGACTTCAAACTGCGCCTTGCCGACCATCTGCTCGCCGACCACGGCGACCGGGTCGGCTACGCGAATTCCGTCGAAGCGCGCTACCCGTTCCTCGACCGCGCGGTCATCGACTGGGTGCGCAACGCCCCGCCCGAATGGTTGGTGCGCGACGGCTGGGAAAAATATCCGCTGCGGCAGGTCGCGGCGCATTACCTGCCGGCGACGATAGCAAAGCGGCGCAAATTCGGCTTTGTCGCACCGTCGAGTGCGGTTCTGCTGCAGCAGCGGATCGAGTGGGTGGAGGATTATCTGAGCCTTGCCCGCATCGCGGCTGCCGGCTACTTCAATGCCGCGGCGGTCGAGCGGCTGAAGGCGCAATACCGCAACCCCGGTTTTGCGCTGACCACCACCTTCGACACCGACTTGTTGATGATCATCCTCACCTTCGAGATCTTCCGTGATTGCTTCAGGATTTCACCTCTGTGATGGCGCCGAGCGCGGCCGGTACGGTGCCGTGTGAAGGCGGTCATTCATTCCCCGATCGAGGCGGTCGCCGCGCACCGGCCGGACGCGGCCGCAATCCGGGCGCCAGAAGGCGAGGTCAGTTACCGGCAGCTCGACGAGGCCGCAAACGGGATCGCATGCCGGCTGCGCGAGGCGCACGGCGCTGCCGCGGGGACCGTCGTCGCTCTGTTTTTTCCGGTCGGCATTGGCTATGTCGCGGCGCTGCTCGGTGTGGCAAAAGCGGGAGGCGTGTTTCTGCCGCTCGATCCCGCAACGCCATTGCTTCGCCTCGGGCCGCGGATCGCCGTGACGAAGCCAGATGTCGCGATCACCGACGCCGCGCACGAACCGGTCTGGCGCGCCGTGGCACCGGAGATACCGGTGCTCCGTCTGGATCGGCTGGTCGGCGAGACAATCCGCCCGCTGCCACTGGCCGTCACCGGAGAAGATGGCAGCTACATCGTGTTCACGTCAGGCTCGACCGGCGAACCGAAGGCGATCCTCGGGAGCCAGAAAGGCCTCAGCCATTTCATCCATTGGGAGGTACAGGAATTCGGGCTAGGTCCGGACGACCGGATCAGCCTGTTGGCGCCGCCGACTTTCGACGTCAGTCTGCGCGATATATTGGCGCCGCTGCTCGCCGGCGGGGTCCTCTGCATTCCGCCTGGCGAGACCCGGCGCAACATCGCGCACCTGCTCGATTGGCTGCATGCCGAACGTATCACCTTGATGCATTGCGTGCCGTCACTGTTCCGCGCCTTAATCCGCGAAATCGCGGATCGGCCGCGAGCCGAGGCGTTATTGCCGGCGCTGCGCCACGTGCTGCTTGCGGGCGAGCCGCTTTATGTCGCCGATGTGCAGCGCTGGCGGGCGCTGATCGGCGATCGGGTGGCGCTCGTCAACCTCTACGGTCCGTCCGAAACCACGCTGGCCAAGGCATTTTATCGTATCGACGCGCGGCTGCCGGGCGAACCCGGGCGGATGATCCCGGTCGGTCGGCCGCTCCCGAACACGGCGCTCTTGGTGATCCGCGACGACCAATTATGCGATCCAGGCGAAATCGGCGAGATCTTCATCAAAACGCCGTTTATGAGCAAAGGCTATCTCGGCGCTCCCGGACCGGCGGATGAGGCTTTTGTGCAGAACCCGTTGATCCCCGACAAACCGGATCGGATCTATAGGACCGGCGATTTCGGGCGATATCGGCCCGATCGCACGATCGAGCTGCTCGGCCGGCGCGATGATCAGGTCAAGCTTAACGGCGTCCGAATCGAACTCGCGGAAGTGCAGAATGCGCTTCTCGCACACCCCGCGATCCGCGAGGCGGTGGTGACGGCGCATCAGGGCTCCGACCGCCAAGTCTGTCTTGCAGCGTATTTCATTGCCGATGCCCGGCTCGACACTGCAATCCTGCGTGCGCATCTGGCCGATCGACTGGAACCGGCGATGCACCCGGCCTTCTTCGTGCAGATGGACAGTTTCCCGCTGAACCTGCACGGCAAGGTCAACCGCCGGGCCCTGCCGCGCCCGGCCGACCTCCTCTACCGGGACCGTCCTTGCGTTCCCGCCGCAAACGAGGTCGAGACCGCCCTCGCCGCGATTTGGGCAGAGATGCTCGCTCTTCCGCGGATCGGCGTGACGCACGAATTTGTCGAACTCGGCGGCGACTCGCTGACCGCGATCCGTACGCTCGCGCGCATCGCCCGCGACCTCGAAGCGGAGGTCCAACTCGAAGAGCTCTTTCCGCGCGGCACCGTGCGAGACATTGCGGCGCTCGTCAGAGCGCGCCGGTCGGAGCCCGACTCCGAGATAATCGCACCGCCGACCGAAGAGGAATGGCGATGGCTCAGGGAATGACCCGACCCGCCGCTGCGGCGACAAGGAGATAAGGTGTGGACGTCGCCGAGCTGTCGACCGAGGATCTGAAGGCGCGGGCGCGCGAGGGGGATCGCATCGCGTTGCAAGCGCTGCGGCGTCGCGGTGCGATGCGGACTGCTGCGCCGGGCTCGGCGGTTCCGGCCTCGCGCGCGCAGTGGCGCGTCTGGCTTGCGGCCGAGAAGCACCCCGGCGGACGGCCGCATGCGATCAGCGTCGCCAGACGGCTGCGCGGGGTAATGGATGAGGCTGCGTGGCGGTACGCATTCTCCGCCGTCGAGGCGCGTCACGAGACGCTGCGCACCCTCTTTGTCGAGCGCGACGGCGTGTTGTGGCAGGTCGTCGCGCCGCGAGGTGAGGCGCCTCTGATCCTCGGCGACTTCTCGGTTTATCCCGATCCAGAGGCGGCCTGCCGCGCTTATCTGCAAGAAGCGGCTGGCAGGCCGATCGATCTCGGGCGGGGACCGCTATGGACTGCTCACCTCGCACGGCTCGGTCCGGCCGACCACGTGCTCGCGCTGCGGATCCACCACATCATAGCGGATGCCCGGTCGCTCGAGGTCTTGCAGCGCGACCTGGCCCTCTTCTACGAGGCGCGGCGCGCGGGCACGTCCGACCCGCTCCCGCCGCTCCTGGCACCAAGTCCGGATCTGGCACCGCTCGAGGACGGTGAGGATCCCGCCCAATCCCGGCATTATTGGGTGACCAAACTCGCCGACCCGCCGCCGCTTCCGGCATTACCGCTCGATTTTACGCGATCGGCGGCGCCGACCCATGCCGGCGCCGCGGTACAGCTCCGGTTGGGTCCGCTGCTGACCGCCGACCTGCGAGCGCTCGCCACCCGCCACCACGCCACGTTGTTCATGACGTTGCACGCGGTCCTGGTCCTGCTTCTGCATCGCTATACGAACGAGATAGACATCGTCGTCGGGGCTCCAGTCGCAGCACGCGAGTCGCAAGGCTCCGAGGACCGGATCGGGCTGTTCATCAATCTCGTGGCGCTGCGCGATCGGATCGACCCCGCCTGGAGCTTTGAGCGGCTGCTCGCCGAAACCGGCCGCACCGTGCGGAAGGCGCTGGCGCACCGCCGCTACCCGTTCGATCGGGTGGTCGCCGAGTTCGCCGCTGCCGGGCATCGCGGCGGCGCGGCGCTGTTCAATGTGATCCTGGCTTTGCAGCACGCCGCGTCGACCGATGCCCGGCTGAGCGGACTGACCGTCGCCGATTTCCCGCTCGATGCGCCTTTTGCCGAATACGATCTCGCCTTCGAATTTGCCGAGACCGCGGACGGTCTGGTGATGGTTGTGACCTACGCGACGGATTTGTTTTCGGGGGCGACGATCGCGCGGATGGCGGGGCATTACCGGCGGTTGCTGGAGGGTTTGGCGGCGGCGCCGGAGCGGGCGGTGGGGGCGGTCGAGCTCTTGGATGCGGCGGAGCGGCGGGCGCTCTCGGGGTGGAATAGGACGGCGCGGGCGTTTCCGGGGGAGCGCTCGCTGGGCGGGTTGTACCGCGAGCAGGCGGCGATGCGGGGGGAGGCGGCGGCGGTTCGGTGGACCGGTGGGGAGCTGAGCTACCGGGCATTGGAGGGCTGGTCGAACCGGCTGGCGGGTGCGTTGCGCGGGCGGCTGGGGGCGGGATCGGCGCCGGGGGTGGTGGCGGTGCTGTTGGAGCGTGGCGCCGGTTGGGTGGCGGCACTGTTGGGGATCGTCAAGGCGGGGGCGGCGTATCTGCCGCTCGATGCGGCGGAGCCGGCGGCGCGTCTCGAATACATGCTGCGCGATGCCGGGGTGCGGCTGGTGGTCAGCGCGCGCCGGTTGGCGGGGCGTTTGCCGGCTGGTGTGGGCGATGTGGTGTGGGTCGAGGAGCACGCGGCGGGCGAAGAGGCGGCGGTGGCGTGCGCGGCGGGCGGCGAGAGTCTGGCCTATGTGATGTACACCTCGGGCTCGACCGGGGAGCCGAAGGGAGTGTGCGTCTCGCACAGGGCGGTGATCCGGCTGGTTCGCGACAGCGATTACATCCGGCTGGGGCCGCAGGACCGGGTGGCGCAGGCGGCGCATGCGGCGTTTGACGCGGTGACCTTCGAGGTGTGGGGGCCGCTGCTGAACGGCGGTGTGGTCGAGATTGTGAGCCGGGAGGAGCTACTGGACCCGGCGTGTTTTGCGGGGCAATTGCGGTCGGGTCGGTTCACGGTGCTGTTTTTGACGACGGCGCTGTTCAACCGGTACGCGGCTCTGGATCCGGGGCTCTTTGCCGGTCTCGATACGCTATTGTTTGGCGGCGAGGCGGTGGATCCGCGGCCGGTGGCGGCGGTGCTGATGGCGGGCGGGCCGCGACGTCTGCTGCATGTCTACGGCCCGACCGAGAGCACGACCTTTGCCAGCTGGCACCTGGTCGAAGGGGTTGCGGCGGAGGCGGCGACGATCCCGATCGGCCGGCCGCTGGCGAACACGACGGCGCATGTGTTGGACGGGTTTGGCGCGGTGCCGGTGGGTGTGGTGGGCGAGCTATATCTGGGGGGTGCCGGTCTGGCGCAGGGCTATTGGCGGCGGCCGGCGCTGACGGCGGAACGCTTTGTGTGGCACCCGGAATACGGGCGCCTGTACCGCACCGGGGATCTCGTCCGGCGGCTGGAGGACGGCGCGCTGGTGTTTGTCGGGCGGGCCGACGATCAGATCAAGCTGCGCGGTTATCGCATCGAGCCGGGTGAGGTCGAAGCGGCGTTGCGGCGGCTGCCGGGGGTGACGGACGCGGCGGTGGTGGTCGAGGGCGAAGGCGAGCAGCGCCACCTCGTGGGCTATGTTGCAAGAGCCGGGGCAGCGGTGGCGGGCGAGGACGCTGCCGCGCTGCGCGCGGCGCTGCGCCGGAGCCTGCCTGAGGCGCTGGTGCCGAGCCGGGTCATCGCACTGCCGGTCTTGCCGCTGACTGCGAACGGCAAGCTCGACCGGGCGGCGCTGCCGGCGCCGGCAGAGCCGAGCGCAGAAGGCTTCGCCTCGCCCCGCGCCGGGACCGAGCGGCAAATAGCGGCAGTCTGGTCCGCGGTGTTGCGGCGCGACCTCATTGGCCGAAACGACAATTTCTTTGCGCTCGGTGGCGACTCGATTGTCAGCATCCAGATCGTCGCGCGCGCCCGCGAACTGGGCCTCGGGTTCGCCGTCGCCGACCTGTTCCGTTACCAAACCGTGGCCGAACTAGCGCCGCATGTGACCGTTGCTGCGCCGGCTGCGGCGCCGGCTGCGGCGCGCCCGGGGGAGCCGGTGCCGCTAACCCCGATCCAGCACTGGTTCTTTGAGCACGCCCCGCCCGTGCCCGAGCATTTCAACTTGTCCGTTATGCTGCGTTTGCGCTGTGCCGTGCCCTTCACGGCCATTCACCGGGCGATGCGCGCCGTATTCGAACAGCATGCGGCATTGCGGCTGCGCTTTGTCGAGACCGATGCCGGGCGGAGGCAGGCCTACGCCGCGGCAGACGAAGCAGTGCCGCTCGCAGAGGAGGATCTGCTGGATGTGCCAGAGACGCGGCAATCGGCAGTGTTGGAGGCGCGCGCCGCGATCTGGCAACGGAGCCTCGACCTGACAGTGGGTCCGTTGATGCGCGCGGTGCTGTTCGCGACGAGCGACGGCCAGAGGCTCTTATGGTGCGTGCACCATCTTTGCGTCGATGCCGTCTCGTGGCGGACCTTGCTGCAGGATTTCGCGCACGCGCTTGCGGCGGCAATGCGCGGGGAGGCTCCGCAATTGCCGCCGCCGACGGCTCCGTTCAGCGCCTGGGCGCAATATCTCGAGGCACTCGCCGTCAGCCCCGAATTGCGCGCGGAAGCGGATTACTGGTCGAAACAGCAGCCTGCGCCCCCCTTGCCGACGGATTTCACGCCGAGGGGTTCGCCGCGACTTTCGAGCACCAAAGAGGCGAGTTTCCAGCTCGCCGCCACCGAGACACGCGCACTCCTGGAGCAGGCCCAGGTGGCCTATCGCACTCGCACCGACGAACTGCTGCTGACCGCCTTCGCAATCGCGTTCGCGGGCTGGGCGGGGCACCGCCGCCTGCAGCTCGATATCGAGGGACACGGCCGCTCGGAACGCCCCAGTGCGCCAGATGTGGCGCGCACCGTCGGCTGGTTTACGGAGATCCATCCGGTCGAACTCGTGCTCCCGGAGACCGGCGAGCCGGGCCGGTGCATCATAGCGGTCAAAGAACAGCTGCGCGCTGTGCCGCAGGACGGAATCGGCTACGGCGTACTGCGCTATCTGACGCCCGCGGCGCTCTCGTCGCCGCCGTCATCCGCGATCGTCTTCAATTATCTCGGGCAATTCGCCCCCGTTTCCGATGATGGGCTCCTCGCCTTCGCATCGGAAAGCGCCGGCGAGAGCCGCAGCCCGGATGGCCGCCGCACGCACCCAATCAACATCGACGCGCTGGTTCAGGACGGCGAGCTGACCGTCGCGATCGGTTACAGCACCGAGGAATTCCGTCCCGAAAACATCGGCCGTTTGGCCGACGGTTTTCGGCAAAGCCTGCGGACGGTGATCGCGCATTGCTGCGCTGCGGAGGCGGCCGGATACACACCGAGCGATTTTCCGCTGGTACTCCCGACGCAGACCGCGCTCGACGAACTGGCATACCGTTGCGGCCGCGGCATCGAGGCGCTGTACCCGCTGAGCCCAATGCAGCGCGGAATGCTGTTTCACACGCTCTATGCGGAGGCCGGCGACGTCTATTTCGAAGAACTGCACGCCCGCATTGACGGTCTGCGGGACACGGCGCGGTTCCAGGCCGCCTGGCAGGCGCTGGTGGCACGGCACGCCGTGCTGCGGACGGCATTTTTGCTCGACTGGGACCCGCCGGCGCAGATCGTGTTCAAGGACGTCGCGACGTCGTGGCAGATTGTCGATTGGCGTGGTATCGACGCAACGCGGCAGCGCGAATTGCTAGACAAGCTTCTGGTTTCCGAACGCGCGCGCGGCTTCGATCTCGCCCGGGCGCCGGTGCTGCGGTTCCACCTGCTGCGGATCGGTGAGGAAGCGTTCCGCTTTGTCTGGTGCTTCCATCACGCCTTGCTCGACGGCTGGAGCCTGCCGCTGCTGTTCGAGGAATTGGCCGCGCTTTACCAGAGCGCCGCACCCACGGCAGCGCCGCGCCCGTCGTTTGAGAACTATATCGCCTGGTATCTCCGACAGAACCACGACGCTGCCGCGGTATATTGGCGCGGTTACCTCGACGGGTTCGCGGCGCCGACGCCGCTGCCAGCGACGCGAGCCGTCGTCGCTGGGCCACAGGCGCATGCCGAGGCGCGGTTTGCGCTCGACGAACGGACGACCGCGGAAATCCTTGGCTTCGCGGCGGAACGCGGCCTGACCGCCGCCACCGTCTTGCAGGCGGCCTGGGCACTGCTGCTGCATCGGTATTGCGGCGAGACCGATATCGTTTACGGGATCACCGTCTCGGGCCGCGAAATCGAATTGCCGGGGAGCGGCAGCATTATCGGGCTGTTGATCAATACGATCCCGCTGCGGGTGCAGATCTCGGCGACCTCGGTCGGCGATTGGCTCCAACAACTGCAGCAGCAGCAGATCGAGAGCCGGCGCTGGGCATTTATGTCACTGGCCGAGATCCAGGCCTGCAGCACCCTGCCTAACAGCCCCGGCCTGTTCGACGACATCCTCGTCTTCGAAAATTATCCCTTGGATACCGCATCGTTTGGGTACGGACCGGACCGGTTGCGCATCAGTGAGGTGACGCCGGTCGACCATACGAGCTATCCGCTGGCCGTGATCGCCTCGGCCGACGCCTGCCTACGGTTTCGGATCGGCTACGATCCGTGGCGCTTCGCGCCCGAGGCGATCGACGGCCTTTTCGCCAATTTGCGAGCTGCGCTTGCCGCCGTGGTCCGAGCGGCGCCTCAGACGCCGGTCGAGGCGCTGGCGCCGCTTGATCCGGCCGAGGCGGAACGGATCCGCCGCTGGAGCCTGGCGCGGGCCGCCGGCCTGCCGACCGCCACGCTCGTCGACCTGTTCGCCGCGCAGGTGCGGCGCCATCCCGACCGCGTCGCCGTAACCGACGCCGACAGGCGGCTGACCTATGCCCAGCTCGACGCAAGGGCGCGCCGCCTCGCCCGGCGATTGCGGCGCCTCGGCGCGGATTGCGACAAGACGGTCGGGCTATACCTCGAACGCAGCGCGGAGATTGTCGTCGGCATTCTCGGCATCCTGCAATCGGGGGCGGCCTACCTGCCGCTCGACCCGGCGCTGCCGGCAGCCCGGCACCGCTTCATGCTAGAGGATGCGCAGGCGGCGGCGCTGGTAACGCAGCGGAGTTTGGAGCCGGAGGCTGCGGATCTCGGCTTCCCGTACCTCGTTATCGACGACGCCGAGGCGGAACCGGGACCGGCGGCAGAGGATACAGCACCCCGCCTACTTCCGACACATCTTGCCTACTTGATCTACACCTCCGGCTCGACCGGGCAGCCGAAGGGGGTCATGGTCACCCATACCAATGTCGCGCGCTTGTTCGCCGCGACCGAAGCGAGCTTCGGTTTTTCGCCCGACGACGTCTGGACATTGCTTCACAACTTCGCCTTCGACTTCTCGGTCTGGGAGATCTGGGGGGCGCTGCTTTATGGCGGTCGGCTGGTCGTGGTGCCGCAGGAGGTCAGCCGCGATCCCGATCGGCTGCACGCGCTGTTGCGACGCGAACGCGTCACCGTGCTCAACCAGACGCCGTCCTCGTTCCGCCAGCTGATTCCGGTGGCCGAGCGCGCCGGTCCAACCCTTTCGTTGCGTTTGGTGGTCTTCGGCGGCGAGGCGCTCGACTTGCCGTCGTTGCGGCCGTGGTTCGCGGTTTACTGCGACGCGCGGCCGCGGCTCGTCAACATGTACGGTATCACGGAAACCACCGTGCACGTCACCGAACTCAGTTTGTCGGCGGCGGATACGGAGAGCACGGCAAGCCTTATCGGTCGTCCCCTCGCCGATCTCGACCTAATGCTGCTCGACCGAAAGGCCCGCCCGGTGCCGGTGGGTGCAGCCGGCGAGATTCATGTCGGGGGCCCAGGGCTGGCGCGCTGTTATCTGAACCGAGCCGAGCTCACCGCCGAGCGTTTTGTCGAGATCGATGTGTTCGGCGGGCGGCGCCGGCTTTACCGCAGCGGCGACCTGGCTCGCTGGCGCAGCGACGGCGCGCTCGAGTTCCTGGGCCGCGCCGACGATCAGGTGAAATTGCGCGGCTTCCGCATCGAACTGGGCGAAGTCGAGGCAAACCTGGCGCAGCATCCGGCTGTGCGCGAGGCCGTCGTAGGGTTGCGCGGCTCTGATGCCGGCCAACACCTGGTGGCCTTCATCGTGTGCGCCGATAGCGCAGGGCCAGCGGACAGCGCGTTGCGCGAGTGGCTCGCGGCGCGGCTGCCCGCCTACATGGTTCCGGCGCGTTTTGTCCGCCTCGAACGGCTGCAGTTAACCCGCAACGGCAAGGTCGATCGGAATGCCCTGCCGGAACCCGGCGACAGAGCCGGCTTGCCGGCGCCGGTCGGCGCTTCGCCGCGCTCTCCGGCCGAAGCGGCGCTCGCCCGCATCTGGTCTGAGGTGCTGGGCTTGACGACGATCGGTATTGACGACGATTTCTTCGCCCTGGGCGGCCACAGCCTGATCGCAATGCGAATCGCCGCGCGCATCCATCACGCGCTGGGGGTCCGAATCCCGGTGGGCTGGATCTTTGAACATCCGACGATCGCGGCTCTCGCGCCGCTGGTTCTGAGCCGCAATCCTGAGCCGACTGTCGCGATAATGGCGGCCCCGCCACGGCCGCATTATCCGTTGTCGCATGCCCAACAGCGGTTGTGGCTCGACCTGCAGATCGCCGGCGCGGCCAACTACAATATGCCTGAGGCCCTGGCCTTCGCGCATCGATTTGACATGCACGTGCTGAGATCCGCCATCGCGACGCTTGTCGAACGGCACGAGAGCCTGCGCACGCGCATCACCTTGATCGACGGCGAACCGCGGCAGTCCGTGCTCGATCGGCTCGACGTGATAATCAGTGAGCTGGATTTTACTGCGGTAGAGGACGTCGAAGCGCGCACGCAGGCCGTGCTCGACGCCGAAGCGGTCGCCACGTTCGACCTCGCCGAACCACCGCTGTTCCGCGTCATCCTGATCCGGCAGCCCGGCCCGCGCGACGTCCTGTTGATCGTGATGCATCATATTATCGGCGATGGCTGGTCCCGCAATGTGCTTTACCGCGAGCTGGCGGCGTTGTACCAGGCGTACAGTTTGCGGCGAGACAATCCATTGCCGCCGCTTGCTATCCAATACAAGGACTATGCCGTATGGGAGATCGCCCGTAACTTTTCGCGGGAAGAGGCGTATTGGCTCTCCCAGCTGGCAGACGCGCCGACATTCACTGCATTGCCGCATGACTTCTCTCGATCGATAACCCGGCGCTTCCGAGGCGACCGGCGGGAGAAAGTGCTGGCGACAGCGACCGCCGACGGGTTGCGCAGGCTGGCGGCGCGTCATCAGACCTCCTTGTCGAATGTCCTGCTCGCGCTGTTCAAATTACTGCTGTTCCGAATGAGTGGTCAGGATCAGATCTGCCTCGGGATGATTACGGCGAACCGCATTCACCCTTCACTAGACACGGTGATCGGCTGCTTCGTAAATGTCCTGCCAATCCGGACCCGGCTCCAGCTTGAGATGGATTTTGACGATCTGCTGAACCAGGTGACCGCGACGGTCGCGGACGCGCTCGATCATCAGGAGTATCCCTACGACATGCTCGTCCGACACATGGATCGCGGCGACGACTCGGCCCGGCGACCATTCCTCGATGTCATCTATGTCTATCAGAGTGCGGCGCAGGCACGTATCGATATCAGCGGCGAGGCCGTGCCGACGCCATATCGTCCGAACGCGTCTCTTGATTTCGTCTTCTCGTTCGTCAAGGCGGACCTCTGCCTCAATATCGCCGACCATGACGGCGCAGGCATTGGAGTGACGCTCGAGTATGACGGCGATCTCTTCGCCGCATCGACGATCGAACGGTACCTCGCCATTTTGGACCAGTTTGCCCGGTCTGCGATGGGCGCGCCATGAAGCTGTCGGATCTCATAACCGTTGCCGATTCCGAAGAGCGGGAGATGTTGCGAAACTGGCTCGCCCAGGTCAATCGGACGCAGCAATCCTATCCCAGGCATCGGACGGTTCCACAAATCTTCGCGGCACGTGCGAAAGAGAACCCGGATGCAATCGCCGTCGTCTGCGGGCCGATCGAGGTCAGCTACCGCGGGCTCGCGGAACGTACCAACCGACTGGCCTCGTATCTTTGTACATCGGGTCTCGAACCAGGACAGCTCGTTGCAATGCTGTTGCCGCGCTCGACGGCGGCGATCGTCGCGATGCTCGCGACGCTGAAGGCAGGGGGCGCCTATCTGCCGATCAGCCCCGATATTCCTCCGGAGCGCGTTCGCCGGATCCTCGCCGAGAGCCGGGCGTCGGTTGTGATTGCGGATGAGGGCGGCGCCGCTTTGGTCCAAACACTGCTGTCTGACCTCACGCCATCGCCGACGCTCGTGACCGCCGACCGGGCCGGGGAGGTTCAGGCGTTCGAGATGCCGCAGCCGCAGCTCGAGATCGATCGCAGCGTGCCCGGCAGTCTTGCCTATGTGATGTACACCTCCGGTACGACCGGCGAGCCCAAAGGTGTCGCGGTCGAGCATCACTCAATATTGCGCCTCGTCATCAACACCAATTTCATCGAGCTTGGTCCGGCTGATTGCATCCTGCAGACGGGTGCTTTGGCGTTCGACGCCTCCACCTTCGAGATATGGGGCGCCCTGTTGAACGGTGGCCGCCTCGTCCTGCCGGACGGCGAGACCTGGCTTGGCGCGCGCAGCTTCGCACGCCTGGTCTCCGAGCACCGGGCCACCGTCGTCTGGTTGACCGCCGGGGTCTTCAACGCGCTGGTCACGGAAGACGTCGCCGCTTTCGAGGGGTTGCGGGTCGTATTGACCGGCGGCGAGAGGCTGTCTCCGCAGCACGTTAGTCAATTTTGCCGCGCTCACCCGGATCTCGTTCTTATCAACGGTTATGGACCGACGGAGAACACCACTTTTACGACCACTTACGAGGTGCGACAGTGGGTCGCCGGCGACGTTCCGATCGGCCGGCCAATAGCGAACACGAGCGTCTACATTCTCGATGATCAGCGGCAACCGGTGCCGATCGGCCATGTCGGGGAGCTGTATGCGGGTGGCGACGGGCTCGCGCGCGGCTATCTCAATGACCCGGATTTGACCGCGGCGCGGTTCGTATCGCACCCGTTCGAGCCCGGGCAGCGTCTCTATCGTACCGGCGATCTGGCACGCTGGCGCGTTGACGGCACCATCGACTTCCTCGGTCGCGCCGACGAGCAAGTCAAAATCCGCGGCTTTCGCGTCGAGCCGAGCGAAATCGAGGGGATCCTGCTGCGCCACGCTGCTGTTGTCCAAGCCGTCGTCGTCGCAACGGCGAACGCCGATGGCGATCACAGGCTGACTGCATATTACGCCCGCACAGCCCACGTCGCTGCAGACGAATTGCGGCAACATCTCCGCCGGTTCTTGCCGGACTACATGATCCCAGCGGCCTTTGTCGAATTGTCGAAGCTGCCGCTGACGGCGAATGGCAAGGTCGATCGAACCATGCTTCCCCAGCCGATTGAAGTGCCTGCGCAGACTGCGACGCGTCCCCTGCCCCCGGTCAAGGAGACCGAAGCGGCGCTGCTGGCGATCTGGCGGGAGGTCTTGGAACGTTCGGATATCGGCCCGGACGATAATTTCTTTGACATCGGCGGGCACAGCATGCGGGCGGTGCGGCTGGCCTATTATCTCGAGCAGAGTTTTGGTGTCGTGTTGCCGTTCACGGTCTTGTTTGAAGCACCGACCATCGCAGAACTGGCGGGGCGCCTTGTCGAAGCAATAAAATTCGGCGATGATCGGATCGACCAGCCAACCGTCAGGTTCGAGGGCGGCGACCGCGCGGTTTTCGCCTTCCCGCCGGGTACCGCCGACGCGCTGAGCTATGCCGGGCTTGCGCCGCGGCTCGCGCAATGGCGGCTGCACGCGTTCAATTTCATCGCCGAAGAGAGCCGGATCGAAACTTACGCCGACCTGATCGAGCAACAGGTTCCGGACGGTCCCTACGTGTTGTTCGGCTATTCTGGAGGCGGCAACTTTGCATTCCGCACGGCACGCGAGCTCGAAGCGCGCGGCAAACGGGTCACAGCTGTGGTAATGGTCGATTCTTCGCGCTTTGTCGGGCGGTTCGACTTCCCGGAGAACGAGGTCCGATCGCTTGCGCTAGAGTTCCTCGGTAGCGAGGGCGTGCAGCCATACATCAAAAATGCCGCGTTGAAGGACAAGGTGATCCACACCATTCAACGCTATCACGAGGCGCTCGGATGGAACCTGGACAGCGGCGCCGTCGATGCCGCAATCCATCTGATCCTATGCGCGCAATCAAAGGACGCTTTTTACGGGGCTGATGGCCGCCTGGTCTGCAGCAAAGGAGCCTGGGAGGACGCGACGCGCGGCGGCTTTCACAAATGGCAAGGCTCCGGCGAGCATCGTCGGATGCTGCACCAACCGCATCTTGCTACAAATGCGAAGCTTCTGATCCGCATTTTGTCTAACTATGAAGACTAGTGCACTGAGGTGACAGGGCCCGGGCCAAGGCATCCTTGCACTCAGAGCGACTGCGCGATAATCATCTTCATAACCTCGTTTGTTCCTCCGTAAATAGTCTGTATTCTCGCGTCCATGAACCGCCTCGCAATCTCGAAATCGCGCATGTAGCCGTAGCCACCGTGCAGCTGAAGGCACTCGTGCATGGTTTCGACTTGCTTTGCCGTCGTCCACCATTTTGCGATGGCCGCCTGAATATGGTCGAGCTCTCCGCGAAGCAGACGGTCAATACACCAATCGACAAAGACCCGAGCGATACACGCTTCGCTTCGCCGCTCGGACAGCTTGAACGCAGTATTCTGAAATTCGAAGATGGGTTTTCCGAACGCTCGCCGGTTCTTGGCGTAGTCAGCCGTGATATCGACGGCCCGCTCGGTTGCCGCCACTGCTTGTATGGCTAGGGCGAGCCGTTCCGTCGGCAGCTGTTCCATGAGCTGCGCAAAGCCGAGACCGTCCCGCGGACCAAGGCGATTTTTGGAAGGGACAATTGCCTCATCGAAGAAGAGCTCCGCCGTATCCGACGCTTGCAGGCCGATCTTGTCGAGGCTACGCCCACGGGAGAACCCCGGCGTCTCATTTGCTTCGATAACGACAAGCGATAGGTCGGCCGCCGCTTCGGTCTTGACTGCCAGTACGATCAGGTCGGCGAGCTGGCCATTGGTGATAAACGTTTTCTGTCCCGTGATGCGGTAAGATGCCCCATCGAGTGCCGCGCGCGTACAGAGGTTCTGCAGGTCTGAACCTGCGCCGGGCTCGGTTAGAGCTATAGCGCCGATAACGCGGCCTTCGGTCATACTCGGAAGCCATCTCAGTTTCTGCTCCTCTGAGCCGAAGCGGACGATGTATTGGGCGGTTACCGCATTATGCACCAGCACCCCAAGGGCCATCTCGGGAAGAACCTGTTCAAGAGTTTCGCAGACGGCAGCAACATGCGCGAAGGTGCCGCCGTGGCCACCGTAGATTTCCGGAATGTCAGGACAGAGAGCGCCGATCCGTCCGAGCCCGAGCCATGCAGTACGGTCAACCATTCCTTGTGCCCGCCATCGTGCCGTGTGCGGCGCGAGCTCGACCTCGATGAAGCGACGAAGGCCATCGCTAAAGCTCACAATTTCGTCGGTCATCCACGGCGATCGATATGGCATTGTCGAGTTCCTCGGTAGAAGTGAACGTCGTCAAGATCCTGCCACAGAGGACTTGAAAATGTCGACACCGACCGCTCGCATAAGGAGTGTAGCTTCTCGATTGAAAGGGTTCCGTGCTTTGCGCTAAGGTTCGCACAGGGTTTGATCCAATTTGCCGTCTGTTTAAGGGTTGCCGGCGGGCGGGGGGAGTGGGTGTGACGATCAGCGCAGGTCGACGCGACGCCGTACTGGCGCAGGCGATGCTCGACAGCCGCGACTGGAATGCGGCCCGACGCTACGCGGAAAGCGCACTAGCGGCCGGCTATGAACCCGCCCGCGAGCTGTGCATTGCCGCGGCCTATCTGGGCCGGGATTTGGGCAGAGCCATCCTGTTGTTGGAGGGATCGAAGGAGCCCGGCGCGGCGGAATACGCCTTGCTGATACGACTGCAGCTGCTCGCGGGCGATCAAGAGATCGGTTGGAAGACACTGTATGATTGTTGTCGGGCTGAATTGTTCGGCCCGCCGCTCTATGACCTGCCGTTCTGGATCGGGGAACCGCTGCAAGGCCGCCATATCGTAGTGTGGGGCGCCGGCCAGGGGGACGAGATCCTGTTTGCTAGGTTCCTGCGGTCGCTGATTGCGCGCGGTGCAGTGGTTACGGTGAATTGCCGATCTTCGATGGTGCGGTTGCTTCGTTCCATTAGCGGTGTCAGGGAGGTGCTGCCGCTCGATGTGGCAACGAAGAGTGCCGAACTTCAGGTACGCACGGCCGAGTTGCCGGCGCTGTTGGGCATCGGACCCCAAGAGATATGGTCCGGTCCCTATCTCCATGCGCCCCCACTCAACATTGCCGGCGAGGGTTTGCGCGTCGGCCTCGTCTGGGGGAGCGATGCGCGCCATCTCGAGGCAAGCGACCGTACCGTCTCTCTAGCCGATATGGCGCCGCTTGCCGCCATCCCCGACCTGCAGTTGTTCAGCCTGCAATTGGGAAGGCATGGCGTGCAGGCCGTGCGGCCGCCGACTGGCATGGAGATCGTCGATCTCGCCCCCAGGATCGGAGACTTCGCCGACACCGCCGCCGCAGTGGCCGCGCTCGACCTGGTCATCAGCATCGACACCGCCGTGTCGAACCTCGCCGGTGCTATGGGCGCTCGTGTATGGGTCGCCGTTCCGTTTGTGCCCGACTGGCGTTGGGGACATGACGGCGACAGCACGCCATGGTATCCGACCGCGACCATTTATCGCCAGCCGCGGACCGGCGACTGGACGAGCGTATTCGAAGCGATGGCCGCGGACCTGGCAGCGCCAGCGAACCGCAAGCCCGGTCGGGCGCTTTGGTCCGACACCGGCGGTTGATCCGGCAGATCGATCGAATGATGCGCGATACCCGTCCTTCGCGGGCCGATCCGTGGGTTCGCTTTGGCGCATTGGATCCGAGCGCCAGGCTGCGGCTGTTCTGTTTTCCTTACGCCGGCGGCGGTGCCTCAATATATCGGAGCTGGATGGGTCGTTTCCCGCAATGGATCGATGTCTGTCCCGTTCAGCTTCCGGGACGCGAGGAACGCCTCCAGGAGGCGGCCTTCACCGATATGGACGCGCTCTGCACCGCGGTGTTGCAGGGATTGACGCCTTATTTCGATATGCCGATTGCGCTGTTCGGACACAGCATGGGCGCCTTGATTGCCTATCACCTCGCAACACGCCTGCGCGAGCGAGGCCGCGGGCCCGTCCACCTCATCGCCTCCGCGCACCCTGCGCCGCATTGCCCGCTGAGCCGGGCTCCCAGCTACAACCTGCCGAACACCGCCTTCGTCGAGCGGCTGCGCTGTCTGAGCGGCACCTCCGAACTCGTCCTACAGAACCCCGAGCTGATGGAGTTGATGGGGCCCTTGCTCCGTGCCGATTTCGAGCTCAGCGAATGTACGCCACGCCAGCTTCGCGACCTTCTCGAATGCCCGGTGACGGCCTTGGGCGGGCTCGCCGATCGTGAGATCGAGCAGGCACACCTCGAAGCGTGGCGAGAGGTGACGCGCGGGGCATTCCGGCTGCACATGATCCCCGGTGACCATTTTTATATCTATGCTCGCGAGACGCGGTCTATCGCGCTGATCGCCGATTGCCTGACCGAGCCGTGAAGCTCCGGCCGCGCTGGGGTTACCGATCCTGCCGAACAATCGCGCCGCGAGGGCAGTTTGCGGGCGTAGGCTTTCAGCGGCCCACCTCGGCACCGTAATGCCAGCGATCAGCTTGCCCAGTTCCCGCGTGCCGTCCTCGCGCGGGCAAAAAAACCGATCTTGCTCTGGCCCTTGCCGCTTCCGAGAGATACCGGTGAAGACGCTCAGCGATACCCTGGACGCCCCGTCGCTACCGTCGGCGGGATATCCAGCAAGATGCGGAACTGCTGGACCGCTTGGCGCAGTTTGTGCTGACCCTGCATCCGGACAAGACCTGTCTGATCCATCGCCCCAGCCTTCAGCCACTTGCCGATCAGGCGTATCATGCGGCGGTCGACGACCCAATGCTCGACAAAACGGATCAACCACTCGTGGCGTCAAGCAGAGCTGGTGAAGAGCTGGCCGCGTAATCGCCAGCTGAGCCTGTTCGCGCCGACAAGAGCGGGGAATATCAAGAGCGGAGCCTTGGGAACCAGGCAAATCGAGCGAACATCCAGAATACCCTCTCTTTCGCAAGCCGATCCGTGGATTCGCTTTGACGCGCTAGATTCAGGCGCAAGGCTGCGCTAATTCCTTACGCCGGCGGCGGCGCCTCGATATATCAGAGCTGGGTCGGCCATTTCCCGAAATGGATCGATCTCTGTCCCGTGCAGCTTCGGGGTCGCCGGCTGGGTCGTATCAGCACCGCCTAACTAATGCTCGACTAGCTCCATCGTCCAAAAAACTGGGTAAAAAGCTCGACAATCAACGACCTCCATGCAGAACGAACCGATCTCAAAGTTCTAGCGGGGGTAGGGTGTGCAGCAGCTAATTGACAATGCTCTTCGGCACGTCTAAGGAGGCGCGAGCATTGCCTAGCGTAGAGCGGCGCCTACAGAATTGGGCGGTACGCGACGACGGATTATCCCGGTCGACGAGACTGACGCCCTTGCTTTCTTCAATCGGGGCCTGGCTTATGCCAGCAAAGGCCAATACAGTTCAGCCATTAAGGACTACGAGGAGGTGATCCGGCTCAACCCGATGCTGGCAGAGGCTTTTGCCGCCCGTGGTGCCGCATATGGTGATATAGGTCAATACGATCGGGCCATACAGGATCTCGACCAAGCCGTCGGCCTAAATCCGAATCTCGCCAAAGCCGTCGGTCAACGAGGTAAGGCCTACCTTTTTAAGGGCCTGTACGACCGCGCCATCGAGGACCTCAACCAGGTCATTCGGCTCGATCCAAATGACGCGGATGCCTTGAATAGTCGGGCCGCCGCGCACTCTGAAAAGCGCCAATACGATCGCGCGATTGATGATTCTGACGCGGCTATTCGGCTGGACCCTAATTTCGCCGAGGCTTACTACAACCGCGGGCGTGCTTTCCGGGCGCTAGGACAATCGAATCAAGCTGCCGCGGACTTCATCAAGGCCAGTCAATTGAAACCCGCACCTGTCACCATCGTAGAAGCGCCGGCGTGAAGGATCGCGGTGACGGTGAGTTGTGCGCCTGTCCCGGCGGCGCCGATGGGCGACCCTTCAATTGACTCTCTTCAAGTGGACGGGATGGCTCGGCGGGTGCCAGGCGGTCGAGCGCGATGCTGGTGACGTGAGATAAGCCGGTCCAGGGCGCCTCGTATTCCGGCCGGAGGTGATCAGCACCAATACCGGCAAGGCGCGGACGCGCTCGACCGTCAAATCGAGCACTTCGAGCGAGGTCGCATCAGCCCAGTGGGCGTCTTCGAACAGCATCAAGACCGGTTTCTGCCGCGCCAGTGCTTCGAGCTGGTCGAGCAAGGCCGCCAGGGTCAGCCGGCGCTGCTGCGCGGCACTCAGGGCGAGCGGCGGATAGCGCTCGCCAGTCGGGATCGACAGCAAGGAAGCCAGGAGCGGTGCCGTTTCTGCGATGCGCGCCGACGCCAATATGGCTTCGAGCTTGTCGAGCTGCGTCTCCGCCGGGTCCTCGACGGCAAGGCGGGCGGCGCGCCCCAGCGCCACGACAAAGGGGTGCAAGACGCTGTCGCGGTGATAGGGCGAGCATTGATACCGCAACCGCGTGTGCGGCTGGCTCGCGACCTCGGCGGCGAGCGAGCGCCGAGCCGCGACTTGCCGATGCCGGCCTCGCCCGAGAGCAGGACGATCTGGCCGGCGCCGGCCCAGGCTGCGCACAGGCGGTCGCGCAACAGTGCGCTCTCCAGCGCCCGCCCGACGAGGTCGGTGAGCCGGCGGCGCACCGCCTCGAACCGGCTCTCGGTTACGGCGACACCCTCGACCACGAAGGCTTCGACCGGCTCGGCGAAGCCCTTCACTATCTGGGGGCCGAGATCGGCCAGCCGGAACAGGTCGCCGATCAGGCGGCGGGTGGCGCCGGCGACGACGATCTGCCCGGGTAGCGCCAGAGCCTGCAGGCGCGCGGCGAGGTTGGGGGTCTCGCCGACCACCGCCTGCTCCTGCGCCGAGCCCTCGCCGATCAGATCGCCGACG